>Ga0182024_10011762_pt1 | contig 17486 bp, 11 predicted proteins | sample P32metaG_FD_120480 | JGI IMG/M metagenome (GOLD analysis project Ga0182024, IMG submission 120480) | Permafrost microbial communities from Stordalen Mire, Sweden - P3-2 metaG (Illumina Assembly) | ecosystem: Environmental > Terrestrial > Soil > Wetlands > Permafrost | place: Sweden: Stordalen... | reverse complement strand
CGTTGAGCGCCAGCTCGCTGGCCGGTACCCGGTGGAGGGTATTGACGTCGAGGCTGTAGTGCAGCTCGCGCACGAGGGCACGCGCCCAGCGCGTGGTGTGCTTCACGGCCAGCTTGGCGCCGGGCCGCAGCGGCTGCTCAGTCGCCCAGCGAGACATGGCGGGGTTTTGCAAGTCTTTGATTATATTGCTGCTGCCTTTGCTGGTATCGGCAAAGATGGGACGAGTGTCGGCTCCCATCAATTGGACAACGGTGATCAAAGGAAAGCTGTCGTAAGCCGCTTCCACTTTGTCGGTTCGAAAAGCCTGGCCAAATGTGGGATCCTGTGGATACACCTGCCCGGCCATAAACCAGTTTTGAGCATTGGCGGCGACTCGGCGCATTTCCGACGCCGTGCCGAACTCGTTGGAGGTGCTGAGATAATAGTTGACGCCGTCCTCGTCTTTCAGCCCAAATGGTGTCTCTTCAAGCCAGAGGTCTTTCTTGGTCAGGCACGAAATGGCAACGGCGAAGAACTCTGCCCAATCCGGTCCCGCCCGCACTACCGGCATCACCAGGGTCGTGGCCATGGGTGGATACTTCATCGATGCATCATTCAACTTGTTGAGAATCAACTCTCGCGCATCATCGGCGGTGGCATAGATCGAACTTTTGAATCTGCCCGCTATTGCTTTTGCATGGTTGGCCGCATTGAGCGCGCCGTTTTGCTGATTGAGCTTGCCCATCACGATGCAGCCGAACACCGCCAAAACGATCACGACAATAAGCGAAGCAACGCCGCCGCCATTGCCGATGATGAAAGAAATCAGTTGATCGCGCGGGTTCAGGCTCTGCCCACGCAGCCCAGGCGCCGCCGTCGGTCTTCTCAACTCGTCTGTCTGGCGACCGTTGTCTCTGACGGATTTTTGCTTTTTGTCCTTCTTTGGTTTCTCCTCCGCCTTCCTTTTACCCTCGGCGCGGCCAATCGTCGGGCGGCGCAGCGAGCTTCCCTGTAATGCCGCCGCATCGGCGTCAGAATCGACATCAGGATCGAATGGGAATTCGTCGGTCCAGTGGTCGGCATCCTCCATGCGCTCAGGCGGTGGGGTGAGTGCCTGCGCCCGCGGCAGGCGCAGTGCCGAAATTGATGAGTGAGAAAGCCGCGAGGCGCCATCGTTCATTTCCTCAGCCGCTTGCCGGCCGCCGATCAGCTCGATGGTGTTGCCGACTTTCTTCTGCATCGCCAAAACGTCCGGATGGTGAGTGCCGAGAAGGGCGCTCCCAATCGCCAAAAGGCGCTTATAGACTGGTAAGGCATCGTTGTACCTGCCGGACATGTAGTACATGTCGCCCAACTTTTGCAGGCAGGCGATCGTATCTGGATCGTTCACACCGTAGGCATGCTCGAGCAGCATGTACGCCTGTTTGTAAACGACCGCAGCTTCGCTGTAATGGCCGGCGGCAAGAGACAGATCCGCTTGCTCAAGAGCATTAGCGATCTCGATCAGTTCTTGCTGAATATCTCCGCGCTGTTGCATTAGGAACCAGATAACATAAGGCTCTTTTAGAGTTTTTCATACCCAAAAAACGACTGCGCCCGACGGATTGATGGCCTGCCAGGCGCAGAAACCATGTTATTTTTCTGGGATATTCGGTTATCAGCCGGATTTGCGACCTGAGCATTGAGGTCAGCCGCCGAGGCAGATTAATTCTGCGCTTCCGGTTGAATGTTCGGAGAGGGCGGCGCTGCCTGCGTCTCGGTGCCATCTACAAAGCTCTTATCATTGTCGCTGTGGACCTGTTTGCCATTGAAGTAGGTTGTGTGCGACGTCTTGCTGGGCGCTTTCGGCGAGCTCATCTGCCCGTTGAACTGCTCAGAAGGGGAGATTACGCGACTTGAATCATGCTTTGAACCGACAGCAATGGCCCACAGAACGAAGACAAGCGACAGCACCACAGTCAAAATCAGCGCAACGTTCATCCCAGCATTGCTGGATGCCCTCGGCTCCTCTTTCACACCCGGTTGCGTCAAATCATTTTTGAATTGTGTCGCTGACATAAATCCTCCTTGGACCTGTACCCGCAAGATTTTGTCTTGCCATTGCAGCATAGACGGGGACGACCCGGCTTAGTTCCGATCGACTGTGGCTCACCAGCGATATCGACGCAGCCAATCGGCTGATTCGATCGACTGTGGCTCACCAGCGATATCGACGCAGCCAATCGGCTGATGCAAACGACGACTTCCGCCTGACATACTTTTGCTTTTAGATGATCGACAACCAACCAATCACCAAGGAACGATCGCAGGTTCGCCTGTGGATCGGCACATCCAGAGCCCCTGCCAGCTCAGTTAGTGTCTAAAACGGTCAAGCGCCGGGCATAATCCCCCTGAACGAACGGGCGGGCCACGCGCAACCAGAAAGGACACTATGGTGAGAGCAGGGGAGACAGTGGCGCCAGCGGCAGAATCAGGCACGCGATCGCTAAGCGCCAAAACGCAAGTGCTGTTGCAAAATATCAACAGTGTCCTGGTCGGTCAAACAAAAGCGGCTCGATTGGCGGTGGTGGCACTTCTGGCCGGCGGCCATGTGATCCTGGAAGACGTACCGGGCGTCGGGAAAACGCTGCTGGCCAAAAGCCTGGCTATGTCGATCACTGCCACTTTCAAGCGCATTCAATGCACGCCAGACCTCCTGCCGTCAGACGTTTCCGGTGTCAGTGTTTTCGAGCAGCGCGAGGGGAACTTCAAATTCATTCCCGGACCAATCTTCACCAACATCTTGCTCTGCGACGAAATCAACCGCGCCACTCCCCGCACCCAGTCGAGCTTACTGGAAGCGATGGAGGAAAACCAGGTCACCACAGACGGTACCACGCGTAAATTGCCCGATCTGTTCTTCGTTATGGCCACTCAAAATCCAATCGAGCAACACGGCACCTTTCCGCTGCCGGAGGCTCAGCTCGATCGATTCATGATCGCGGCTTCCCTTGGCTATCCGCAGCCTGTTGAAGAAGCGGCGATTTTGAAAAAGACGCTGCAAGAAGGAGGCTTCACGGTGCAGCCGGTGCTTTCGACAGAAGAGGTTATGCAGTCGAAACAAAGTGTCAAGCAAATTTTTGTCCACGACAGCCTGATCAATTACATCGTCGAACTGGTCAATGCCACCAGGAAGCATCCATCGATCAATCTGGGCGTCAGCCCGCGCGGGAGCCAGCTGCTCATGCGCGCCGCACAAGCCAACGCCTTTATCGACGGCCGCGACTTCATCAAGCCGGAAGACATCAAAATGGTGGCACCGTTTACGCTCGGGCATCGCATCATTCCAAAGGTGAAGTCGAACAAAATCTGTCATGCGGAGCTGATCGAGAAGGTGCTCGAGACGATTGCGGTTCCGAGCTGATCTGATGCCATCAAGCGACAAGATCCCTGCCGCCGTTGCCGCACCGGATGCGCCACCACAAGAGCATGCCAAAAGGATATTCGAGCTGCCGGTTTTCCCGGGCGTAGCTTTTATACCGGAGAGGCGAATCATCAATCTGCTCTTGCTCAGCGCGATGATTTATATTCTCGCCTCGTGCTTTGCCAATGAATGGCTATATCTGCTGGCGGCCAGTTTTCTCACTGCTTGCACGCTCGGATTCTGGTTGCCTTTGGCTCAAGTGGTCGATGTTGCAGTTGATGCCAGCATGCCCGATGAACTGCAGGTCCTGCAAGTCGCCGAGATTAAAATACGGCTGCGCAAACTATTCCTGCTCGGGCCAATCTCGTCGATCATTCCAACGCGGTGGCTGAGAGTGCACATGGATCTGACTCGCCGTGGAGTGTTCGGACAAAAGGCAGAGCCGGTCTTTCCACCAGAACCTCTTCTGGTTGAGACAATAGCCGACGAACTCTGGCTGGTTTTTGCCACGCCGAATTTGAGCCGCGGCGTTTATCGCCTGGAAAAAATTGAATTGATGTCCTGTTTCCCTTTTGGTCTGACATGGTGGAAGCGCACTTTTCGCAAACAAGTAGACATTCGCGGGAATCCGCTCAGCATCACAGTCCATCCGCCATGCTTGCCGATCTCCGGCAATTTTCTCTTTTCGCTCACTGCCATCACTTCCACCATGGGGCTGCGTTCAAGCAGCTCTATTGCCGTGATGCAGTCAACTAGCGTGCGCAGCGTCAGGGAGTTCAAAGTCGGCGACAGCACCAGGCATATTCACTGGCCATCGACTGCGCGACTGGGGAAACTGCTTGTACGCGAGTTCGATGACGAAACTCTGCCGGTCTTCGATCTGCTGCTCGATCTGCAGGCTGAATGGAAAAATCGGCAACAGTTCGAACTGGCCGTGTGCATGTTGCATTCGCTGATCCGGCTCGGCTACAACCTCGGGTGTGTTCCGGAGTTGTTCATCAACCCGCCGCTCAATTCGAGACTGGTAGCGGAGGGACTGATGTTCGACCTGCCGCAGATTCCACCCGGGGTACAGCTTCTTTCGGAAATCCTGGCTCGCGTCGAACCGTTGAACATGTATCCTCAATCGCTGAAGAAAAATCCGCACGCAGAGATCGAGGACTGGCGAAGTGTTCCGCGGCTGGGCGACCGGCCGCTTTTGACAATTCTTCCGGCCGCTCCTGCTTTGCAGTCGGACGCGCCTGATCAAGGTAATTCAGCGCCCATTATATTTGCTCTCGCTTCCACGACTTCAACGGGAGATTTGGCGGGAACGCAAAACGACAAATATGAATCGGCCTCCGGCAAAGAGGCGAAAGAGAATGCTGATCTCGGCAAAATGCTTGGCAGCGAACCACCATCCTCAGTCATTGCCACGATCTACGGCGAAGGAGATCTGGTCGGGCTATGACGCAAACGGAAAAGCGGCCAAAACCAGCCAAGCGCAAAAAAGGTAAGCAGCGGGAAGCGCCGGGACCGCCTGAAGATTCCATCGCACTGCGGGTGGTGGTATGCTTGATGGCGATTTTCTGCATCGTCACCAGTTGCTCGTTCGTGCCAACGCCGATTTACTTAATCGTATTGTACGCCTTGGCGGCTGTTGCTGGCAGTTATCTCAGTTATCATCACCGGTACGAAAAGAACCGCCTGCTCGGCATCCTCACAGTGGTAGGCGTCGGGGCAGTGATTTACGCCTTCGGCAAAGAACTGATCGACGGTCTGTACTCTGCCCACGGTTTCGATATGCACGTCCCGACTGTGCATGCGGTCGCCGGCACATTCGCCATGCATACATTCGAGCTGCGCACGAGAAAAGAGATAAACCTATCAGCGCTTGTCGGACTGGCATTGATGTGCCTCATTTCTCCGCTGGCCAAAAACTTGTACTACGGCATCTGCGTTGTCCTCTATATTTGCCTCGGTGGCATCATGCTCTATTACGAGTGTTACTCGAGGACGAGCCAGAGTTGGCTTTCCAAGCCGATCGGCAATGCTCCCATCATTGCTTCGATGGCCAGCGATCCGGCGCGCCGACGACGCACTGCCACAGGCAGCGCGGTCACAGTAGTCTCGTTGTTGCCCTTGCTCAGTGCTGTTCTATTTGCAGTCATGCCGCGTGGAGATGCCATGGTAGACAGAGTACGTGCCTGGTCTCAACTGAAAATGCAAGACGGACTACTCCAGGCCGGTGAATTCGCAAGGAATAGCGCCAGTTCGCAGCGAGATCACTATCTTCCGCGCCGGCGGCGCGCTGCTGGCAAATCCGGCCCCGCCGGTGCGCCAGGACCAAATCAGGCAGACAATCAAAGGAACGGCGGTTCGAGCCCGGGGCGCCCCGGCGCCCACGTCCGAACATCCGGGCCACAAACGATGCAGCAGCGCGTTGAAAACGAAAATGCCGAGCAAAGCTTCTCGTTGCGCGCACCGCACCCTAAGACCGACTCGCAAGTAATCTATCGAGTTTGGAGCGATCGCAGCCTATATCTGAGGCGCTTCTGCTATGACACTTGTGACGGAAAGGATTGGTTTTCGTCTGATCGCAACCACGAAGACCCTATAGCATCAGACAGAGAGGGCGTTTACGACCTTACCTCACTGCCTGCGTTCAAGCCAGCTCCGCCGGTGCCTTCCATGACAGTCACCCAAAAATACGAAATTGAAATGGAGCTAGGCAAGGTACTATCGGTCGGCTGGATGCCACAGAAGATAGCATCGAACAGCAGCACTCTCACCGGTGATCGCTTCGGCACCGTGCGGTCGCCGAACCGGCTGCCGGTAGGCACCAAATACATTGTCGTCTCACAAGTGCCGATCTACAACCTGAACAACATGAGGCAAGAGGCACCGATCGATCTGAGTGCGGCTAATAAAATCAGGAAGGATCTCGAAAACTGTCTCCAGCTGCCTGACAGTCACGACGATCACATCACAGAACTGGCTCGGACTGTTGCCGGCCAAGACAATGCCAACTGGTTTGCCAAAGCAGAGCGAATCACCACTTATTTGCGTGCTAACTACACCTACAACGCGGCGCCAAAGCCGGTCAGTGGCAACGCGATCAACAGTTTCCTCTTCAAAGAAAAGCAAGGCGACTGCCGAGATTTTGCCTCAGCCTTTGTCATACTCTGCCGATGCGTCGGCATCCCGACGCGCTGCGTCGCCGGCTACATTCCCGGCGACTTCAACCTCTTTTTCGGCGGCAGAGAAGTACGGCTGAAACACGCCCATGCCTGGGGCGAGGTTTATCTTCCCAACTATGGATGGGTGCCTTTTGATGCCACTCCCGGCGGTGTTATGCCGGGTAGCGAAAGTGAGCATAGCTACGACGTTTTCAAAAATCTCAACGGCCGTTCTCGAGCGGGGCAACAGACCGAATTGGATGCCATGCTCAAGACGTTTGAAAAAATCGTGGTGGCATCGCTGGCAACCATGATTTCAGCCTTTCTTGCTTGGAATATATTCCAGCGCTGGAAAAAATGGCGCCACTATGAGCTGCATATCCATCCAGCCAGCAAACTCTATCATAAGATGTTGCAAGATTTGAAAAAACTGCCTGTGGTGAAGCAGCCACCAGACACACCGCAAGACGTGCAGGACCGCGTGGCAGCCGCGTGTCTGGGCCTGGCGCAGACAGGCAAGCCACGACCTGAGCTGAGCGACACAGTCAATGAATTTATCGAGATCTATTCGCAATGCTACTTCGGCGACAAGCAAGGAAAACTGCCCGAATTGCAGCAACTGCGCGAGAAGATCCATGAACTCGTCAACTAAGGACTGCTGACCCGGCATCCAGGCAACCAGTTTGTCTTATCACCGATCGAACCAGTTTCTCTTATGGCTGATCGCGCCGGCGCTTTTCGCCGCCGCCAGAAAGATTTCTATCAGCCAATCCGCGCGAATTTTCCATGAGGTTTTCGCCGCGTGACATTTTCGATGCCACTTGCTTCCAAACCCCGGAGACCGAGGCGCTCGTTGTTTCCATCAAGCCATCCGCCTCTTCCTGCCGCCCCATTTCAGAGAGAAACTTGGCATATTTTTCCGTCAGCGCAATCACATCAGGATGGCTGTATCCAAGCGTTTTGCTCTTGATCGAAAGCGCTTGCTTGTAGAACTCTTCCGCCTGCGGATGCTTAATCTCATGGTAGACCGAGGCCATGTTGATGGCAATGGATGCGACACCTGGGTGCTCATCACCAAAAACAGAGCGATAGGCTTGCAAAAGTTTGTGCGCCACCGGCAGTGCGTCGTCATATTTCTTCTGCGCATGCAGCGCGTCGACCATACTATTGAGCGACCCGATCACCTCAGAGTGTTCCGCACCGAAAAGACCGGTCTTCACCTCGATCGCCATGGCCAGAACAGTTTCCGCATCAGGCCACTTGCCCAGCTGTGCCAGGGCATCGGAAAATCGATCCAGTGTCATGATCACCTTGCGATAATCTCCGGCTTGTTCAGCCTCATTTACAGCAAGCAGCCACATGTGCTGCGCGTGATCGTGTTGGCCGGTACGATAGGCGTCCTCCGCCGACGCCATATATTGATCCCAAGTCATGGTCATGTGGGGTTCGTCCGAATCAGTCCACTCCGGTAGTATGACACCAATCTCATATACCTTGTTATCCCCGCATAGAGGGGTTTGCAACCACTCCGCCGCAGGCGGGATTGTTAATCCTGCGAAATTTCCCGCCACAGCCGTCCGCTGACCAGGCCCGGGCGTGCGCCTTTGACCCGCTGGTCTTTCGGCAAAACGGGTAAACACCCCGCTCTGGCTGCTGGCGCATTTGGCGGGCTTAAGCGCCAGCGTGGAACCACCTTTGATTGTCCACGTCAATCTGGTGCAGCCGGCAGCTGTTGCCGGCATTACCAATGGCAGGCGAGGATTCAAGCAAATGGCGATCAGGCCTCAAGCAAAGCGAACCAGCTCAGCGCTGACTGGCAACCAGTGGACGGCAGACGAGCCCAGGCGGCACGGCGCGCCTCAAGTGATCGCTGCCATAGTCATGGCTCTTTTAGTCGGCTCGTTTTTGTTGTTGACCGTCGTCAAACTCGCCGTCGGAGTGCCTAACGCCAGCTTGCCCACCCTTTACGCCGTTGGCAAGGGAGTGGCGATATTCGATCGCAACAACCGCTACGTCTGCACTGTTTACGCAGACAGAGATCGGATGCCCGTGCCGCTTTCGCAGATCTCGCCCAACGTGCGCCTGGCCTTGCTCGCTGCTGAGGACCACAACTTTTACGGACACCACGGCATCGATCCGATCGGCATCGGCAGAGCGTTCGTCTCCAACTTGCGCGCCGGACATGTCGTCGAAGGCGGTTCGACGATCACCCAGCAGTTGGTGCGCAACCTTTATTTGAACATCGACGATCGGTCCTTCAAACGTAAGTTTGTCGAAGTGGTGTTGTCTTTCGATGTGGAGAACAAATATTCGAAGGAAAAAATCCTGGAAACGTACCTCAACGAAGTTTACTTCGGCAATGGCGTGTACGGAATCGAGCGTGCCGCGCAGGTTTACTTCAACAAGCACGCGCACGATCTGACTCTGGCGGAATCCGCATTCATCACCGGTCTGATCAAAGCGCCATCGGATCTCGGTGCTCCTGTCAATCGCGATGCGGCGCTGGCGCGGCAAAACGAAGTGCTGGACAAGATGGTGCTGTACAAGTTCATCAGTCAGCAACAAGCGACGAAGGCGAAAACGCAAAAGCTGCATTTCGTTGAAGGGGCAAAGATAGCGACACCGTATCCTTATTACGTCAATTTTGTTTTGAGGGAACTCGGCACCCAAATGCCCCAGGAACAAATTTGGGGCAAGGGTTTGCGCGTGTATACCAATCTTGATCCAACGGCGCAAAAGCTGGCGGAAGAAACGTTGAATAAAGGCATCTCACGCGCGCCGGCTGGCATCAATCAAGGGGCGCTGGTATCAGAATCGGTGCGCGACGGCGCCGTCATCGCTATGGTCGGCGGCGTCGGTGACTATCGAAATCATCAATGGAACCGCGCTGTCAATCCGCACACAGTCGGCTCTTCCTTCAAACCGTTCGTATACCTGGCAGCGCTGATTAACGGCGCGCTTGAACCGACCAGTGCCATCGACGACACGCCGATATCCTTTAACATGGGTTTCGGTCACACCTACGCACCGAAAAACTACGACGGTCGCTATCTCGGACGCATCAGCGCCCGAGACGCTCTCGTCCTGTCTAGAAACGTATGTTCCATTCGAGTTGCCGACGCCGTCGGCATCGACAATGTGATCAAGACGGCGCGAGCTGCGGGTATCACTGCGCCGCTCGACAAGAATCTGACTATCGCCCTGGGCAGTTGCGCTGTTTCACCCCTGGAAATGGCGACTGCCTATGCCACCTTGGCGCGTGATGGCATGTACATGGCACCGCGGCTGATTCGCCAGGTCGACGATGCACAGGGGCAGCACATCAAAATTTTCGCCGCCGCCAGCAGGCAGACATTGCCGGCCGAACAAGTCTCTGAAATCGACGATGTGCTGCAGGACGTCGTGCAACGCGGCACGGGCACTCAAGCACGCCTGGCGGGCATTGCCGTCGCCGGCAAAACCGGCACGGCTGACAAGGCCAAAGACATCTGGTTTGTCGGCTTCACACCAGATACGGTGACTGCCGTCTGGGGTGGAAACGACCGATATCTGCCAGTCCGCGGCAATGTCACCGGCGGCATGGTCATGGCCAAAATCTGGCATGACTATATGCAGGATTATTACAAATCGCATCCCGCACCAAAATCCGGATTCGTGCCACCACGAACGCCGCTGATCAGCGGTGGCACCACGGCAATTCCCGCTGGCGTCCTCAACGATGCCGCTCAATACGATGAGGGCGTGAAGCAGCCAAGCCAGGATGACACATCAGCCGCCCAACAGGAGCCGGCGGACGCGCAGGGCGACGCAGTTAATGTAATGCCTCAGCCTGAGCCGGCGCAAAGCGAGAGATCAGGCGATCAAGGCGCAACCGCCGGTGATGGCGTTCGCACATATGGCACCGTTCTCAGACCGATAACAGAAGAGCAAAGCCGCTTAGAGAATTCTCCCGCAACGCCGCAAACATATGCGGCGCCTCGAGAGAATCAACAATCACCGGTCGAACGAAAAGCCCCGCAGGAGCCGGCACCAGAGCCGGCAGAGACGATGCCGCAACCGGCGCCACAGCGAGAATCGACGGTTCGCCCACCGGACCGCCCATCCTCGCCTACGGTTAACGAGCCCGCGGAGCCTGCCGTGCCGGTTCCAGCCGAACCAGCCGATCGCGACGGCGGAGCACAATAGGCTTAATATTGCCTCGGCGTATAGTTGCCGCTGTGCCGGGGGAAACTACGGTTGTGGATGACCTCCGCAGCTGGTACCGTTGCTGCTGCGCTATGGAATCCACCTCGTAATCGCGTCCTTGCAACAGGAGAACGTTGCAAGACGAAACATGCCTGCAGCGCCGTCAACCGAGGACTGCATGTCACGCCCCGAGACCACGCAAAACTGGACCGCACAAAATTTTCATGTGTTGTTGGCCACATGGCTTGGTACCTTGTTTGATGGAATGGATTGCTCCATTTACATTCTCACGCTCTATCCATCTTTATCCGAGCTGCTTGGCACCACATCTCACGCCACCGTAGGTTCATATGGAGCGCTGCTCCTGGCCTTATTCATGTTCGGCTGGGCAGCCGGAGCCGTTGTATTCGGTATGTGCGCCGATCGCATCGGCAGATCGAAAACACTGGTGCTGACGGTTTTGCTCTACGCCTTTTGCACCGGTTTGTGCGCAATCTGCCAGACCTGGCAGGAGCTGGCACTGTGCCGCTTTTTCGTTGGTTGCGGCATCGGCGGCGAAATCAGCATCGGTGGAGTTTTGTTGTCCGAATGCTGGTCCGGCAAAGCCCGACTGCATGCCACTGGCGTCTTGCAGACAGCCTTCTCGGTTGGGGTGCTGATTTTGGCCGGCATCAACCTGGCGATCGGGCACATGGGCTGGCGCGGCTTGTATCTGGTCGGGATTGTGCCGGCGTTGCTGGCAATTTACATCCGGCTGAAGCTCACCGATCCGGCGCATACCGTGGCGGTGAAGCACTATCGAGAGCAGCTGAAACAAAAGCCGAAAGCTCAGTTGAACGCGAAAGAATTGAGCTTGCTTTCGCCGACTCTGGTGCAACTGCTCAAAACCGAAAGCGCCACCAAGCTCCTCGTTCTGGTAGTTCTCGCCGCGACGGTTTGCGTGGGGAATTACGCGGTGATCGCCTGGGTTCCCGCCTGGGTCAATCAACTTACCGGCACCCTGGCGGTGCAGGAGAGAAGCTACGTCACACTGGCACTTGATGCCGGCGGACTCGTGGGAGCATTATTGGGCGGAACGACAGTCCTGACATTGGGGCGAAAACGAGCCTTTCAAACAGCGTTTCTGGGAGCGCTAATTTCTTGCATCGGTATGTTCTTGACCACAAAAACGTTCGGCACTCCGCTGCTGCTCTGGGCTTTCACCGCAGGTTTCTTTGTCATCTCACCGTTCACCTATCTGTTCATTTACGTACCTGAGCTTTTCGACACGCATCTGCGTGCCACCGCCTTTGGATTTTGCATTCAAAGCGGGCGCATCTTTGCCGGCCTCGCCGCGATTGCCAGCGGGCTGCTGATTACAACCTTCGGCGGCTCATACGCCTGCGCCGGTGCCTGCGTGTCGCTCGTGTATTTGTTGGGTCTTGTCGCTACAATGTTCATGCCTGCATCGCCAGGCGTGATCAATACAGAGCCGGTTGAAACAGAGGACGGACAACCATCAACGCCAGTCAAGATTTGCGAGCCAGCCGCGCTTTAAAGCACAAGTCTGCGTGGGCGTCATCGCTCATGGCAATGGCAGCTCTGGTAACATGCAATCATCCCTCGCTGGCCCAGGGCAATCCGGCCGCAACACCGCCGTCGCAGACTGCAACTGTGACCGGCACAACGAGTGCTGACGCTTCCGCGTCGTCCAGCCAAAGTGCCGCTGTGCCTGTGCCAGCGCCGGCGATCCCTCAGTTGGCCGATGTTTTCGTCGACGGCATCGAACTGCGCAACCCCGACAGCTCGAGAGTCAAGCTTGGTAGTGGACTGCGTTATGTGACAGACGACTCATTGACTCTGTTCACGCAATACTACAACGAAACAGGAAAGGAGATCCTCAAGTTGTACGCCGGTTCTACAGTCAAGACAAAAAGAAGTTTCAAAGGCTACGACATCTCCAAACTCGACAAAGCATTTTTGGTCGGCGGCATCCGTCGTCTTCGCACCACCAAGCGCTTTGTCACAGGCAAGGGCATTTTCCTCGGCATGAATCAACACGAGATCGAGACCATTCTCGGCCAACCGACGCAAACAGAAAATGAATCCGACGGCTCCACTACTGTGCGCTATTCGCTCACCGACGCCGCCAGCCCCTTCCTGCAATACTACAAATCAGCTGAATACACCGGCGCATACAAATTCAAGCACTGCAGTTTAGTCGAAGTGCAAGTCGCATTTAAATAACACCTCACCGATGAAGGCTCGGTGATAGCGAAGCTGCTACCAGTGGCATATCGAATCAGAGGCATCGGTATAACAAAACCTAAATGGATGGTCAATCCCAGTGAGACTTGGGTCAAAGAGCATAACGAGAAAACAGGTACATTCGAGTAGAACGCGATGCTGAACGCTTCTGTTTGTCTTCATTTTTGCTGAAAATGACCGCATTCGGCGTTTTGCTTGGTTGCTCTAGAATCCAGATTCTGCCTCATTCTCTCCGTTTTCGACCTTTCGGCTTTGCCGAAAATTGTTCCTCTGCGATTTCTCATTGCTTTTTCAGCCGCGACCAGGCCGCCCAGAACTTGTAAGCTACTTGGCGAGCATTAGATTGGTTAGCCTGCCCAGGTTTACAATGGAAACAGAGACATAGATTTTTGGCGATGTCCATGGAGGTCGCGATGAGAGGAACTTATAAGTCATATAGCATCGCCTGCGCAATCGTCTGGATTGCAATCATGATCGGCGTTGCGATTTTCAAAGACGCTTCAATTTTTCACACTTTTAGCCTCGTGTGCGGCGGCTGGTGGATCGGCTGGCTCTCAGCCACCATCGCCCGGTCCGTCTATCCGCCACCGACCAGCCAAGGACAAGCGTAGGCGCTTTGGTGCTGCACTACGCCGGTCTTCCTCGCGTGTCTTGCTACTTGTGGCACGTGCCTATGAGCTTTTGCGTTGCTGCCAAGCAGCTTAGCGCCACCTTTCGTTCCATTGATCCCCAGACCCCAAATTCAGGTACCCGCCAGACTAACGACCCTTGCCCATCCGCCGGCTCGGACTGAAAACTCTGTATTTCATCGGATTGTTGTCTTCAGACGCATCCCAGCAGAATAAGCGCCGAGAAAAATTAAACGAAAGAGAGAAATAAGTGTCCACATTCAGAAATCTAGCCTGCAGCGCAATCCTGGCTGCATCAATCTGGTTTGGGCTGATGAAACTAACATCAGCGAGCCAACCATCAACAACCGTAATTTCCACCACATCGGATAGCAGCTGCCTGCCAGAGTCAGCATGCCACTTTCTTGTCTGACGTCACATCTGGGTTACGTCGACTAATTTATTCTGTCAGTCAGGACAACCACGACTCGGTAGATAGTGCCAAAGCATCCCGGATACAAAGCTCTTCCAGATTTCATGGCGGTCTTTACCAGAGCAGCGGAAGAGGCAGGTGAAGCGCAAAGAAAGTTCGGCGTTGCGATCGCCGCCGGACGACCCCGCCCAGCCGATATCGTTATTCATTTACCCGATGATCGAGACTTTCATTGAGGTTCAATGTCACCTCGACGATCAAGCGATAGACTCTATTGATCGATGGAGTACAGATACCACTTGCTTTTGTTGGCGACGAGATTAAGATGAGGCACTCGTTGCTGGGCCTGCAGCAAAACGTCCTTCGTCAAAAGCAGGTAGTGTTTGCCGGGTTTGTCTTTGATGAACTGCTGCACTTCTGTTGCGCTCGACAGCAGCGGCACTTTGCGCGCCAAGTAAAAATTTGCAGCCGGGGAATCTCTGAGAAACGTTGCCACATTCGCGCTATCATCCTTGCAGATCTGGAGCAGTTGGCGGAATGGCAGATGCTGCATTTTGTCGTACTGATGCAAGCCTGCGGGAATCAAAAGGGCCATTGACATAGCACTGCACACGGTAGCACAACATACTCCCCGCGCAGCTCTATTTGCGCGAATGAAATAAGCACAAATGCTGAAACCACCGATCATCAATGCCGCTCCCAGGTAAAAAGCGCATTCAGTTCCAAGTGAAACGACTTTCAGTTTGCCAAAGACTATAGGCAGAACGATCCCCGCTGCTACAGCCACAACTGTCAATACTATGGAGAGCGCAAACAATCGTTCCCGCATAGCGCGCAAACGCAAACCCTGGTCGAGCACCATACCTGTCAGCAGTGCCAGAGGGGGAAACGCAGGCAGAATATATGTTCCAAGCTTAGTGCGCACGGCCGAAAACAATCCAATAATCAAAACCGACCAGCACAGGCAAAGCAGCCCCAATTGCGGCGAACGCCCTGGAAATTTGCGGTGGCGCCAGAGCCGCGCAACTGGTTCTACCATCACCGCCAGCGACAGCCACCAGGGAAACAAACCGCCGAGCAAGAAAGGAATGTAGTAATACCAGGGATTCTGGTGATTGACGGTGCCAGCGGCGCGCCCGAGATTTTGCCTGATGAAAAACTCCTGAAAAAACTCTCCGTGAGTGGCTGTGTGCTCGGCGATGTACCATGGCGCTGAGATCGCCAAGATCAGCGCCAGTCCAGCGATCGGGTGCAGCGGCCATAGACGCCGCCACCAGAACTGGTGCCACTTTTCTGCCGGATCACGACCGCGACAGATTAGATACAAGACCAGCGTTCCACCGACCAGAAACAGCGCGACCGGTCCCTTCGCCAGCATAGCCAACCCGAGGCTGACATACGCCAGGGCGAGCAGCCAGATGCTGCCACCAAACAAACGCCCGAACAGGCTCAACGTGGCGCACGTCATGAACAAAGTCAGCAGCATGTCAGTGAGACAGAGATGCCCCACCACTGCAAACAGCGGCGAAGCAAGCAAAACCAGCGAGCTGAGCAAAGCCGCCCGCCGGTTGATAAATTGCCGCGACAGCGAATACAACGCCGCAACACAAAGAACGCCACTAAGGGCGGAAGGCAGCCGGGCCGCCCATTCACTCACACAGAAAATCTTGTAGGCGATCATGATCGTCCAATAGATCAAGATTGGTTTTTCGTAGAAAGGCTGATAGTTGAATGACGGAGTGAGCAGGTCGTGCCGCTCCAGCATCTCGCGAGAGCATTCGGCATAAAGTCCGTCGCTGGGATCGAGAATACCGAAAGACTTCAATCCAGGCAAAAATATCACCATCGCCAGCGCGATCAGCGCGGTGAGAATCAGCGTATCTCTAGCGGTCCAACCGCGGGGGGCCGGCTTCTGGTTGACTTGCGACTCAACCGGCGACGATTCTTGTTCCAAGCTCAATGCCCACCAAGTGTAAACGAATCGATCCAACTGCCGTAGTAATTGAGCAAGTGCCCAGGATCCCCGTAAACGACCAGGGCACACGTTATCACCCACAGCACTAACGTCACTTGGATCGGTCTGTCACGCCAGAATACGTCTTCAGGCGCACCGGTGGTGGTGCCTTGTTCGGAAAGCCATTGATAGCGCATCAGTCCGTACATGACGATCGGCACCGTGACCATCATCCACTGTCCATGCGGAGACTGAAAGCTGTAGAAGGAGTATGATGTGAGCAAGCTGGGAACGATTACGCTTTCCATGCGGGCGAGCAGCACCGGCGAATATTCTGCCAACACCTTTCGGTGAGTGGTTGAGGCACTGGCAGTCACCACCTTAAGTTCTTGCCGGCGTTTTTCCAGGGCCAGATATAGTGCACCAAGGGAGGTGCAAAGTAGAAACCAGCTCGAAGGCGCTACTTTGACAGCCACTGCACCGGCGACGGCACGCAAGACAAAGCCGGCGGCAATGCTGAAAATATCGATAATGACGAAGTTTTTCAACTTGAGCGAATACAGCACATTGAGCACCATATAGCCCATGAAGACTATCGCCAGAGTGGGACGGACTGCAAACGCCATTATCAGTCCGGCCATCAAAACAATGCTGCCAACTGCCGCAGCCAATTTGATGTTAAGCCGTCCCGAAGCAATTGGCCGGTTGCGCTTGGTGGGATGAGCGCGATCTGACTCGACATCAATCACGTCATTGAGGACATAAATGCCACTTGAAATTAGGCAGAAAGCGACGGTACATGCGGCGGCAGCAATAATGCCGGATGGTTCGGTGAATTTGCCGGAGAATAACAGCGGCGTAAAAACAATCAAATTTTTCACCCATTGTTTTGGGCGAAACTGCTTCACGAGCAATCCGAATGTGTTCGGCGACACCTTCATTACATTCGAAACATTCGCAGCATCGGGCGCAGGCTGTTCCATCGGCGATCTCCCAACCACACCAAATGTAGCATCTATGCTTGTATAATTGCGCGGCATCGCGGAAGACACGGCGCTCGGGTGGCGTCTTGGCACCGATAAAACCGTCGCCAAGTTTCACATTTAATCCCGAACAAGCAAGCCGCGCCGGCGCCTGCAATACGGTTAGACCCGGTTCTAAGCGGGAATATCGGAAAAATAACTAAGCCCGGGATTATCACGACCACCCCCATGGCAATCTCAAAGCGAGACCGAAGCAAAATCACCAAGACAGCTGAGCTGCCCATGGTCGGACTGTCGCTTGGCAAATCGCCCTCCCCGCAGGAGTTAGCAGCCCTGCAAGATCACCTGGGAAAGGTCGGCCAGAGCGCCATCAACGAGCTGACAAACAATCAAAGATTCGCCCAGTTTTTCAAGCGGCCAGACAACATGGTGGCGGCCATTGCCGAGCTTGCCGAGGATCTGGCAGAAGTACCAGTGATCGGAGCGGGCGGGCTGGTCACCGATCCCTACCGGAAAATAGAGTCCGAGACGTCAAT
>Ga0182024_10011761_pt1 | contig 17488 bp, 13 predicted proteins | sample P32metaG_FD_120480 | JGI IMG/M metagenome (GOLD analysis project Ga0182024, IMG submission 120480) | Permafrost microbial communities from Stordalen Mire, Sweden - P3-2 metaG (Illumina Assembly) | ecosystem: Environmental > Terrestrial > Soil > Wetlands > Permafrost | place: Sweden: Stordalen... | reverse complement strand
TGCGCGAGGCGCCGTTCGAGATCGGGCGCGTGCATCCGATCACCCAGGTGACCGACGAACTCACCGCGATCTTCGCCGATATGGGCTTCGCCGTCGCCGAAGGGCCCGACATCGAGACCGACGACTACAATTTCACCAAGCTGAACTTTCCGGAAGACCATCCGGCGCGCGACATGCACGACACGTTCTTCTTCAACCCGAAGCCGGACGGCACGCGGCTCCTGCTGCGCACCCATACCTCGCCGGTGCAGGTGCGCACCATGCTGACGCAGAAGCCGCCGATCCGCGTCATCATTCCGGGCCGCACCTATCGCTGCGACTCGGATCAGACCCACACGCCGATGTTCCATCAGGTCGAGGGCCTGGTCATCGACAAGACCGCCCATCTCGGCCACCTGAAATGGATCCTCGAGGAATTCTTCAAGGCGTTCTTCGAGGTCGACCGCGTCGGCATGCGCTTTCGGCCGTCGTTCTTCCCATTTACCGAGCCGTCACTCGAAGTCGACATCCAGTGCCGCCGCGACAAAGGCGAAATCCGCTTCGGCGAGGGCGACGATTGGATGGAGATCCTCGGCGGCGGCATGGTGCACCCCAACGTGCTGCGGAATTGCGGGCTCGATCCCGACGAGTACCAGGGCTTCGCCTGGGGCATGGGCATCGACCGCATCGCCATGCTCAAATACGGCATGCCGGATCTGCGCGCCTTCTTCGACGCCGACGTGCGCTGGCTGTCGCACTACGGCTTCCGCCCGCTCGATTTTCCGACGCTGGCGGCGGGGTTGAGTCCTTAAATCCATGATGAAATTCACCCTCGCCTGGCTCCAGGAGCATCTCGACACCGATCGCAGGCTCGGCGAGATCACCGACAAGCTCACCATGATCGGGCTGGAAGTCGAGCGCGTCGAGGACAAGGGCAAGGCGCTCGCGCCGTTCGTCATCGCCCGGGTCGTCGAGGCCAAGCCGCATCCGAACGCCGACCGGCTGCGGGTCTGCCTGGTCGACATCGGCGCCGGCGAGCCGGTGCAGGTGGTCTGCGGCGCACCGAACGCCCGCACCGGCATGATGGGCGTGTTCGTGCCGCCGGGCGCCTACATTCCCGGCAAGGACATGACGCTCGCGGTCGGCACCATCCGCGGCGTCGAGAGCCGCGGCATGCTGGTGTCGGAATTCGAGCTGCGAATCTCCGACAACCACGACGGCATCATCGAACTGCCCGACGACGCTCCGGTCGGCGCCAATTACGCACAATGGGCCGGCCTCGACGATCCGGTGATCGAAATCAATCTGACGCCGAACCGGCCCGATTGCACCGGCGTGCACGGCATTGCCCGCGACCTCGCCGCCGCCGACATGGGCAAGTTCAACGATGCCGCCGTCAAACCGATCGCGGGCGAGTTTCCCTGCCCGGTGACGGCGTCGATCGCGGTGCCCGAGCTGTGCCCGGCATTCGCGTTGCGTCTCGTTCGCGGCGTGAACAACCGGCCGTCGCCGGATTGGCTGCAAAAGCGGCTCACGGCGATCGGGCTGCGCCCCATCAACGCGCTGGTCGACATCACCAATTTCATCACCTACGACCGCGGCCGGCCGCTGCACGTGTTCGACGCCGCGAAGGTCCACGGCAATCTCACCGTCCGGCGCGGCCGAGCCGGCGAAACGCTGCTGGCGCTCGACGGCAAGACCTACACGCTCGACGACACGGCCTGCGTCATTGCCGACGAGGACGGCGTGGAATCGCTGGCCGGCATCATGGGCGGCGAAAAGACCGGCTGCTCGGAAACGACGACGGACGTGCTTATCGAGTCGGCGCTGTGGAACGAGGTCAACGTCGCCCGGACCGGCCGCAGGCTCGGCATCAATTCCGACGCCCGCTATCGTTTCGAGCGCGGCGTCGATCCGGCCTTCATGCTGCCGGGCCTCGAACTCGCCACCCGCATGGTGCTCGATCTGTGCGGCGGCACGCCGTCGGCGGTCACGGTCGCCGGCAGCGCCGAACCGCCCGATCGGGTCATCGATTTTCCGCTGGCCGAGCTCAAGCGCCTCACCGGCCTCGCCGTGCCGCTGTCGGAAATACGGCGGCCGCTCGAGCGCCTCGGTTTTTTCGTCGCCGGCCAGCAGGACCGGATCAAGATCGCGGTGCCGTCGTGGCGGCCCGACGTGCAGGGCAAGGCCGACGTGGTCGAGGAACTGGTGCGCATCCTCGGCGTCGACCGCGTCCCATCGACGCCGTTCGACCGCGGCGAGGCGCCGCGCAAGCCGGTGCTCACCCCGATCCAGGTGCGCACCCGCAAGGCCAAGCGGGCGCTCGCCGCGCGCAATCTCGTCGAGGCCGTGACCTGGTCGTTCATCGCCAAGGCGCAGGCCGAACTGTTCGGCGGCGGCAAGCCGGAACTGGCGCTGGCCAATCCGATCGCCACCGATCTCTCCGACATGCGGCCGAGCCTGATCCCCGGCCTGGTCGCGGCGGCGCAGCACAATGCCGATCGCGGCTTTGCCGATGCCGCGCTGTTCGAAGTCGGGCAAATCTTTCGCGGCGATCAGCCGGCCGATCAGTTCACCGCCGCCGCCGGCGTGCGGCGCGCGCTGGCAAAACCGTCCGGCATCGGCCGGCATTGGTCGAAACTCGACGGCGACGTCGACGCCTTCGATGCCAAAGCCGATGCACTCGCGGTGTTGACGGCGGCGGGCGCGCCGCCTTCGGCGCTGCAAATCGTGCCGGGCGGGCCATCGTGGTATCATCCCGGCCGCTCGGGAACGATTCAGATCGGTCCGCAAAACGTACTCGGCCATTTCGGCGAACTGCATCCGAGCGCGCTCGAAGCGCTCGATGCCGAAGGCCCGCTGGTCGCCTTCGAAGTCATTTTGGAGCGCCTCCCCGAGCCGAAAGCGAAAGCCACGCGCGCCAAGCCCGCGCTGGAGCTGTCGCCGTTCCACCCGGTGGAACGCGACTTCGCCTTCGTGGTCGAGCGCAGCGTCAAGGCCGCGGACGTCGTGCGCGCGGCGCAATCGGCCGACCGCAAGCTGATCAGCGGCGTCACCGTGTTCGACGTTTACGAAGGCCCAGGCATCGAGCCCGGCAAGAAGTCGATCGCCATCGCGGTGGCGCTGCAGCCGCGCGAGCGGACCATGACCGACGCCGAGATCGAGGCGCTCGCCGACAAGATCGTCGCCGAAGTCGGCAAGCGCACCGGCGGCGTGCTGCGCGGCTAACCCTCAGCGCTCTTCGCGCATGATGCTCGGCGTGCCGTTGGGCGCGAACTGCTGGCCCGGCTGGGCCCGGGTCTCGACCCGGGGCCGCGGCGCTTTGCGCTTGGGTGCGGCCTCGGTTTCGGCCGGCGCCGGCTTGTTCGGGCCGAGCTTCTGCAGCACGGCGATGGCGGCGCGTTCGCCGGATTCCCAGGCGCCGCCGACCGTGCCCCATAGCGTCTCGTGGGCGGCTTCGCCGGCGAACCAGACGACGTCGTTCACTGGCTCCATCATGGTGCGGCGCGCGTATTGCGCGCCCGGCACCGCGGCCGATGCGGCGCCGAGAACCCACGGTTCGGCATTCCAGTGCGTGGCGTGGGTCCGCCCGATCGCCTTCTTGACCTCGGCGCCGTAAAGCGACGCCAGCCAGTCGGACGCGAAGGCGACCATCGCCGCCGCGCCCTGCGCCGACAGGTCGCGGCCGAACGGGCCGGCGACGTCGATCAAACACAGCGGCGTGCCCGATACGTTGGCGAGCATCGCGGCGGTGTGACCATCGGCCGATTTTTCAAGCACCAGGTCGTCGCTGTCGAGCCCGAGCGGGTTGCCGTTAAGTTCGAGCGCGATGTGGTCGTAGCTGCCGAGCGGCAGCTGGCGGAAGGCGTCGAAACTGCGGTGCGGCAGGTCGGGGATGAATTGAATGCGGCCGGACGCGATCACATTGGTCGATGCGGTGACGATCACGGCGCGGGCGGTGAGCGTGCCTTTGGGCGTCGTCACCTGGAGCGCACCGCGGCAGTCGATCGCCTTCACCGGGGTCGACAGTTGGATGGCAAGGCCCTCGGCGGACGCGACGATGAGCGCGCCAAGACCCTGGCGGCAGAAATTCGCGGCGTTGCGCTCGGCGGCCTTGGAAAAATCGACCGCCGAGACCTGCGCCAACTCCTTGCCGCAGTAATACGGTCCGAGCGCGAATTCAACGGTCGAGCGCCAGTCGGCGAGATCGGTGGGCATCGGCTGTTCGCACGGCACGTCGGCTTTGCGCGCGGCGTCGTTGATGGCGCGGAGGGCACGAACCTCGGCGGAGAGAAAATCTTCCAGTTCGCCCTCGCGCGCATTGCGCCGGCCGATGCGCACCTTCTGACTCGGCGGCGCCTGATAGACCTCAAGGTCGCGGCGCGGCGTCAGCTTGGTCAGCGGATTGAGGTCGGGCGCGTATATCCAATGCGCCCCGCGGTCGTATGGCACGCCGAAAGTGCCGGTATCGGTGATGCAGCGGCCGCCAACGCGGTCGGCAGCCTCGAGCACCACGACCCGGTGGCCGGCGGCGGCGATGCGGCGCGCGGCGGCGATCCCGGCGGCGCCGGCGCCGACGACGAGGACGTCGATCGGGCCCGAGCCAGGCGGCGGCGCCGCGGCCATTGCCGGACGCACCGCAAGCGCGGCCGAGGCGGCGAGAAACGATCGTCGGCTGATTTGCCGAATAGCCTTGCGCGGCATGATTTCCGGATGCTTACGGCGCAACGCACCGCATTGCGGATTTTGCCTCAACCGCGCCCCGTAGGCAAACATTAAGCCTAAGGTCAGATGAACGGCGGAACTGACGTGTGAACCGAAACGCAACGGACTTCGCATAAAATCCGCTCGAATAAAGACGCGGCCAAGCCGCGAGCCGGCTGGGAGGCCCAAGCCCATGAGCACGATGCTCGATGGCATCGGGCGGCTGATCGCCCGCTATCTGCAAAAGCCCGTGCGCGGCTATGAGCCGTTCACGCCGAGCGATCCCGAGGCTTTGCGCCAGACCCTGCAGCCCGGCGACGTGCTCTTGGTCGAGGGCAACAACCACATCGCCGGCGTCATCAAATATCTGACACAATCGACCTGGTCGCATTCGGCGCTTTATGTCGGGCCGGTCGCCGGCCGTCTCGACGTCGACGGCGAGCCGCACGTCCTGATCGAGGCCAATCTGGGCGAAGGCGTGGTATCGGCGCCGCTGTCGAAATACTTGCGGTTTCACACCCGGGTTTGCCGGCCGGTCGGGCTGACCGAAACGGACTGCGCAACGGTATGCGCCTACGCGCTGGCGCGGGTCGGCTTCGCCTATGATCTGAAAAACATCATCGATCTGCTGCGCTATCTGCTGCCGATGCCGCTGCCGCAGCGCCGGCGGCGGCGCATGATCGCGCTCGGTTCGGGCGACCCGTCACGGCTGATCTGCTCGGCGCTGATCGCCGACGCCTTTTCCGCCGTGCGCTATCCGATCCTGCCCAGGATCACGTTGGCGAAAAGCGTCCAGGCGGTGGACGAAATTCTGGAAATCCGCCATTCCTCGCTGTACTGCCCGCGCGATTTCGACATCTCGCCCTATTTCAACGTCGTCAAGCCGACGATCCGGCAAGGCTTCAACTACAAGGCGCTGCAATGGGCCGATCTGCCGCGCGTCTCGGACGATGCGGCGCGGGCTCCGCTCGCGCCGCAGGCTGCAGACGCGGCAGACGCGGATGTTGGCGTCATAGTCGCATGACGTAGCGCCCGTCCCGGGGCGCGCCAACGGGTTTAGCCCGAAGTGGCCGGCCCGATGACAGCTTCCGCGCGCCCGCAATCCATAGCCACCGAACTTGAAATGATGGTAGGGCAGTAGCCGCTTTGGCGGGCGCGCGTTATGGGTTGCGGCCCTCGCTTCGCCCGAACCGGAATGACGGTGCAGGATGATCGAAGACGCGATCAACGCCATCACGCAGATGTTCTCGCCGCCGCTGCGGGCGATTTTGTGGAAAACCATCGCGCTGGCGCTGGCGCTGATCATCGTGGTCTCGGTCGTGCTGGAACGGCTGATCATGCTGGCAGTCGGCGCTGGCGGCGCCTCGGTCGAAACGACGCTCGGGCCGGCGGCCCACATGCCGGTGGCGGTGCTCGCCTGGCTACTGTCGATTGCCGCCGGACTCGGCATCGTCGTCGGCAGCGTCATGCTGATGCCGGCGGTCACCGCCGTTGTCGGAAGCTTCTTTGCCGACGCCATCGCCGACGAGGTCGAACGCGAGCATTATCCGGCCGACCCGCCCGGCCGGGCGCTGCCGCTGTCGCTGGCGCTCTGGGAAGGCGCCAAGACGGCGCTCTTGGCGATCGCGATCTATCTGTGCGCGGCGCCGCTGATTTTGTTCGCCGGCTTCGGCGCCGTGATCTTCTTTCTCGCCACCGCCTACATCCTCGGCCGCGAATATTTCGAGCTCGCCGCCATGCGTTTTCGCCCGCCGGCGGCGGCCAAGGCGCTGCGGCGGGACAATGCGCTGCAGGTCTATATCGGCGGCCTGTTGATCGCCGCGTTCGTCTCGATCCCGCTTCTCAATCTGGCGACGCCGCTGTTTGCCATGGCGTTGATGGTTCATGTGCACAAGCGGCTGAGCGGAAGAAAGCTGTTCGCTCAAAAAAACTGACGACGGCGCGACCGCCATGATCGCCTCTTGACTTCGGCCGGCAGCCGGAACAGTTTTGCTGGTCGGGCTTGATCGCAGTCGCCCGGCTGTTCTCAAGGCGTTTCGCCCAAGCACTGCACTTCGGCCCGCGCGTCGGGCGAAGGCATTTGGCGAAATGGCCATTCGGTCCGACGTCCTGTCGTTGCTGTATCTGGCTCGCGGCGTCCGCGGCATCGGCGACGGCTTCGCGACTATTGTTCTGCCGGCCTATCTCACCGCGATCGGCTACGACCCCGTCCTGATCGGTGTCGTTGTCGCCGCCTCGCTCCTCGGCACAGCGGTCTTGACGTTGGCAATAGGCTTCATCGCGCCGCGCCATGACCTTCGCACGTTGATGCTGACCGGGGCGGGGCTCATGACGCTGACCGGATTGGCCTTTCCCCAATTCCAGCACGTCGCTTATATCGCGATCGTCGCTTTCGTCGGCACCATCAATCCATCGATGGGCGATCTCGGCATCCTGGTGCCGCTCGAGCACGCCATGATTGCCCGCGGCGTCTCCGACCAGGAGCGAACCCACGCATTCGCGCGCTACAGCCTGATCGGAGCGCTGTCGATGGCCGCCGGTACCCTGGCGGCCGCATGCCCCGATTTGCTGACACTCGTCGGCGTCGACAGGCTCGTTGCATTCCGGGCGATGTTCTATTCCTACGCGGCGCTCGGCTTGATATGCGCGACGCTGTATCGCCTGCTGCCGCATGCCCGCATCGCCGAAGCCGGTCCGCAAACGCCGCTCGGCGCCTCACGCGGCGTCGTTTACAAGCTTGCCGCCTTGTTCAGCCTCGACGCATTCGCCGGCGGATTCGTCGTGCAATCGCTGCTGGCGCTTTGGCTGTTCGAGCGGTTCAATCTCTCCATCGCCGCAGCCAGCGTGTTTTTCTTCTGGTCGGGCACGCTGAGCGCGTTCTCCTATCCGGTCGCGGCGCGCCTCGCGCGCCGCTTCGGTCTCGTCAACACCATGGTCTTTACCCACATTCCGTCCAGCGTGTTTCTGATCCTGGCAGCCTTGTCATCCGATCTGACCGTGACGCTCGGGCTCTTGCTGTTGCGCTCCGCGCTGTCGCAAATGGACGTGCCGACACGCACGTCCTACGTCATGGCGGTGGTTACGCCCGCCGAACGCGCCACCGCGGCGAGCGTGACCGCTGTTCCGCGAAGCCTCGCCTCCGCGGTCAGTCCGACGATCGCCGGCGCCCTGCTGAGCACGGCGTTCCCGGGCCTGCCGCTGCTGGCCTGCGGCGCCCTGAAGATCATTTACGACGTGGCGCTGCTGGTCTCGTTCCGGCACGTCAAGGCACCGGAGGAATCCGCGCGTTCGGCTGCGCCAAAATAAGCTGCGCAGAATTCAAGGAGGAAACGACATGAAATGGATCAGGCGAGAGCATGTGAAGGTCGACCGCGTCGCCTGTCCGTGGCTGACCGACCTCAGCGCCACACCTCGTCGGCGATCTCCACCACCGCGCGCAACTTCGCCCACTGCTCCTCCTCGGCCAGCACGTTGCCCTCCTCGGTGGAGGCGAAGCCGCATTGCGGCGACAGGCACAATTGGTCGAGGGCGGCATATTTGGTCGCTTCGTCGATACGGCGCTTGACGTCGTCCTTGCCTTCCAGCTTGCCGGATTTGGTGGTGACAAGGCCGAGCACGACGATCTTGTCGCCTTTCGGCAGAAAGCGCAGCGGCTCGAAACCGCCGGCGCGCGCGGTGTCGTATTCGAGGAAATAGCCGTCGTAGTTCAATTGGCCGAGCATGGTTTCGGCGACCGGCTCGTAGCCGCCCTCGGAGATCCAGGTCGAGCGGAAATTGCCGCGGCACACATGCGTCGTGACCACCATGTCGGCGGGCTTGCCGTCGAGCGCCAGATTGATGACACGGGCATAGTCCTGCTGCAGGCGGTCGGCATCGAGGCCCCGGTCACGGGCCTTTTTCAGCTCGGCCTGCGAGCACAGGTAGGCCCAGGCGGTGTCGTCGAACTGCAGGTAGCGGCAGCCGGCATCGTAGAAGCCGCGGATCGCCTGCCGATAGGTCTGGCCGAGATCCTCGAAGATGGCGTCGCGATCGGCATATTGCTTGGTCTCGATGGCATTCGGCTCGAGCCGGAAATGCAGCGTAGCCGGGCTCGGGATGCACATTTTCGGCGTGACGCGGGTGTGCGCCTTCAAGAACTTGAAATGCTCCAGCATCGGGTGATTGGAGAAGCCGAGCTTGCCTTTGATGCGCGGGGTGCGCGGCCGGGTTTGCACGCCCTGAAATTGGATGCCGTGATCGAGCTCCTCGATCTCGACGCCGTCGAGCATGCCGTAGAAGTCGAAATGCCACCACGAGCGGCGGAACTCGCCGTCGGTCGCGACCTTGAGCCCGACCTCCACCTGCTTCTTGATGATGCTCTCGATCTCGCGATCCTCGACGGCGGCGAGTTGCGCCGCGCTGATCTCGCCCTTCTCGCGCTTGGCGCGCGCTTCCTTCAGCGGCGCGGTGCGCAAGATCGAGCCGACCACGTCGGCGCGGAACGGTGGCTTGCTTCTCGGCATCGGGCGGTCCCTCCACAAAATTCGTTGGCGGGAACCAAGCGGGGACCGCGCGTCTCGTCAACTAAAAACGTCGTCGCGCGGCGTAGCGTGGGCGACATCCCAATATCGCGTCATGCCCACGTTGGTCGCTGGCAACCACCTAACCGCCTCACACCTCGATCGTCACCTTGCCGTCCACCACCAGGGCCGGATAGGTCCTGATCGGCACCATGCAGGGCGGCGACACGACTTCGCCGGTGCGGATATTGAACTGGCCGTTGTGGAAATTGCACTCGACGACGTCGTCCTCGATATAGCCTTCCGACAGCGAGCCGGGGCCGTGGGTGCAGAGGTCGTCGGTGACGTAGAACTGGCCGTCGACGTTGAACACCGCCAGCGTCAAATCGCCGGTCTCGACCTTGAGCGCCGTGCCAGGCGCGACGTCGTCGGTTGAGCAAAGCTCGAGGTGCTGTCCGGGCATGGCAGGGGTCTCTGGGCGAAAGTCTCTGGCATTACGGTCCGGTCGGACGGAGCGCCGTTATACCCGACCGCGCGGATAATGAAATATCCTGCGGCTTCCGCTATATAGCGGGGATGCACAGGAGACCGCATGATGGACAGTGAATCGGCCCGGATGAGCTCGGCGGCGGAGGCCCGGTTCCGCATCGATCGCCCGAATTCGCAGCCGCGCGCCGTGAAGGTGATCGCGCTCGATGCGCGCAGCGAGCGCATCGTCAAGGAGCTCGCACAGGGGCAGTGGCAGCGCGCCAGCTTTCTCACCGCCTCGGCATTTTCCGGCGCGCCGCAGCCGCCGCGGCAAGGCGAGCGGTTCTCGATGGGCGGCTGGCTCAACGACCTTGCCGGCCGCACCAAGGACCTGGTCGACGAGGTCAACACCGCCGATCTGGTGGTGATGGTGGCGAGCGCCGGCGAGAGCGCCGCCGCCGCGGCGATCATCGGCGAGGCCTGCAACGTCAAGCACGTGATGACGACGGCGCTCATTCTCGGCGGTGCCAACACCAGCGACGAGACACTGTCCAAGATGCCGGCGCAGCTGCGCCCGCACGTCATGATGCTCGTGATTTCCAGCGCCGACGAATATGTCAAGGACATGCTCACGGCGCTGCGCGCATGAGCGCGAGGCGACGATGAAATTTTCCGGCGAACTGACGGTCAAGGCGCCGCGCGCCAAGGTGTACCCGGCGGTGCGCGACGCGCGCTTCTTTGCGTCATGCGTCGAGGGCGTGCACGATCTGCAGGAGACCGCGCCGGACACCTATGCGGCGGTGTTCGAGACCAAAGTCGCGTACATGACCTTCAAGTTCAAGGTTACGGTGCAGGTGGTGCGCGCCGAGGAGCCGCGCGAGATCGAGGCCAAGGTCGAAGGCGCCCCGCTCGGCATCGTCGGCCGGCTGACCGCGACGTCGGTGACCCGGCTGACCGAACTGGGCGACGAGACCCGGATTGACTACGAGGTCGACGCCGCGCTGACCGGCAAGCTCGGCAGTCTCGGCCAGCCGGTGCTGCGCGCCAAGGCGAAGGAGATGGAACGGCAATTTGCTGCAAGACTTGCCGCCGCCTTCGCCGGCGAAGGCGCCGCCGCGCCGTGACGCCGACGCACGAGCCGCCGAACGACCCCATGGTCGAACCCATAGTCGGATCCGTGGCGGAACCCATGAGCATCGCGACCGATGTGCTGGTCATCGGCTCCGGCGCCGCCGGCATGTATGCGGCCATCGAGGCGGCACGCGGCGGCGCGCATGTGCTGCTTGCCGACCGGAGCCTGATCGGTCGCGGCGGCGCCACCGTGATGGCGCAGATGACGGTTGCGGCGGCGCTGGGCGAAGAGACGCCGGACCACCCGCGCCATCACTATGCCGACACCATCGCCGCCGGCCGCGGGCTGTGCGACCAGGCGCTGGCGCAACTCCTGTGCGACGACGCGCCGGACTGCATCCGCGAGCTGGAGCGCTGGGGCGTCGGCTGGGCGCGCAGGAGCGGCGACAAGAACGGTCCTATCACCGCCACCATGGCGCCCGGCCACGACCGGCCGCGTTGCGTCTACGTGGATTTCATCAATACCGGCCCGGCGGTATCGAAGACCTTGCGCTCCGTCATGGCGCGCGATCCGAACATCCGCAAGGCCGGCGATCTGTGCATCGTCGATCTTGTGGTGCGCGACGGCGAAGTCGCGGGCGCCGTTGCCTATCACCTCGGCAGCGGCGCGCCGGTGATCATCGCGGCAAAAGCCACCGTGCTGGCGACCGGCGGGCTGACCCGGATTTACCGGCGCAACAGCGCCTCGACCAATATGGGCGGCGACGGCTACGCGCTGGCGTTGCGCGCCGGCGCCGCGCTGATCGACATGGAATTCGTGCAGTTCTTTCCGATCGGGCACCTGGCGCCGCGGCTCATCGGCATGGACCCGATCATGTGGGATCCGTTCCGCTACAAGCTCGGGGGCCGGCTTCTCAACGGCCGCATGGAGGAGTTCACCTCGCGCTACGGCTCCGACGAGGACGGCAAATACCTGTTGACCCGCGACCTCGCCAGCTACGCGATCTTCAAGGAGGCCGAGGCCGGCCGCGGTTCGCCGCACGGCGGCGCCTACCTGAGCTTCCAGCATTGCAGCGCGGCGGCGCTGCGCGCCGCCTTCGGCCCGGTCATCGATCGGCTCGCGAGCAATGCCATCGACCTCACCAAAATGCCGGTCGAAGTCGCGCCGATCGCGCATTATCACATGGGCGGTGTCAAAGCCGACGCCAGCATGGCGACCGATGTGCCCGGTCTGTTCGTCGCCGGCGAAGTGGTCGGCGGCGCCAATGGCGCCAACCGGCTTTCCGGAAACGCGATCACCGAGGCGCTGGTGTTCGGCCGCCGCGCCGGCCGCAGCGCCGCCACGCGCGTCAGGCGCGTCACCCATCAGCAACTTCGCCCGCAGGACTCCGCCGGAGCGATCGAGCTCCTGCGTGCCGACGGCAAGCAGCCCGATTGTGCCAACACCGCCGCCCTGATCGCGGGGCTGCAGGCGACCATGGCCGATAATGTCGGGCCGATCCGCACCGGCGCCAAGCTTGGTCGCGCGCTCGACGATATCGACGCTCTGGATGCGCAGATGGGCGACCGGCCGCTCGGCCGCGCCGGCGCCTTCGATCTGCAACGGCTCGAATGGTTCGATCTGCGGAACATGCTCACCGTTGCCCGCGCCGTCACCGCGAGCGCGCAGGCGCGGAGCGAAAGCCGCGGCGCGCATCAGCGCGAGGATTATCCAAGCATGCTGCCGCAGTGGCAGGTGCATCAGACCGTGCGCCGGCGCGACGGCGAACTGAAAATCTCCGGCGCGCCGGCCGCCGCGGCGCTGGTCCCATGAGCCAGATCCTCCCATGAGCAAGACCGCCACGCTGACTATCTGGCGCGGCGCCGCCCGCGACGCCGGGCACTTCGAGCGCTACGCGGTGCCGTTCGAGGACGGCCAGTCGGTGCTCGACGGGCTGCGCTGGCTGCGCATCAACCACGACCCGTCGCTGGCGATGCGGTTCTCCTGCATCAACGCCAACGCCTGCAAGGAGTGCATGATCCAGGTCGACGGCGAGACGGTCTACGCCTGCACCGCCCGCCTCGAGCCGCGCGAGATGACGCTTACCCCGCTGCCCAACAAGAGGCTCATCCGCGATCTCGTCACCGAGATCGCTCCGCCGTCGGAGCGGTTGAAGAGGTGATGCCGGTCGTGCCGCTTGCGGCGGAGGCCGGCGCGCGCGTCACGAGCGCGTAGCAGCAAGCGTCGCCGTCTTGCTGTCCAGACGCGGCACGACGACGAGGCGGTCGACCGCGCCTCGTTCGAAGGCTTTCAGGAACGCCTGATAATCCTTGAAGGATACGCAGCCGAACGACTGGCCGCTGGGCCCGAGCATGTAGGTGTGCGCCAGGATGCCGTCGCGGCCGAACATCTTGCTGTCGCCGACCGGATTGAGGCGAAGCGCCCGCACGCCGTGGAACGACTCCTCGCGCAACGCGAGATCGTAGACGTTGGGCGGCGTCGGACCACGATCCTTCTCATTCACGTAATGCGGATCGTCGAGCCTGCTGCCGAGCCCCGAATGCGCCTCCAGCCTGGTGCCGTCGGGCAGGTAGACGGTATGGGCTGCGATGTCATAGATCGCGGTGCGGCTGTCGGCACCGGGCAGGCCAATCGCGGGACTGGCCGACTGCGGGGTCAGGTGTTTCGGAAACACGTTGGAGATGGCGGACGGCGGCGAAGGCGCGGCATATGCGAGCGGCGGCAAGGCCGGCGCCGCCGAATTGTTGCTCGCGCGCTCCGACAAACCGTCCTTCTGAAACAAGCTGAACGACACCGTCGACGACGGATCAGCGTCCGCGACCTGCTGCAATGCCGGCTTTGCCGGGGGCCGGGCGGTTTCGCGCCGCGCGGCACTTTGCGGACGGGCCGCCGGACGCGCCGGCGGCGACAGCGTGTCATGCGCCGGTGCGGAGGATCGATCCGGCGGCGGCAGAGCGCCGGTGACTTCGGCCGCCGCATCGGCCAGCACAACCCGCTCGGCATCGCCCTTCACCGCGTGCGCCGCGGGAAACGGCGCGGCATCGCCAACAGCCGCGTCGAGGACCGCGACACGCTCGGCATCGCCCTTCAGCGCGCGCGCCGATGGGAACGGAGCGGCATCGGCGGGATCGCCAGCGGCCGAAACCGCGATGGCAAGCCGCTCGGAGTCACCCTTCACCGCATGCGCGGAAGGAAACGGCACGGCATCGGCGGAATCGCCGGACGAGGGAGGCAAACCTGCGATCATCGTGCCAACAAGCCGGCTCGGCTCCGTCAGCGCCGCCGTTTGCAGGGCCGCCGTTTGTAGGGCCAAAAGCGGCCTCGCCTTGAGATGGGGAGCGCCGCCCAAAGCCACCGCCAGGATCCAGGCGGCCGTCAGCGTAACGACGCCTACCGCCGCGCCGGCGGCGCTCACGGTGCCGACGCCGATGACGACGCCACGCCTGACGGCCCGGCGATAATCGGTGGCGCCAGAAACACGGCGGTCGAATGCAGTGACGCCGGGGAAGGTCGTGGCCCTACACGTCATGATACGCAGTACTGAAGATCGATTGCTTAGAGCGAAGCCACGGCCGGCCGCTCGGGCGGCGGCGCATCGAAACGGCTTGGTTGCTCAAAGAAAATGGAACTCGGCTTTGTCATCCCACTCTACCCCTTACCCCAGACGACGATACGCACGACAATGCAGTGCTAATGTTAAGCGGCTGTAAATTGACGATGCCGTGGCATTCTTGGGGGCCGGCTTTCGAATCAAGGCAATTGTGCGACGGCACTCGCCGGCTGCGCATCAACAAGAAAGCGCTTTTCGCGGCGGTCCACCTTAATGGGGTCGGCAGACCTGCCAAGCGAGGCGTGATACATTGCCCCACTGGGGTCCCCGACGGTTGATCGAATGAAACTTCTCCGTCGTCAATTTCTGCATCTGGCCGCCGCCGCTGGCGCCGGTGCGCTAGCGGCGGTACCGCGAATCGTGCGGGCGGAAACTTTTCCGACCCGGCCGATCCGGCTCGTACTGCCGTTTCCGCCCGGCGGCGTGTTCGACATCGTCGGCCGGCCCTGGGCCGACAAGGTGAAGACGACGCTCGGTACGGTCATTGTCGAGAACCAGCCCGGCGCCGGCGGCTCGGTCGCTGCGGCCGCCGTGGCTCACGCGCGGCCCGACGGCTATACGATCTTCCTCGGCGCCTCCTCGATCCACCTCACCGAAATGATTCTGCGGGAGCATCCCCTGATCGATCCGATGAAGGAATTGGACACGATTTCGATGCTGGCGATGACGGCTTTCGCCATTGATGTGAATCCTTCTGTCCCGGTGCATAGCCTCACCGAGCTTGTTGCCTTTGTAAAAGCAAATCCCGGCAAGCTTTCCTACGGATCGCCTGGCGCCGGCACATTGGCCCATCTCGCCGGCGAATTGTTCAAATCTCTGACCGGCATAAGCGATTTGCCCCACGTGCCGTACCGGGGTGCCGGGCCCGCGCTTGCCGACCTGATCGGGGGACAGATCTCGATGATCGTTTCGGCCATGACCAGCCAGGCGCTCGAATTTCATCGTACCGGAAAACTGCGCTTGCTCGCGACAACGAACCCTACCCGCTTCCCGATTGCCCCCGAAATACCGACCGCCGTGGAGGCCGGGGTTCCCGGCTTGGTAGCGCAGCAGGCTCTTGGCCTGTTCGCTCCGGGGGGAACACCGAAAGAGATCATCGCGCAGATTGCCCAGGCGAACCGCGTCGCCTTGGCGGACAAGACTTATCAGCAGTCTCTGATCGATGCCGCCGTCGAACCGCTTATCGGTTGGGATGCTGAGCGATTCAACGGTTATATGGCCGAAGACGTCGCGCGCTGGACACCCTTGGTGCGCAAGCTCGGCATCAGGCTCGATTGAGGTGATGATTACTTCGGTGTTGGCTTGAAGTATTTCAAATCGGGCGCTGGCTGATGCTTTCTGGTCGGCATCAGCGGATCATCTGGGCCCGGCAGGTAGGCCTCGTCGCCGATGAATCTGTTTGCATCGTCCTGGAAGTTGCCCCTGAACTCCAGGATTGGGACCCTTCCCTGACCGCATCGACATCAAATCGTTGCCGATCGGTTCGGCGGTGTCATTCTCGACGCTGGTCGCGGTTGAGGACACCGAGGTCGGTTCGCTTTCGGTTTCCCATCAGGCCCAGTTCCTGGCCTTGATTCCCCTACTGGGTGGTTGGATTTCGAACCACAATCAGTGCGTATCGAACACCACCTGATAGACCGCAACGGCCTTGCGGATGGCATCTAACTCCGCGCTTGTCGGCTTGTCAGGATCTCTCGCCGCCGGCAGGCTCCCAAATTTCAGTAGGCAGGCCATCAATAGGAACCGCGCCTTGTTGGCGGTGAGATTGGTGGCGGCGATCTGGAAGTCCGACGGATCGGCAAAGCCCATAGGCGCGCCTCGCCCCGCGATCGCGACCGGGATGCCGCTGAATGCGGCCTTGAGCATCAGCTTATTGCGGGTGTGCGACGGCGTGCGGCCGTAAGGCACGAGACCCTGGATGATGAAGCCGGTCAGCAGGCCGAGGCTGAGCTTGTGCTCGATCGAGGCGATCAGGTCGATCTCCGGCGCGATGTCGTATCCATAGGCCATTCCCGAATAGCTGCCGTCGGCCGAGATCGTGACGACCGGAATGGCGTCGGGGAGGAGCTTGCCGTTGCGGTCCTTGACCGCGACCTCAACCATCTCGATGCCGTGAGGGCCGTTCTTTGCCGCTTTCACCGTGCTCGGCAGGGTGGTGATCTTCAGATCCGACCGATAGGTGTGCTTGAAGACCGGCAGGTAAGTGAGCGCGATCCGACCGGTATGACTGATGTTGCCGACGATGCCGCCGTGGCCTCCGGCCGCGACATAACCGCCGGGGCGCGCATCGACCTTGGCAACCTCGCGGGCAGCAAACAGCTGCTGCTCCTGGATCACCACGACGCCGCAGCGGTTGCGGCCTTGCTCATCGGCCCACACCCGCGAGCGGATGTAGCGAGCCGAGTCCACAATGTTGGCCGGCCCGTCGGCGCTGATCTGGCCCTGGGGACGCTGTGCCGCGTTGCCGCAGATCGGCAAGGTCGTATCAATCAGCAGATTGAACCAGTAGGCGCTCTCTTCGACTTGCGGGCTGCCCTGGGTCCAGATCACGCCATCGTAGTCGCCACTCGACGCCAGCGCCTGCATGTCGTTGGTCGCCTTCGCGAGCGCCGGCCGTGGCGGCGCGACGGCGAGGTGATAAGGCTTGTAGCCGAAGAAATGGGTGCCTCGAACTTCCGGCGGGATGTCCCCCTCGCCCCTGTCGCTACGCAGATGCGCCGGCAGGCCCTTGGTGTAGCCGCCCGGCGGCACACCGCGATAAAAGTCCACCGTTGCGATAGACGACAGCAGACTCGCGGTGCCGTCTACGCCGATCGACAGGCGATCGATTTCCTCGAAGCTGCGCGAGCCGTCAGGGAAAAAGCCCTGGCGGCCGGTGACAGCGCCCGGCGCGGTGCATTCCTCCTCCCACGCCGATCCGTCGGCCTGGGTCGCCATATAGGGAAGCGGGTACAAACCGTCGTCCGGTTTCAGCTCGATCTCGTAGACCGGATTGTCGCTGGCGTTCTGACGGTGCTCCCGAAATACGCCGTCCGCGCCGATATATCCGTCGGGAGGCCCATAGAGTTCGGCGACGTCGGATTCCAGCGGATGCGCGGAAAACTGTTCGACATACACCTTGACCGGAGCCGCGAGGCGCTGTGGCCGCAGCGCGTC
>Ga0182024_10011760_pt1 | contig 17489 bp, 16 predicted proteins | sample P32metaG_FD_120480 | JGI IMG/M metagenome (GOLD analysis project Ga0182024, IMG submission 120480) | Permafrost microbial communities from Stordalen Mire, Sweden - P3-2 metaG (Illumina Assembly) | ecosystem: Environmental > Terrestrial > Soil > Wetlands > Permafrost | place: Sweden: Stordalen... | reverse complement strand
GGGGTCATGAATGCACCGGACTACTCGCGGACGTTGAAGTAGAAGGCTAAGCGCCGATCAGGCGCCGGGGAAGGGGCTTGATCGTCGGCAGAGGGTCATGCTCCATGCTGGTCACGCCGTTCAAGCCAGCCGGGGAATCTACCAATGTTATCCGCCGCCGAACGCAGCAAAGCCGCCGATATTCTGATGGAGGCGCAGAAGCAGCGCAAACAGGCGGTCCAATTGCACGTCACCTTTCCCAACATCACCATCGACGACAGCTACGCGATCTCGACCGAAGTGGCGCAACGCAAGATCGCCGCCGGCGCCAAGCTGATCGGCCACAAAGTCGGCCTCACCTCCAAGGCGATGCAGCGCTCGTCGATGATCGACGAGCCGGACTACGGTTATATCCTCGACGACCAGATGATCGCCGACGGCGCCAAGGTGAAGCACGCCGATTTCTGCAAGCCGCGAGTCGAGGTCGAGCTCGCCTTCATCATGGGCAAGCGCCTGCAAGGTCCGGGCGTCGGCCTCACCGACGTGCTGCGCGCCACCGAATATGTCGTGCCGGCGATCGAGATCGTCGACGCCCGCATCCAGGACCAGCGCAGAATCGTCGACACCGTCGCCGATAATGGCGCCGCCGCCGGCATCGCGCTGGGCGGGCGCCCGGTCGGTCCGCTCGACGTCGACCTGCGCTGGGTCGGCGGCATCATGTACAAGAATTCAGAGATCGAGGAGACCGGCTTGGCCGCCGGCGTGCTCGGCCATCCCGCGCTCGGCGTCGCCTGGCTCGCCAACAAGATCGGCCCGCACGGCCACGCGCTTGAGCGCGGCCACATCGTGCTCGCCGGCTCGTTCACCCGCGTCGTGTTCGCGCAAAAGGGCGACACCATCCACGCCGATTACGGCCCGCTCGGCGGCATCGCCATCCAGTTCATCTGAGGCAACACCCATGCAACACAACGCCTTCAAAGCCGCGCTGGCGGCCGGCAAACTTCAGATCGGCCTGTGGTCGAGCCTGTGCAGCAATATCGCCGCCGAGATCATTTCCGACAGCGGCTTCGACTGGATCCTGTTCGACACCGAGCATTCGCCCAACGAAATCCCCGATCTGGTCGGCCAGCTCCAGGCCATGCAGGGCAGTGCGACGACGCCGATTATCCGCCCGGCCTGGAACGACGCGGTGCTGGCCAAACGCGCGCTCGATATCGGCGCGCAGTCGCTGCTGTTCCCCTACGTGCAGAATGTGGAGGAGGCCAAGCGCGCGGTAGCCTCGACGCGTTATCCGCCGCAAGGCATCCGCGGCGTGTCGGTGGCGGCGCGCGCCAGCCGCTACGGCCGCACGCCTGGCTATCTCGGCAAGGCCAATGCCGAAATCTGCGTGCTGGTGCAGGTCGAGACCCGCATCGCGCTCGACAATCTCGAAGCGATCGCCAAGGTCGATGGCATTGACGGCGTTTTTATCGGTCCCTCGGATTTGGCCGCCTCGCTCGGCCATCTCGGCAACCCGCAGCACGCGGAGGTGCAGGCGGCGATGCAGGACGCGGTCAAGCGCTTGAAGAAGCTCGGCAAGCCGGCTGGCATTCTCACCGGCAACGAGGAAGAAGGCCGCCGCTATATCGACTGGGGCTATCTGTTCGTCGCGGTCGGCGCCGATGTCGGCCTGCTGGCGAAAAACGCCGACGCGCTCGCCAAGAAATTCAAAGCCTCCTGACGCCGGCCGCGCCGCGCCGGTTGATTTTTATCAAGGCGTTCGGGCCGGCGCGCCGCAACACTCCCGCGGCTGGCAATCCGCGCCCGTGGGGCGAGCGGAGAGGGAGGGGTCGTCATGGCGGCGCAGGCGGAACCGTTACACGATATCGCGCACCTCGGCAGCGTAGAGTTATTCACGCCCAAGCCCGAAAAAAGCCTCTGGTATTTCCGCGATCTGCTCGGCATGGAGCCGGTGCATCAATCCGGTCCCTCGGTCTATCTGCGCGGCTACGGCGATTACGCCACCTCGACGCTCAAATTGACGGCCGCCGCCAATGCCGGCGTCGGCGGCGTCTCATGGCGCGCCACCAGCGCGCAGGCGCTGGAGCGCCGCGCCAAGGCGCTTGATGATGCCGGCCTGGGCCTGGGCTGGAGCAATGGCGATTTCGGACGCGGGCGCTCGTACCGGTTCCGCGATCCCGACGGCCACGTCATGGAAATCTATTACGAGGAGCAGAAGTTCGTCGCGCCGGCGAGCCTGCACTCGACGCTGAAAAACCTGCCGCAGAAATATACCGGCCGCGGCGTCTGCGTGCGCCGGGTCGATCATCTCGCGCTGCTCGCCAAGGACGTCGAGGCCAACCGCAAATTCGCGCAAGAATTGCTCGGCTTCCAGTTGCGCGAGCAAGTACGTTACGACAAAGGCAAGACCGAGATCGGCTCTTGGATGAGCCCGACCGCGATCCATCATCAACTCGCCTATGTGGTGGATGTGAAGGGCGCGCACGGGCGCCTGCATCACTTCTCGCTGTGGGTGGACAACCGCGACGACGTGCTGCGCGCCGCCGACATCCTGTCGGAAAACGGCATCTTCCTCGAAGCCGGCCCGTCCAAGCACAACAACTCGCAGGGCTTCTATCTCTATACCTACGAGCCGGGCGGCAACCGCGTCGAAATCTACACCGGCAGCTTCCTGGTTATGGCGCCCGACTGGGAGCCGGTGACCTGGGACGAAGAAGAGCGTGGCACCGGCACCTATTGGGGCGCCACGCTGCCGGACAGCTTCATCCAATACGCCACGCCCAATGTGGAAGGCGAGGGTGCCGGCAAGGCGCCTGAATTTCCGGTGTTCTTTTAACGTGCACGATCCTGAAAAGCGGCAACCCGTTTTCAGAAAAGATCATGCGCAAACAAAAATAAAAATGTCGTGAAGCCATTGCCTCCACGAATCGACTCGCAAGCGGCCAGCCTCGCCAAGCGCCAATCAAACAAGCGCGAATCAGAGTTGGGGATAACAAGAGTCTAAGCGCCGCACGGCGGACAGACAGAATACCGGCGAATCAGATAACAGGGCGGGTGGAGGCCTATCCACACGCCATGGGTCATCAGTCCGCAACCGTTCGCAGACGCCGCTCCCGCAAGGCGCGGGTTGCAAGCAACGTTGCCGATGCGCCGGTCCAATCGGCCGCGGCGGTTTCGCCGGTCAAGCAGGCGGTGGCGGCCCTGCCGATCCTGTCGGCAGCGGACGCGAAAGCCTTGTTCGATCGAATCCCTCACCAATGGCTCGCTCTGGCCGAGCGCCGAGTGGATTATTACACGGAGCTCTATCGCAACGGCCGCTGGCGCAATTATTATACGGAAGAGTATTTTGTTGAGTTGATGAGGGATGTCGTTCAGGCGGCGGGTGCATGGCGCGAACTCGCCAATCGGGCGCTGCCGGACGGTGGCGGCAAAAGCGAACTGCGCCTCCCGGCATGAATGGTGTGCCCGCGAGCTTCGCGGTGGCCGCACTGCTGACGGCGGGGATGCAACCCGCCGCTGCCGCCGATATCAAGCGCGGTCAGGAGTTGCTCACGCGTGATTGCGGGTCCTGCCATGCGGTCGGCCGCGGCGGCGACAGCGCCGCCAAGGATGCCCCGGCCTTTCGCACCCTCGGCCAGCGCTATCCGGTCGAAAATCTGGAAGAGGCTCTGGGCGAGGGCTTCATGTCCGGCCACCCCGACATGCCGGAATTTAAGTTTGACGCCGACGATGTCGGTGCCATCATTGCCTATCTGAAGTCCATCCAGCAGCGCTGATCCTCTGGCGGCGCTGCCACAGTCGAGTATCCCCATCCCATGAGGAGTGCCCTGTTTTCGCCGTACAAACTGGCGGCCCTCGAGCTTGCCAACCGCATCGTGGTCTCGCCCATGTGCCAATATTCGGCCGACGACGGCTGCGCCAATGACTGGCACCTGATGCATCTCGGCATGCTGGCCAATTCCGGCGCGTCGCTGGTGATCGTCGAGGCCACCCATGTCGAGCGTCACGGCCGCATCACCCACGGCTGCCTGGGGCTTTATTCGGACGACAACGAGGCCGCGCTGGCGCGCGTGATCCGGCAGGTACGCCGGCTGGGCACCGCCAAGTTCGGCATCCAGATCGCCCACTCCGGCCGCAAAGGCTCGGCGCAGCGGCCCTGGGAAGGCGGCGGCGCGCTCAAACCCGACGCCGATCCGTGGCCGACCATCGCCGCGTCGCCGATCCCGTTCGGCGAGGGATGGCACACCCCGCGCGAAGTGACCGAAGCGGACATGGACCGCGTGCGCGAGGCCTTCGTCTCCGCCGCCAAGCGCGCGCTGCGTATCGGCTTCGACGAGATCGAGCTGCACATGGCGCACGGCTACCTGGCGCACGGCTTCATGTCGCCGATCTCCAACAAGCGCACCGACCGCTATGGCGGCTCGTTGGAGAACCGCCTGCGCTTTCCGCTCTCGATCGCGCGCGCCGTGCGCGCCGTGGTGCCGAATGGAATGCCGCTCGGCGCCCGCATCACCGGCAGCGACTGGCGCGACGGCGGCCTTACGCCCGACGACGCGGTGGCGATCGCCAAGGCGCTCAAGGGCGACGGCATCGATTTCATCTGCGTCTCATCCGGCGGCGTCGCCGGCGGCATCCACAATCCGGCCGAGCCCGGCTACAACGTGCCGATCGCCGCGCGGGTGAAAAAGGAAGCCGGCATCGCGACGCGTTGCGTCGGCCTGATCGTCAAGCCCGAACATGCCGAGACGATCGTGACGAAGGGCGAGGCCGACATGGTGTCGATGGCGCGCTGCTTCCTCGACGATCCGCATTGGGGCTGGCATGCCGCCAAGGCGCTCGGCGCCGATGTCGCCCGCCCGCCGCAATATGCCCGCGCCGGTCCCAAGCTGTGGGCGCCGGCGGCGGCGAAAGCGTAGCGGTTGGCGAACCTCGTCTTCCTCGCGGTGCTGTTTGCCGCGCTCTGCCACGCCGGCTGGAACGCGCTGATCAAGGTCGGGCTCGACCCGCTCTCGACCACGACGTTGATTTCGATCGGCTCCGGCGTGGTGGCGCTGGTGTTGCTGCCGCTGGCGGGGCTGCCGGCCGCAGCCGCCTGGCCCTGGCTGATCGCCTCGGTGATCATCCATCTCGGCTATTTCGCAGCTTTGATCGAGGCCTACCGCACCGGCGACCTCGGCCAAGTCTATCCGATCGCGCGCGGCTCGGCACCGCTGATGACCGCGACTGCGACCACGCTCTTGGTCGGCGAGAAACTCAGCCTCACCGGCTGGGCCGGCATCGTCGCGCTGGTCGCCGGTGTGTTCCTGCTGTCGGCGCGCGGCGGCCGCGACCTGGTCAAGATCGACCGCCGCGCCGTCGGATTCGCGCTGATGACGGCGCTCACCATCTGCACTTATTCGGTGGTGGACGGCATCGGCGCGCGGCTTGCCGGCAACCCGAACGCCTATTCGCTCACGCTATTCGCCGGCATCGCGGTGGTGATGGTGCCCTATGCGCTTTATCGCGACGGCCGCGACGTCGTTCCGGCGATGCAAACCTATTGGCGGCGCGGCTTTGCCGGCGGCGCCTTGCAGGTTCTGTCCTATGGCACGGTGCTGTGGGCGATGACCTTGGCGCCGATCGCCATTGTCGCCACCTTGCGCGAGACCAGCGTGCTGTTCGGGGCGGCGATCGCGGTGGTGGCGCTGAAGGAACCGCTGCGGGCGGTCCGCATCGCAGCCGCGCTGCTGATCGTTTGCGGGCTGGTGCTGATCCGGCTGCAGTGACGTTAGCGGTCGCCGGCCGCATAGCCGTAATCGCGCGCCAGCCGCACCGGATCGGCACCGAAAAAATACGCAAGCCGCAGTTTCCACATCAACAGAATGGTGCGCAGCACGCCCTGGCGATGCCAGCGCCGGCCGGACGTGGTGACGCGCGCGGCGAGGCACAAAGGGCGGCCGACGCGCTTGAGCCTGGCCGATAGCGCCACGTCCTCCATCAGCGCGATCGGCGGGAAGCCGCCGACGCTGTCGAACGCCGCGCGGCTCACGAACATGGCCTGGTCGCCGGTGGCGATGCCGGTCAGGCGCGAGCGCGCGTTCATGAAAGCTGAAATCAGCCCAAAGACACTGCCGCCGCCGATGCGCACGTCGAAGCGGCCCCAAGCTCTGCCCGAACGGGTAAGCGTGTCGAGCACCAGCCAGTCGGCGCCGTCCGGCAGATGCGTGTCGGCGTGCAAGAACAACAGCACGTCGCCCGTCACAACCGCGGCGCCGGCATTCATCTGCGCGGCGCGCCCGCGTGCGGCCACGATGACGCGCTCGGCGTGCGTGCGGGCGAGGGCGACAGTGTCATCGGCGCTGCCGCCATCGGCGACGATCACCTCGACGCCGCGGGCGCGAAACGGCGCCAGCGCCGTGAGCGCGGCTTCGATCTCCGCGGCCTCGTCCAGCACCGGCATGATGATGGAGAGTTTCATCATTCCGCCGCCTCTTTCAACGCGCCGCCGCAGCTCGAGCCTTGCCCGGCGGTGCAGCCATAACAATGGCCGGCAACGCGGATCGGGTTTCCCTTGAGGTCGTCGTCGAGCAGATCGGACAGATGCAGGCGCGCGCGCAGTCCGCGCGTCAGCGGCAGATCGAGCATCTGGTTGAAGTCGCAGTCGTAAACAAAGCCGCGCCAGTCGACAGAGATCAGATTGCGGCACATCACCCCGTCGAGATTGGCGTCGAGGTGCGCGTCCTGCAGCAATTGCAGATAGCCGTCGAACTCGCCTCTGTTGATCAGCATGGTGCCGAAACGCTGGATCGGCATGTTGGCGAGCACGAACAGTTTGTTGAATACGATGCCGTAACTCTCGCCGAGCACGCGCTTGTAGTCGGCTTCGAGCGCGGCCTGCGGCGGCGGCAGCGCCGGCCCTTGCGGATTGTAGACGAGGTTGAGCGTAAGCGCCGGATCGCGGCCGAAACCGAGCGCGTTGAGTTGTCTCAGACCGCGGATCGAACCGTCGAATACGCCCTTGCCGCGCTGGCGTTCCACATTGTCCTGCAGATAGCAGGGCATCGAGGCCACCACTTCAACCTGGTTCGCGGCCAGGAATTCGCCGAGATCTTCCTGGCCCGGCTGCTCCAGGATGGTGAGGTTGCATCGATCCATCACCTTGACGCCGCACCGGCGCGCGCCGGTCACCAGGCGGCGGAAATTCGCATTGAGCTCGGGCGCGCCGCCGGTGATGTCGAGCGTCGCGATGCGCCGGCGCGCGATAAAATCGAGCACGACATCGGCGACCTCGGCCGACATTTCTTCGGTGCGGTTCGGCCCGGCATTGACGTGGCAATGGAAACAGGACTGGTTGCAGCGATAGCCGACATTGACCTGTAGCGTGTCGAGCTTGCCGCGGCGGATCGCCGGGAAGGGCACCTGGTCGAGCAGCGGCCGTGTATCGCGCATGGAAATCCTCACTGGAAACGCCAACTTGCCATGGGCTGCGCGCTGGCGTCACCCCAACCTAAGTAACATTGGGACAATTCGCCGTGAGAAAAAAGTCAGCGCGCCAACGCGGTGGCGACCGGCGATTCGACGCCGATGCGGCCAAATCCCGGCAGCTTGACGCCGGGATGCCGCAGGTCGAGCCCGGCCACCAGCCCGAGCAGATCGATCTCGAAGCCCTCAACCCAACCGAGTTTCACGGCGGCGAATCCGGCGAGATTGAGTTCGACGCCGGTTCCACTGTCGGTGCGGCCGGCATAGAGCCGGTCGCGGAAATCGCGGCCGACCGCGTTCGGCGGCAGCGCCACGCCCAGTTCCGGCACCGCGCGCAGGATCGCGGCGGTGAAGCTGTTGCTGTTCGGTCCCGGCCAGATGCGATAGTCGCCGGCGTGGCTGAATCCGTAGTCGCGCACGGCCGCCTCGATGCGCGGGATCAGCTTTTCCGCGTCCGCTCCGGAAATATCGGCGATCGCCACCGGCGCATTGCCGAACCAGCGTCCGTCCACCGGCCAATTGTTGGTGCGCACGGGATTGCCCCAGCCGACCACGTCGTAACGCGTCCATTCCTGCGCGCCCGCCGGCTTCAACACGATCCAGCTATGCACCGCGAAAATGCCCTTCCAGGCGCCGGCCTTGCCGGTGAACACGATGACGCGCGCCGGCTTGTATTCCCCGGCCGGCGGCAACAGGCCGGTGCTCGACCAGTCGGCGTCGCGCCACGAACGCGGGCCGTCGCCGGCGGCGTAGAGTGCGGCGCGGGCAATCAGCGGCACCAAAAATACGGCGAGGATCGTGAGCATGATGAGCTTTCGGCGGAAAGGGCGGGCGGCCGGCATAGAGTGCAGATAGGGACGCATTCCGGCCTAAACGTGGCGGCGTCAGTTCACTTGATTGCCGCTAATCTTGAGCTGCGGATAGCGCTCGGCGCCGGCCAGCGCGAGGTCGCCGGTCGCCGCTTTTTGCCATTCCATGCCGACAATGGCGCCGCGCACCGTGCCGGCGAACAGATTGCCGGAAACCACCGCGACGCCGGCTCCGGCGACCACCGACACGGCGACGCCGAAGCCCGCCTCGCGCACGATATTGCCGGTGATCGCAACGTTGCGGAGATATTGCCCCCAGCCGGCGCTGATGCCGGCGCGCGGCGCGCGCTCGATCACGTTGCCGCTGACCACGGTGTCGGCTTCCACCCCGATGCCGACCCCGGCTTCGTCCGGCGGCCGGTTGGCGCGCCGCGTTCCCAGATTGCGCACGATGTTGCCGCGCACCGTGGCGAGCCGGCCGCCCTCGTTGAAATTGGTGACGGAAATTCCGGTCTCGGCGCCGTCGATCACGTTGTCGGCGATTACCGCGCCCTCGAAGCCGAACTCGGAATAGATCGCCACCTCGTCGAGCGCGGAGCAGTTGTTGCCGATGATCTGGATGTTGGACGCGGAGTTGCCGCGGATGGCGGAAAAGGCGGCGTTGCGGATGTGATTGCCGCGCACGATCACGTCGGCGGCGCGAAAGACGTTGATCGCGTTGCCGTTCTCGCCGGTGCCGCCGTCGCGCGCGCCGGTGTCCTCGATCCGGTTGTCGGCGATCGTGCTGCCGTCGGAGCGCTTATCGCTCTGCCAGAGCCGGATGCCGCCGTTGCCGGACTTGGCGATGATGTTGGCGGCGATCAGCAGGCCGCTGCTGTCGTTGCAGAACAGCGCATTGTCCGCCGCGCCGGTGATGGTCGAGTGGGTGACTTCGCCGTCGCAGCTCTGAAGCGTGACGCCGTTGCCGCCGGCGCCGGCGATCTCGCATTCGACGATGCGGATGGCTTTCACGTCATCGAAGTGCAGCAGCGCGCGGCCTTGCGCCAGCGTCCGGCCGCCGCCGTCGAGCATGAGCCCGCTGAGCGACACGGTGTCGGCGTGCTCGGCCGACAGCAGCGACGGCCCCTGCGTCAGGATCAGCCGAGTGGCGCCGCGGATGCCAGCAAGATTGGCGCCGGCTGGCAGCGTGAGACCGCCGGCGCGGTAGACGCCGGGCGCCAGCATCAAGGGCACGCGCGCTTGCGCCGCCTGGTCGATGGCGCGCTGCAAGGCGCCGCTCTGGTCGCCGGCGGCGCCGGCCCGCACGCCGAAATGCGCGGCGTCGAGACCGAAGGTCGACAGCGGCGCGGCTTTGATGGGCGCGACGAAGCCGGCGGCAGCGGCCCCGGCAAGCAGATGGCGGCGGTTCAATTCCATGCGGGCGGCATTTTGCGCCCGCGCCGGTTAACGCCGTGCTGAGACGGCAATCGCGGTCAGCATGGCGCCGCCCGCCCGCGCCAGATCCGCCGGTGTCAGAAGGCGTTTTTTCACGCGCGCCCGTGGAACCGGAGTGCGCCGGACCCTTGGAACATGGATGAAAGCGGCGGCCTGCCGGCCGCCCGGCTTGGCGGATGCCTCGGCGGCGCGCCAGCAGAGGTAATTGCACAGATAGCGCCCGGCGTCGTGCGAGCGGGCGACCGGCACCCGGGCGGCGCGCGCTGCAAATTGAAGTTGCATTGTCGGTGCCGGCAAAGCGATTGCAGATGGACCGCCCTGCGCGATTTTGTTGGCGCGCGCGGCGCCGCCCGCGTCGGGCGATAGCGCCACTGTATTGCGCGCGCGGGTCTCGATGCGGATCGCCTTCGCCTGCGGCGCCAGCCCGAACATTAAAAGCGCGTCCGGCTTGTGGCGCGCGATCAGTCTGGGCAGATCGCGGTCGACCGCCGCATAGCTGGTCGGAAAAACGTAGCCGACGATTTTCACGTCCGCCAAGCTTGGCCGCCGCAAGCGCGCCAGCTGTTTCACCAGCGGTCCGGTCGGATTGAACGGCGCGCCCGGAAACGGCCCGAAGCCGGTGACGAGGATGGTGACGGCCATCACACCCCGAGCAACTGCGCGATCTCGTCCACGGCCAGCGTCGGCGCCAGTCTGCCGGCGGCGACCGCGGCTTCCGCCGCCTTGAGTTTGCCGCGCACGGCCGGATCGCTGCGCAGCCGCGCGGTGAGCCGTTCCTCCAGCATGCTCCACATCCACTTCACCTGCTGCTCGCGCCGCCGCGCGGCCAGTTCGCCCGACGCCGTCATCTTCTCTTTATGCGCGAGGACCTGCGACCAGAGCAGCGCAATGCCGTCGCCGATGAGCGCCGAATAGGTGACGACCGGCGGCGACCAGTTCTCCGAATGCGGCGCGAGTATATTGAGCGCGGCGCGGTATTCGGCGGCCGCGATCTTGGCGCGCGCGATATTGTCGCCGTCGGCCTTGTTGACCGCGACCATGTCGGCCAGCTCGACGATGCCCTTTTTCAGGCCCTGCAATTCGTCGCCGGCGCCGGGGATCATCAGCACCAGGAAAAAATCGGTCATGTCGGCGACCGCCGTCTCCGACTGGCCGATGCCGACGGTCTCCACCAGCACCACGTCGTAGCCGGCGGCCTCGCACAGCAGCATGGTTTCGCGCGTTTTGGCGGCGACGCCGCCGAGCGTGCCGGAGGAGGGCGAGGGCCGCACGAAGGCATTGGGGTCGCTGGCGAGCCGCGCCATGCGCGTCTTGTCGCCGAGGATCGAGCCGCCGGTTCGGCTTGACGACGGATCGACCGCCAGCACCGCGACCTTGTGGCCCTGCGCCGTCAGCGAGGTGCCGAGCGCGTCGATGGTAGTGGACTTGCCGGCGCCGGGTGCGCCGGTGATGCCGAGCCGCACCGCATTGCCGGTCGCCGGCAGTAGTTCCTGCACCAGCAGGTGGGCAGCTTTTCGGTGATCGGCACGCTTGCTCTCGATCAGCGTGATGGCGCGCGCCAGCGTGGCGCGGTCGCCGGCTTGAATGGCGCGGGCGAGGTCGCAAGGCTTTAGGATGCGCGCGGCCATCGGGCTAATGCCGGGGCGGTGCGTCGTCGAGCCGGATCGCGAGGCCGCCGCCGGTTTTCTTTTTTGCCGCGGTGGCGCGCGCGAAGGTGAACACTTGCGCGCGCGTCTCGATGCGGCAGGCAGTGCCGCCCGGGTGCTTGCAATTTGCCGTGCGGATGCTTGCGTCGGCGTCGTCCTCGTCGATGGCGGCGACCTGATAGACGCCTTCAGCCAATTGATGCATCAGCGCGTATTCGGCGAGCTGCGGGTGCCGCGCCGGCAACGACTGAATGATGTAGTCGCCGCCTTCGAACGGATGCACGGTGAAACCTTTGACATCGTTCATGCCGTGACCGGATTGCACGTAGAGCTTGCCGTTCCAGGTGAAACGCGCGCACTCCGGATCATGTGCATGGCCGTCGCGCAATGAGTAAAGCTGCAAATTGAGCCTAGGTCCCAAGACGGGTTGCGCGTCGGCGAGGATCGGGCCGGAGGAATCGATGCAGCCCGACTGCCCCAGGCCGAAAAACGCAGCCAACGCCGCGCGGACGAGTATGGCTTTCACTCGGCCGCCTCTTTGCCTTGGCTTAACTGTCTCCGGTAGCGCAACAAAAAAAGTTGCCTAATTTGAATAGTTGCCATTTTTACATGCTCTGAAGCTTGGGCCGCATTTTTTTATACCAATTCTCATATAACGCTGCTTCGAGTGAAAAGGCGTCAGGCAATAGTTCCTTCATTTCAAATATTTCTAGTTTTGATAGCTCGCCATTTGCACAAATGATCTTTGGGTGGCTATTGGAACGCACGATCGCTTCATAAAGCCACTGTCGGCAACGTCCGCACGGAGTAGTAACCGCCTTCCGGTTTTCAATCGGCCAAAATCTGAATCCGACAATCGCAATAGCGCTAATTTTTGGTTCGCCTGCAGCATTCCATTGAATTGTCGCTGCTATTTCCGCGTGGATCGAGTCCATTGCGGAGTCCTCTTGATTTTGGCCGGTGAAGACTTGTCCATCAATACTCTGAATTGCGGCGCCGACTGCAAAGCCGCTAATGGGGGCAAAAGCGGCTTTTGCCGCTTCAAGCGCAATTTTACAAAGCGCCCGATATTTCGGATCAACAGTTGTTGCAGGTGCTAAATTTGAGTGTTTGTGCACGCTGACCATCGTGTTTCCCAATCATGCTGAGTTGTGGAGGATACCGAGATGGGAACCAAAAAATAAAACGGCTCCAACTAGTATTATTACGATTGCCCAGGCGGCAAATGCCCAGGCACAACGATACGCTCGTTCCCGAAAAAAGAGTACCTTTCGAAGTTCTGTAACCTCAAAATTGTCGTTCGGCTGACCTGCTTCTGGTCTCGCGAGAGATAGAAAAGACCAGCTCACGTCTATTACTAATACGCGAGAAGCAATAGAAAACATGATAAGCGCCGCATCGGCTGCACAAATTGCAATTGTTGCGGTCGACTTCGACGAGTCTCCAACGACGATTGCAAGGACTGCAAGAATTACGCCGTCAAATGTCATTAGAGCAGATGCCTTTGAATCAAGGTAACCCAATATAGTATAAATATATTTGATTTCATGGATCTTCCCGAACACGAAGTCGGGAGGCGAATCCGAGTAGTAGAATTTAGCGCGCTCGGTGATGATCGTTTTGTCAGATATCCGATCGGATATGCGTTTCCACGGAAAAAGCATCGTCCTATCTTTCCAATGTTTAGTTATTCGGCCGCCGTTCTGCCGTGGCCCAATCGCTTGTTGAGGGTCTTGAGCAATTTCTCGGCCGCTTCCGCGATTACGGTGCCGGGCGGGAAGATCGCCTCGGCGCCGGCCTTCATCAGCGCGTCGTAGTCCTGCGGCGGAACCACGCCGCCGACCACGATCATGATGTCGTCGCGGCCCTGGCTCGCGAGTTCTTTCTTCAACTCCGGCACCAGCGTCAGGTGCGCGGCGGCAAGCGAAGATACGCCGAGAATATGCACGTCGTTTTCCACCGCCTGGCGTGCGGCCTCGGGCGGCGTCGCGAACAGCGGCCCGATATCGACGTCGAAGCCCAAATCGGCGAAGGCCGATGCGATCACCTTCTGCCCGCGGTCGTGGCCGTCCTGACCGATCTTGGCGACCAGTAGGCGCGGCCTGCGGCCCTCCGCCGCCTCGAACGCCTCGACCGCAACGCGCACCCGTTCGACCGCGCCGGTCATGCCGACCTCCCGCTTGTAGACGCCGGTGATCGCTTTGATCTCGGCGCGGTGACGTCCGTACACTATCTCCAGCGCCGAGGAAATCTCGCCGACGGTGGCCTTGGCCCGCGCCGCGTCGATGGCCAGCGCCAGCAGATTGCCGTTGCCGCGGTCGGCTGCGCGGGTCAGCGCGTCGAGCGCCTCCTTGAGCACGGCCGGATCGCGCTCGGCGCGCAGCCGCCTGAGCTTGTCGAGCTGCATCTGCATGACGGCGGAATTGTCCACCTTGAGCACGTCGATCGGCGCTTCGTCGGTCGGCTGATATTTATTGACGCCGATCACCGACTGATGGCCGCTATCGATGCGCGCCTGCGTCTTGGCGGCGGCTTCCTCGATGCGCAGCTTGGGAATGCCGGCCTCGATCGCTTTGGTCATGCCGCCGAGCGCCTCGACTTCCTCGATATGGCCCCAGGCCTTTTTCGCGAGTTCGTAAGTGAGCCGCTCGACGTAATACGAGCCGCCCCAGGGATCGACGATGCGGGTGGCGCCGGCTTCCTGTTGCAGCACGATCTGGGTGTTGCGCGCGATGCGGGCGGAAAAATCGGTCGGCAAGGCGAGGGCCTCATCGAGCGCATTGGTGTGCAGCGACTGGGTCTGCCCCTGCGTCGCCGCCATCGCCTCGATCATGGTGCGCGAGACATTGTTGAACACGTCTTGCGCCGCCAGCGACCAGCCCGAGGTCTGGCAGTGTGTGCGCAGCGAGAGCGAACGCGCGTCCTCCGGCTTGAACGGCTTCATCAGCTTCGCCCAAATCATGCGGGCGGCGCGCAGCTTGGCGATCTCCATGAAGTAATTCATGCCGATTGCCCAGAAGAACGACACGCGCGGCGCGAACTGGTCGACGGTGAGCCCCGCCTTCAGCCCGGCGCGGACATATTCGACGCCGTCGGCCAGCGTATAGGCGAGTTCGAGGTCCTGCGTCGCGCCGGCTTCCTGCATGTGATAGCCGGACACGGAGATCGAATTGAATTTCGGCATCTCCGCCGAGGTGTAGGCAAAGATGTCGGAAATGATGCGGATGCTCGGACCGGGCGGATAGATATAGGTGTTGCGCACCATGAATTCTTTGAGGATGTCGTTCTGGATCGTGCCCGACAGTTTCGCGTGCGGCACACCCTGTTCTTCCGCCGCGACGATATAGAGGGCCAGCACCGGCAGCACCGCGCCGTTCATGGTCATCGACACGCTCATCTGGTCGAGCGGGATGCCGGAGAACAGCGTGCGCATGTCGTAGATCGAGTCGATCGCTACGCCCGCCATGCCGACGTCGCCGCTAACGCGCGGGTGATCGCTGTCGTAGCCGCGGTGGGTGGCGAGATCGAAGGCGATCGAGAGGCCCTTCTGCCCGGCCGCGAGATTGCGCCGGTAGAAGGCGTTGGAATCTTCCGCGGTGGAGAAGCCGGCATATTGCCGGATCGTCCAGGGCTGGGCGGCGTACATCGCCGGGTAGGGCCCGCGTAGGAACGGCGCTTTGCCCGGATAAGTGTCGAGGAAGTCGAGGCCCGCGAGATCGGCTTCGCCATAGAGCGGCTTCACCGGGATGGCTTCCGGCGTCATCCACGGCGCCGCCGATCCATCGCTGGCGGCAACCGGCGTATCGGCGAAATCGACCGTGGCGAAGTTGGGGACCTGACTCATTTGGCTCCCAGAATATCATGCGCGGCCTGCAAGGTCGAAACCACATCGCAGCCCAGGAATATGAAGGATTTCACGCCCGCCTGCCGCCATGGCGCCTCGTTGTCGCCTGGCTGCCCGGCAAGATGAACGACGGCGCCGGCGGCGCCGAGGTCCTTGGCCGCCGCGGCGCCCTCGCTCTCATAGACCTTGTCCGACGAGCACAGGCAGGCGAGCTTGGTTCCCGAAGCCTTGAAGGCCGCGATCATGGCGGCCCGGTCCTTGAAGCCGTCATTGCTCGCCGCCTCGATGCCGCCGGCCTCGTAGAAGTTCTTCGCAAACATCGCGCGTGCGGTGAACTCGGCGAGCTTGCCGAGATTGGCCAGGAACACCTTCGGCCGCGCGCCGGTTTTCGCCAGCACCCGGTCGCTCGCTTCCCGCAGGGCCTCGAACGGTTCCGCCAGCCGGATTTGCGGCAGCGTCTCGAAATGGACGGCGGCCGGCAACGGCGGCGCCGTGACCCGCGGCACATCGAGCACCGCGACCGCCGCTTCGCCGAGGTTGGGATAATCGCTGGCGCCGGTGAGCGCGTCCTTGCGCCGCGCGATGGCTGCCTGCCGCGCCGTGCGCGTCGCCGCGATCTTCTTCTGCAACTGTCCTTGCTCGATCGCGGCCGCCGCGCCGCCGACGGCCTCGATTTCCTGGAACAGAGTCCAGGCCGCTTGAGCAAGCTCACCCGTCAAGGCCTCGATGCCGCCGGAACCGGCGGCGGGATCGGCCACCCGGTAGAGATTGGATTCTTCCAGCAGGATGAGCTGGGTGTTGCGCGCGATGCGGCGCGCGAAGACGTCGGGCAGGCCGAGCGCGGCGGTGTGCGGCAGCACGGTAATGTCGTCGGCGCCGCCGACGCCGGCGGCGGTGACGGCGATGGTCGTGCGCAGCATGTTCACGTAAGGATCGCGCTTGGTCATCATCCGCCAGGCCGTTTCGGCGGCGACATAGGCGGGCTTCGGCGCAAGCCCGCAGGCGTCCTCGACCCGCGCCCACAATTTCCGCAGCGCGCGGAATTTGGCGATGGTGAGAAATTCGTCGGCATCCGCCGCCAGCAGGAACGAAACGCGCCGCCGCGCTTGGTCGAGCGGAAATCCGCTGGCTTCCAGCAGGCGCAGATAGGCGACGCCGGTTGCGAGGACGAAAGCGAGTTCCTGCGCCTCCGAGCCGCCGGCCTCATGGACCGCGCGGCCATCGGCGCGCAGCAAACGGGCTTGGCTGAATCCTTTCGCATCCAGGTCTTTGGCGGTCGCGCCGGCGCGTTGCGACAAGTCGGGCCATGGCAGCAGCGCGCTGCCGGTGCGCGCCATGTCGCCGATGGGATCGAGGCCGAAATCGGCCGCGATCGCCGACGGATCGAACTTGCGCTGTCCGATCAGCGTGGTCATCAGCATCGCGACCGGCCGGCCGGCGAACGGCGCGGTCTCCAGCCGCAGCGAGATCCCATCGAGCATCACGTCGGCAAGCGTTCGTTCGAGATCGTCGACACTGTTGATTGCCGTGCCGAAACCGCGTGCCGCGGGCGCGCCGGCCAAGACCAGCGCCAGCCCGGTCGCGCCGTTCTCCAGGTCTTGCATCGCCTGCGCGTTGGCTGCCGCCGGATCGGGATGATCGACCCGTTGCAGGAGCGTCCAGGCTGCGCCCGGGGTCCGCCCGTTGACCGGTTTTACGCCCGCCGCGCGCGGATACAGCGGCTCGATCCGCAAGCCGTCATAAGTCTGGCTGGTGAGCCGCTTCTCGAACGAGGTGCCCTTTAGCGCGGCCTCGACCAGCTTGCGCCAATCCGCCTGGCTGGTGGCCGGGAATTCGGCGGCGAGGGAAAGATCGTCAGTCATCGGCGCAAAGTGCCACAGTCGGCGCGGTGCCGCCATTGAGCTAAAGCAAATTACGTGCCCAGCATAGTTACGAACCGCGCGGCGGCAGACGCTCGATGCCGGCGGTATCGACGCTGGCCGCCGCCTCCCGCACGGCTTGTCCGCCGATCACCAGATCGGGGGCGATTTCGGCGAGCGGCAACAGCACGAAGGCACGCTCGAACAGGCGCGGATGCGGCACCGTCAGGCCCAGTTCGTCGATGGTGAGGCTGCCATAGGCGATGATGTCGATATCGGCGGTGCGCGGACCCCAGCGCTTTTCGTGGGCGCGGTCGCGGCCGAGCTGCAGTTCGACGTCTTGCGCGCGTGCCAGCAGATCGCGTGGCGCAAGCGCCGTCTCGACCGCGATGCACAGGTTGATGAAGGGCGGCTGATATTTGAAGCCCCAAGGCGGCGTGCGGTAGTCGCAGGAGCG
>Ga0182024_10011759_pt1 | contig 17489 bp, 16 predicted proteins | sample P32metaG_FD_120480 | JGI IMG/M metagenome (GOLD analysis project Ga0182024, IMG submission 120480) | Permafrost microbial communities from Stordalen Mire, Sweden - P3-2 metaG (Illumina Assembly) | ecosystem: Environmental > Terrestrial > Soil > Wetlands > Permafrost | place: Sweden: Stordalen... | reverse complement strand
TTCAGTGTAAATTGCTAGAGACAAAGCCGTTTGTTCTGCCAAAATCCAAAATAATATTGAGAAAGCAGTAAGCAATAAACAAACCAAAATTCTGTTACGCTCTAATGTAGTAAATGCAAAACTTCTTTGAATAGTAAATAACATGAATGCAGCACATAAACCTCCTAAAAGTATATTTGCAAAATGACTATGCTTGATTAACAGACTTAATATTCCAATTGAAGAAAAAATTCCTATCAAAATTATTGGAAATAAAAAACTACTTTTTACTTGGGATACAGGCGCTTTATTAACTATTGGATATTTATTAGCTGCCAGCCAATAAGTTATTGTTGAGATAATTGCAGCGATGCTTGCAACCATAAACCCTGCTTGCCAACCAAATTTATAAATAATGCCAGCAGTAAAAAAAGGTGGAATGAATGCGCCAATATTTAAAGCTGCATAAAATAATGAGAAAGCCTTTTCACTCTCTACTTTTTGTTCTTTGGTATAAAGTTGACTAATTGAACACACAATGTTTGGCATATAAAATCCGCTGCCAAGAATTACTATTGCCAAACCAAAGTAAAATGAATTTTTACTTAAAAATGCTAACGACAAATAACCTAGTGTTCCTAAAATTCCCCCGAGCAAAACGGATTTTTTGGTTCCTAAGTATTGATCAGCTAACCAGCCACCAATAACAGGTGTGAAATACAGCAGCGCGGTAAAGGTTGCAAAAATTGCATAGGATTTATCATCAGCAAACAAAAAGATCTTGGTCATGTATAAAACCAACATTCCTCTAATTGCATGAAATCCAAATCGCTCAGCGATTTCTGATAGGCAAATGGGAAATAGCGCGCCGGATTGATTCTGTGTAGTTAACATTCAAATTTTCCTTAATTATGATTTTTGATTATTTTTGAGGAGGAGAGGTAAAGGGGATAATCGCAAGCTTGAATCCACGATATTAAGATAAATTAATAAAAAAGCAAATATTTTTATGATTATATAATTAGAAAAACAAGTATTATGTGCGGTGAATAGAATATTAAGGCAATCAAAAAATGAAACTAAAAATAGAAATTAAATATAAAGGCTCGTCTGGAAATGCTGTTGATCTCATGAAACGGATTTATAAAGACAAAAATAATGTAGTTCTAATATCTAGCTTAGGCAGTGGTCTTGGAGGTGGCGCCTGTGCTGATATCAGGACTTTTACAGCAACTACCGATCTAGAAGTATCCGCATTTCCTGATATCACCATCTATGGTATTTACTTGTATGAAGGCGTTCAGGTGGTTGCAGAATTAGATGGTAAACCTATTAAAGATATTAAAATTATTAATTTACCAATAAAAAATGATCAAACTTCATTCTTAATAAAAAATGTAATGGACTCTGAAGAAAAAATTTCTGAATCAATACTTTCTAATGAAACTAAATTAATCAACGAGCGAATAAAACAAGATCCAGACTGCGAACTCAGTATTGAACAATTAAATATTAGTAGAGATATCAATTGGTCTATGAGTTTAGGATTATTTTCTGTATTTATGCAAATGATTAAGAAAATTAATCTACTGCCTAAAGACAAACAAATGGAAATTCTGAAGTCTTCGCTATTATTAGAAGACCGTTATTTTCAGCATTTGGTGAATGCAGGCGTTAAGTTTGATGTGAGTTACTTAAATAATTTGAGAAATAAAGCCAACCTTCCAAATAAATATTACGAATTTCTGGGCATGCCAACTCTCAATGATGATGAAAGAACAGATCTACGCAAGAAATGGCACAAAATGTCTTTTGAGCAAAGATCTATTTTCGAATCTATTCCAGAAGCAAAAGTTGAATCAGGACCAGTTGTAGAAAAGAGAATGCAACCTTAAAAAATGGTAAAATTACCAATTAATACAAAAACCCAAACAACCAAAGTGGAATTTTAGCTCCTATACCTTGCTCAGTTTCATCTATGGCAATATAGGCATTCTTTGCGTTTTTTACTTGCCCGAATCCTTTTTTTCTACCACCAATTTCAAATAAATACTTTTCATCAATTAAGAAATCTCCGTCAACAGGGAGCGTAACTTCATGTTGGGTTGAAATTATATTCAAAAAAAAGGTTTCTCTAATTGTCCCTTTATTATGTTGATCATAGGATAAAGCAATTAATTGATTAGTGTTATTCAAATAGATTTTTTCTGGTGATTCTAGTTTGTGTAATTTTTTTGAAGATTTTGATATTGATTGGATAAGCTCAGCATCTTCTAGGTATTTAAAATACGTTTTAAGAGTACGATCATCTCCAATTTCTAATAGTGATTTTAATTTCTGCCAATGGGGGGTAAAAGGAACAGCATGCGCAATAAATGATAATAATTGTTTTATTTTTTTTACACTATTGCCTGTTAAATGCGGATATATTGCAATCAAATCTGACTCAATGATGGTATGTAAATTTTGTTCTAACAATATAGAATAACTTGCCTGATCATTAACTTCGCGAAAATAAGGGTAATATCCATGATTAATGTAATCTACAAATAGAGAAAGAATTTTTTTATTTTTTTCAGCTATTACCTTGATAATATTATCTGTTATTTTTTCATGATCTTTTAAAATTTCATCTAAGCTGTAGGAAGAAATTAATATTCCATAATATAACTCTAGATATTCCCGAAACGACATTCCATACATACGATAAACTATTGCTCTTCGGCTTAGATCATGCGAGCCCTTATGAACTTCTAAAGCAGAACTCCCCGATGCTATTATCTTTAGACTAGGAAAAGTGTCATATATGCTTTTTAACTCAATAGACCAATTGGGGTATTTATGAATTTCATCAAAAGCAATGAGTTCCCCACCTAACTGAACAAATTGTTCGGCAATTTCATACAGTGATCTATCTCCCATTTGAAAATGATCTGCTTGAATATATAAAACGTTGGATTTAAATCTATCATTGCCTGCATAAGCCATTAAATATTGGATAACAGTAGTCGTTTTACCAATTCCTCTTTGCCCTATCAAAATTGATAGACGCTCAGTGAGCTTGGTTTTTTGAATGAAGTACCGCTTATAACTTTGGTTTTTGATTTCTAAAAAATGTTGGCTTAGTTTTCGAAATTCATCTAGCAAAATATATTCCTCTAAGATACATACATGGAATGCGATACGTGTATTATAGCATATCATATGTATCGCATTACATGAATTCATAAAAAATATGGGATTGCATTCCATACAATAAATTTCTAATAAATCAATAAGATAGGCATTGACTTGTATAACATGTCAAAGTTAGTATCCGCTCCCATAGCTTTGTTAAGCAATTTTTTGAGGAATGTTGTGCTTAGAATTCTACTTATTATATGTTTCATATTTTCATCAATTGTCCATGCAGACGATATCGATACCTATGTTAATTCCGTCATAAAAAAAAATAAAATTCCCAGCATTACCATAGCAATTGTTAAAGATGGTCAAATTGTAAAATCCCAAGGCTATGGCTTAGCAAATGTAGAACTAAATACTCCAGCAACTCCGAATACTATTTATCAATCCGGTTCTGTCGGTAAACAATTCACGGCAACTTTAATTATGCAATTAGTTAAAGAAGGCAAATTAAGTTTAGACGATAAAATTAGTAAATATTTAAAAAATACACCTGCCAGTTGGAAGAATATTACTATCCGACATTTATTAACTCACACTTCTGGCATCAGAGAATATTATGATTTGAATATATTTAATTACCGATTAGATTATTCCGACGCTGAAATCCTTTCGAAAATTGAAAAAATTCCAATGGAGTTTAAGCCTGGAGATCAGTGGAGTTACAGTAATTCTGGCTATATTTTATTAGGTTTTATCATCCAAAAAGTTACTGGCAAATTTTATGGTGAATTGCTTCAGGATCGAATTTTTAAACCTTTAGAAATGAATACAGCGCGCATCATCAGCGATGAAGATATTGTTCTTAATCGTGCTGCTGGCTACAAATTTGTGAAAGGTCAATTAAAAAACCAAGACTATGTATCTCCTTCTTTCAATAGGACAGCTGACGGCTGCTTATACTTTACTGCATTGGATTTTGCTAAGTGGGATGCGAGTTTATATACCGATAAAATTCTTTCTCAAGACGATTTAAAGTTAATGTGGACCCCTGTGAAATTAAACAATGGAAAAACCTATCCTTATGGCTTTGGATGGTTTATTGGTGAGGTAAACAATCATAAGCTGATTGAACATGGTGGCAGTTGGCAAGGCTTTTTAGCTTATATCGCAAGATATGTTGATGACAAAACCACAGTGATAGTTTTGATAAATGCCGATACCAAAGGAATTAAAGATATAGCTCATCATATAGCGGGTTTATATAACCCAGCATTGATGCCATCATCTCCTTCTAGCTTCAAAGGAGCGCTCATGACTCCAACCAATTGTCATGCTTGTGGTTCATACGATACAACCAAATCTAATTCATAAAGAACGTGCCAGGCACGTGCCTGGCACCAATCTTAATTTAACCTTTGAGCTGGAGCGACTTGCAAGCTTTCAGATAGTTTTGCGGCCACCGCAGGCTGAAAAGTACTTAATTTTATTAGCGTACTAGCAGCTTCAGCTTGCTTTTTGCTATCTTGAAGAGCAAGTTCCTTTTGTAAATGAGGATAGATTTCTGCCAGCAACAAACAATCAACCAAAGCTCCATGAAATTTTTCTCTGGAGGCTAAGCTAATTCCGTAGTATTTACATAAATGATCTAAAGAATGAACTCTAAATTTAGGATTTTTAACTAACTCTTTCACCATAGTTTTAATGGGTTGCTGTTTTGCTCTTTGCTCAATTACAGATTTTTCTTCTTCAACCAAATTTTTGGAAAGTAACTTTTCAGTTAAAAATTCATAAGGATAGAGCTCTATTGCAAGTGCTCGTGTGCAAGTTATTTTGTTGCAATATTCAGTTAAAGATTTTTTACCAATCAAACTCAATTCGTTATTAATAAAGCCGACATCAAAGGGTGAATTATGAATAATGATTTCTGCACCATTGATAAATTCTAAAAATTCATCCGCAATTTCCGCAAATTCTGGTTTATCAGCCAAAAACTCACTGGTAAGACCATGAATTTCTAAAGCTTCAGGATGACTAGGACGATCGACGTAAATATATTTTTGAAAATCATTGCCGGTAATTTTGCCATCAATCATTTCAACGCAGGCAATGTTAATAACCCGATCACCTTCCTGTACTGAAAGTCCGGTAGTTTCTGTATCTAAAAAAATTTGGCGATGGTTCATATCTATCCTTGTAATAGTTCAATTTTAGGTTTTCATTTCAACTTCCGCATTCACTATCCCTTTTTTATTAACAGGTACAAGGGAAAGCCGAGTTATAGTCAAATGTTCTTCTTTGCTTATAGTGGCAAGAAAAGTTGCGAGTTTTTCAAATTGCAGATTATGTAGATTTAAATAAACAGCATTGTTTTCATTTTGTTTCATTTCAGTGACATGTTTTTGCAGTTCGTCAGAGTTTAGTTGGTTTTGCACAATGCTTAAAATGGAAGATCCGGTTGCATGGCTAGAATTTTGTTTCTGATGTTTACGAATTTTAGCATCAGTAACTTGCATCCATTCAATTAATTTTACTTTATTTTGCAATGAATCACGTAATTCTTGATTGTGACTTGCTAGTGGTGACAAAATCAAAGTATAAAAAATTAAAAAAAAGGAAATCACAGCACCTAAAGCAATTAAGCGTTGTTCGCGAATTTTTAAATTAGTCCACCAAGCTGGCATTTACCCTCTTTTAATCGCAAAAATAGATTTTATAATACTTTCTGAATTGTTCGAAAGTGCTGATTTGGCAGGTGCGTCGTCATCTTCAGAGTTAACAGAAGATGCTAATTTAGAAGTCTGTTGTTTTACAATTAATTTTTTATGAGTTAAAGCTGATTTGAAATTATCTAAATCCGAAAAGCGCGCTGCAGTCATTTCCAAAATTAAGCTGTTATCTTTATAGTCGATGCGTTCTAGATGAATAATGGGGTGTTTTTTTAATTCTTGGCCAACTTGGGAAAGTAAACTAAGAACATTATTTTTGTTGTCATTTAAATTCAAGGATCTTAATTTTGCCGCCATTTTTTGTTTGGCTTCCGTGCTATTTTTTACTTTGGGAAAATGGGATGAGTAAATAGCAGCAAGACTGTTTTCTATAGCTTTATCTTTATAATTCAAAATACCGAAGGAAATTAAATTAGTAAGCAGCATCAGAGCCACTGCAGCACCACCTACATAAGTTGCTAACTTCCACCATCTTTTAGTATCGGAGGATTTGGCTCGTGGATAATAATTATTTTGTAATAAATTTAAAGATGGATTTGATGCAATCCATTGCGCCGTTTTTTGGAAAAATTCCTTACTGGGAAGATTGGTGATATTAAGTCTACAACCAGATAAGTTCATTTCTGGTAAGGTGTTTTTGGATGTTGAATAAAATTCAATACCGATTGGTTTGTGTTTTGTATCTTTTAAAGCAAACGGCAACAAGGTTAATAAATTGGTTGCATCACAAGTAAAGCCGCTACAAATTCCAGTGCGGATAGCGCAAATATCATTATGTTGGCTGCCAGACCATTTATCTTGGAGCAATGGTAAAGTTAATAAACCGGATAAAAGTTTGGAGGGAAAAATTTCAACTTCTTTTAAAAAATTTAACCATTCATTCATTTTTAAATGACTTACTACAGCAACAGGGATGCTGCCATCTTCTTGAAGGTCGCCTGCTACGAAATGCAATTCGGTTACATCGGTAATTAATTGTTCTTCTAATGCAAATGGCAGTGCCTGCAATAATTTAGATTTGCTCATTTTGGGCAAGGTTACAGTAGTAAGTAAGATGTCCTGGCATGGTGCAATAACACAGATATCGTTAGGTTTACATTCGGCAGGGAATTGGCTAATGGGTTGGTTTATAGCAAATTGTTTAATGTAACCAGTTCCAAATAATTCAATCCAGCTTGCGGTTTTATCTTCAAGCGATTCGATAAACAGAAAGGTTTGGTTGTTCATTTAAAGGCTGCCTTTACTTTGCCATAATACAATTATCTTAGGTTTAGCATCTTTTATAATTCGTTGAAGCAAAGTGTAGCGCATAACTCTCTGTTCGCCTATGCTCACTTCCGTTTCCACTAAGAAATAAGCGGAGAGGGTGGTTAGGATTTTGTCGTCTAGTTTATTATTTCTGGCCACAGGAAACTGCATGAATTGTGTAACATCTGTAAACATAGCTTGTTTGCGATAGTCATCAATTGCCTTAGCGCCTGCCACGGTCATTGTAGGGCTTAGGCTCATTAAAACGGGAATAGGGGCAGTATTCACATTGATCAAAGTAGTTTCAGGCAATGCAATCATATTCGGGAATATCTTACGATAACAATTGGCATCAATATTTTTAACTAACCTGATTTCGCTGATGCTCCCCACAATGTGATGCGGGGCGCGATAGGGTGGCTTCTCTTTAGCATAAGAGGAATCAAATTCACTTCTGGAATTGGTAGAGATCCAATCAATACTTGCGAATAAAGTGCTTTTGGATTTGGCGGCATTGAATTGGCACAAGTTAGAGATTAATTTTAAATATACATCGTAATAATTTTTATCGATCAAATTATTAAAGTTTAAATAACCCTGTGCATCATAAATCACGCTGGTAATTTTCATGCCATTGGTTTTAATCAATGATTTCAACGGTAATTTATCTGGTGCTTGTTTATTTTTACTTTGCAAAAAATTAGTTTTTAATACGGTTTGCGCCCAATTAACTGAACCTTGCGCTGCTAAACTAGCTTTGTTGTCATTAAAAATTAAATCAGTGCTACGCACATCAATTCTTAAATTTTCTATCATAACCACAGCCAAGGTGGCTACCAGCGCCATTACAAATAATGCAAAAACAATGGCGGTACCTTGTTGTTGATTGCTAGTTTTATGGTTTATCAAATGGTTGACCCTCAATTTGATAAATTTGGGAAAGTGTACCCCAATCTTTTAATTTTAAAATTATGCGCACGGCTTTTGGTAGGGTTTGCTTTGCATTGCTCGATAACGGCCAGCGATTTTGCCAATGATTTTGATTGTCTAAATAAGCTAATTTAATTTGAGTTACATTTTCTAATAACACTTGATCTTCACTTTTTGATAGTGGAGTTTGATCTAGCATGGACCAAACAGTGCGCATGAATTTATCTTTATTAAAAGTATATTGACTGCGCTGCAAGTTTGCTTTTTTAAATTCTCCAGTTGGATTGTTATAATTAGCATGCACAAAACGTACTTGCTTATCATTACCTACAAACCCTTCAATACTATTGTTAGCAGTTACAATTGGTCGATGGGTAGTTTGTTCGATGTCGCGAGAAAATAACAGTAAAGCATGTTGCAACTCTTCCAAAGTTTCTGCGCGAGCAGTCACTCTTCCGTGAGTTTGGATGATGTGATGCAAAGCTCCAGTTAACATTACGCTTACAATACTAAAAATAAAAAGCGCAATCATAATTTCGAGTAGGGTGAATCCTTTATATTTACCCAACATATTGATATCCCAACAAAGAAATTATTTTTTGATGGTTAGCTGCGTCTGTGACATTTACATGAATTTCATTGATTTCTTTATTCGGAGTTGCTTTCAAGAATGCAACATAATTACATTCCTTAGTTAAAACTTTTTTTGAATTTTCGATTTGTTCGGGGGTAAAAGGGGTTTTCAATAAACCAGTTTGAATCTCGGCTAACACTTCTTGCGCTGCCCAATTGCAAAGAATTTTAGTTTGCAAATAAGTGCGAGCTTTAATATTTTCAGCACTAGATTTTATGATAGCTGTTAAGGCTATAGATAAAATAGTTAAAGCTATCAATACTTCGAGTAAGGTTAAACCTTCAACTTTTTTCATGATAACTTTCCAATTTAATTTCTCCAATTTCTTTGCCGGTGATTTTATATAAAATTTGTTGGGTTTTTTTATCGGCAATGAACAATACAAAAGGAGTAAGCATATTATTTGGATAAATTGCAATTTGCGGATTGTGGGACGCAAACACTTTTTCATCCTGAGATTGTAATTGCAAAGTTAAACTAGCTGGCACTAATAAATTGAAATATTGTTTTTTATTAAGCGAACTCCAAGACACGGTTTTTTTGTTAGCGACTGCAGGAATATATTTTAAGATTTCTATTGAATTATCATTTACTTTAACGCCCAGAATCTCTGGAAGCAGCATAGATTCTTTTTCAGCTAAGTGCAGCACAGTAACAATTTTTTTGGCCAGGGCTTCTGCTGTCTTATGAGGATTATGATTTATACTTATTACAACCATTACCGACACAATGCTAATAATAACTAAAACCACTAAAATTTCGACGAGAGTGAAACCAGTATTGTTGCGCACAATTTAACTACCTTAAATCATGGTGACTTGCTACTTATTTATCACAAATTGCGAATTTTGTAGATCCTTACTTTTTAGAGCGGGGTGTAGGAGGACGGTCAGGGTCATGTTTTGATTCTAAGTTTGCTCTGCCAGGACTTGAAAATCTGGAAGAAGGACGTTCATTATTTTTTACATCAGGAGAAAAACTTACTCCTTTCTTTGAGTTCGAGCCTGGAGTAGCAGTTCTTTTTGGGCTGGGAGTTTGATCAGAAGAGCCATAGAGAGTCATTTTTAGAGCGCTTCTTTTAGGAGTAGTAGTATTGCTGCCGGATGAGGGACTGGCTGTAGCTGATGATGATTCTGAAAAAGAAGGTAATGGAAGTTTTTCCTCTGATAAATGAGGTGATTCCATAGAGCTCAATTGTGTAAATTTAGTTGCAGAAGAGGAAGAGGAAGAAAAAGCAGATGAATTTCCAGTTGACGAGCTTGGTGGCTGCTTAGGTATCAAGTAACCTCTGCCACGAGCGCGCTCATAGTGAATGGGTGTAGGTGAACGTGGGCTAGCTGGATTAGATGTAGGCTTAGGAGTACTTGCTAAAAGCTGTGCTCGAGTTTGTAAATAGTCTCTAATAACTTCTTTAGAATATTCTTGAACTTGTTCTTGTTGACTAATAGAAAAAGATCCATCCGCACTTAATCCAAATTTCTGTAAAACTTGTTTCCAAATTAATTCTAAATCTTTATAAGGCATGTCATTTATTTCTGTAGCTAATTGGGGATCATTTACAAGTTTATTTAATTTATCTTTTAATTCAGATGCTTTTAAAAATTCATCCAGTTGTTTGATTATAAGTTCGATAGGCATATCAACATCAGGAAATGCTGATTGTAAAATTTGTAATTGAAATTGATCAGTAATTTGTTGGATTTTTGAGATCATATTATTTAACTCATCTAGATGTCCGACCTTAGTAACATAATAAAGTTTTCCTTCAGTTTTTAATTTTTCAGTAAGTTCAATTCTATTGTCTAAAGAATCTAAATAAGAAGTCATTAATGAATTAACCTGTTGCTTTAGTTCAGCTGCAGCATCGTCATCTTTTTCTTCTTTGTAAATTTCAAAAATTTCTGCAGTTAAAGATTTAAATGCTTCTAAATCTTGAGATGAATTTATATTAGTTATTTTTTCGCTTAATTCAACAAAATGGTTTTGAAACTCAAGCTTATAGTCCAATAGTCTAAGATGGTTTTTAATAAATTTTTCTAAATGCAATAAGTATTGTTGATCATTTTTAAATGATTTTTTATATATATCTATACTTTCTAATAAACCATTTAGTTCATCAAATTCGCGAAGGTTATTTAATCTAGCGATTAATTTTGGATCTTTTATCATTTTTGTTTGTATAATTAGATTGCGTCTTTGTAAAGCTTGCAAATGATTCGTTGCATCCCTTGTTAGTTCAAGATCTGGTGTTTGGCTGTATTTGTAGGAATGTCTAAATAGATCTTCCCAGGTATTACTGAAATGAATAATGTCTTCAGAAGTTAAAAGTTTGAAATTCGCCTTATGGCTGGGAAATTCATTTGTAATAAACTTAGTCGCATTTTCCAAGCTTACAGCTTTGGTTGCATTTTTTAAGATACTTGGGATTAGTTGTTTTAATACGCTTCTTTGATGAGCAATGCCATCTAAAATGTTATTAGTTGAGCGAATTTTGGTTCTGCTCTCTCTAGGATTTGCTAATTTAAAGGTAAGTTCTATAACTACTGTGTTTATTTCTTTGGAAAAATCTATTAACACTTTTGAAGATATAAATTTTTTCAAAATGTTTTTATATCCGGTCATAACATTTCTTATTTTTTCTAACAATTCTTTTGCATGGTCAATATCATTTTGTTGAAGATACAAATTAACTAATTTAAGTGCAGTTCTAATGGTTCGCAGAAGATCGACAACTTCTAAAGGATTTGTTGCAAGTGAGTCTTCATGGGTGTGATTAGATATGTCATGTTTTCCAAGAAATTTATTGAGTTTGTGATTTAAATTTTCATTAGTGGTTTCTAGAATTACTCGATTCCAAAGTAAAGAATTTTTGGTGTCTCCGAAAAACTGGTTTCCTAGTTTTTGTAATTCAATTATTAGGTGACTTTGTTTTGCAAAAGTTTCAGCAGATTGTATAGCGTCAAGCAGTTCTTTGAATGTAGACGGAAAGATTTCCGGGGGTTTATTGAAAATGTTTTTTAGAAAAGAAATAAGTAATTTCTGTGATTCAAGCAATTCACTTAATTCTGTTAAAGTTGCTATCCCTTGCTCGTGTTCTATTTCAGCCTTTGCTCCCTGACTATCTTCTCCCATCTTAATTTCTTCACCAGAATATGTAGGTTCGTTAGGCTCTCCACTTTTGCTTTCATCAAACCACTTGGTGAATTTATTTGGTTTTGCTTGTTTAGTTAAGGGTAATTCAACTAGCTCTAAAATTTCTTCAGTCAGCTCTAGAAAAAGATCAGTATACGCTTGGGTATTTATTATGTTTTCTAAAGTTTGTTGATCGTAAGTATTTTGGGAATTAACTTGTGCGGCATAGGCTTTTCTTTTTTGATCCAGTTTAGTTATAAGCTCATCCTTGAGCTCATCTATTCGGCTTTGAGGTATAACAATTTGTGCAGATCTTGATTTTTTATCAAATTTAGCTGCTTCAAGTCTTGTTGGTTTTTTACCTCGATCGTATGTCATTGGTGAACCTCGATCATCGTTCTTTAATTATACAACAGTAAAGAACTAATGATCGAGATTATTTCGTCATAAATTTCGAGGATATTACATTTAATCAATGTGTTACAATAATTGTTACGTAATTAATTACGAAATATTAAACATTCTCAATCGTGCTGTTACCTTCTTTTCCTTTTGGCCCAAAGCTGAAAATTCTTATCTTTTCATCTTCATTAGCGTATTGATAAGTTTCGCCCCAAGGATCTTTGGGAAGTTGTTGAATATAACCATCACTTTTCCAATTTGAAGGTATAGGGGAATTGGTAGGCTTCGTAATTAAGGCTTCTAAACCCTGCTCAGTTGTAGGATACATGCCATTATCTAGCTTATATAAATCCATTGCGCTTTGGATAACCAGAATATCTTGTTTTACCTTAACCATCCGAGCCTGTTCTGGGCGGCTCATAATCTTTGGAACGATGACCGCAGCTAAAATACCCAATATAACTACCACGACCATGACTTCTATGAGGGTAAAGCCCCTGATTTTATTCATAATATTTCCTTTTGCTTTTCTTGAAAAACCGTCATTATATACTAATAATGTTAAGACGTGATTTTAGTTGTATAATTAGAAAAAGAATTGATAATTAATGAGATTTTGTATAAAATATAATCATATGTAGGAAGTATGTAAATTCTGCGTACTGTTTGCATTATTGAAATTAGGGGTAAAAATGAGTGGTTCTAAACGAAGAGATAGCATAGACCTAAAGCTTCACAATGCTGGAGCGCCTAATGATATTTCTAAGGTTGATCGCAAGAAGGCTTTGGAAGTTAAAAAGGATTTGGATAGTCTTGTTGAGGAATTTAAGCTAAACCAAAATAAGACAGTTAAGAAAAACGTTGGTTTGATTACTCGCGCGAGACTGGTTTCAAATAATCTAGGACAGGTAGCTTCAGAATTCCAAAAAGAAAATTCGCTTTCCCAAGAAAAACTCTATGCCAAACTTGATGCCACTTTAACCCAAGTTATTAACTTAAATAACGCAATCAAAAATGAGTTGAAGAAACCATTAACTGCGGAATTGAAGTCAGCAACGGATAAATTGAAAGCCTCAGTTGACACCCTTAAGCCCACCCCTAAGCCTGGATATAAATAATAAACAGGAGTTTTCATGCTGGACCGGTTACAAAAACCCTTTCTTACCGTGGAAACCGGGGAAGCATATCAACCTATCCGCTTAACTTATGAATTATTAAAAAAAGATTCTGTTGTAGCTGCCATAGAAAAACTAAAATGCATTCAAAAAAATCCCACTCAAAATTCATGGACTTGGTATTGGAAAGCCGAATGTGATGATTTGCATTTCGAATCTTTAGATACCTACAAAAAAAATCCCGAACACCCACTGCGTTTAGCTACGTTAACCTTGCGTGGCGAGTACTTACATATCAACTTATCTTCGTTTAAACGCGCTTGTTTAGCAGTTTCATTTTTTTATGAACAATTTGCTAAAGAAGTTTTTCGGGTTAAAAAAGCTGATTTCATCAATAAAGTATTTGGCTTGGAAGAACGTCTCCCGCATGGCTTATCAGAAATTTTTCGGGATGATGAGTTAGATCATATCATTGAAGAAAGAAAAACTAATTATGCCCAAGTGCAAGAAAGATGCGAACAAGCAGCCACTGCCGAAGAAGCGTTACAAATATTAGCTGATTACGCCAATCAAGAAGGTCGCAAACGCTTACCTTATGCAGAACGCTATGTATTTCGACTTAACGAGGCAGAAGACTCAGAAATTTTATTCTTAGGTTTTTATATTTTCTTACGCAGTCGCGAGTTAGTTGCAATTAAGCGTTGGTTTGGCGAAACTGGATATTCCTTAGCCGATGCTGCCGATGAAACCATTGAGCAAGTCTTTGGTGATATGGGTATTGATATAATTGAATAAAGATTGACCCTCCAATAATTTCCCCATTTGTGATATCTTCTTCCAAAATAATTAATTATCGTTAGGAAGTCGGTCAACCACCCCGCCCTAAAGGACGGAGCTTGTTAAGCACAAGCCAAACAAGTTCGAGATTGACCAGGGAAAGCGGTAACCAACCCGCTAAGTTGTAAACAGGTACAAGACCCACCAGCGAATGCTTCCTCAGTTCGCTGCTCTGGAAGTTGCAGATGCAGACAAGGTTCGGGTAACTACGAAACGATCTGCAACTAGGTAGAAATACTGAAGCCGGTTTACAACATTCCCGAGGGGAGATACACCGAAAGGTGTGCGTCACAAGACCCGTAAGGGTATTTTTTAAGGAAGTTGTAAATGTCCGTTTTTGTGTTGGACAAAAAGAAAAATCCATTAATGCCTTGCTCTGAAAAACGCGCACGGTTGTTGCTTAAGCGCGGACGCGCAGTTGTCGTTCGTGTGTACCCATTTACCATTCGCTTGAAAGATCGAGTGGGCGGCGATACACAACCTATACGTTTAGGTATTGATCCAGGTAGCAAAACAACAGGTTTGATGCTCGCGCGTGAAAGTGAGAAAGTTGATTTAGTGAGGGGTGAAATTAAACGTATTAGGCATGCTTTATTTTTAGCAGAATTAACGCACCGCGGTCACAGCATTAGTGAGGCGTTAACAAGTCGTCGCTCAATGCGAAGAGCTCGCCGAGGACGTAATACCCTCTATCGAAAACCACGTTTTTTAAATCGTAGCAATAAGAAGAAGGGTTGGCTTGCTCCGTCTTTACAGCACCGCATAGATACAGTTATCTCCTGGGTGAACCGTTTACAGTGTTGGACGCCAATCAAAGCGATCAGTCAAGAACTTGTGCGTTTTGATATGCAAGTGATGCAAAATCCTGAAATTAGCGGCATTGAATATCAGCAAGGTACATTAGCAGGATACGAACTGAAGGAATATTTATTAGAAAAATGGGAGCGCAAATGCGTCTATTGCGAAGCCAAGAATGTACCGCTGCAAATTGAACACATTCAACCTAAATCCAAAGGAGGGAGTAATCGTGTAAGCAATCTTGCTTTAGCTTGCGAGTCTTGTAATACAGCTAAGGGCGCACAGTCTGTAAGTATTTTCTTAGCGAAAAAACTTCATCTTCTCGAAAGAATTTTAGCACAGACCAAAAAACCTCTTAAAGACGCAGCAGCAGTAAACAGTACGCGCTGGGCATTACTCAATACACTAAAAACTATTGAATTGCCAATTGAAACCGGCACCGGCGGGCTTACTAAGTGGAATCGCCATAGCTTTGGTATTCCAAAGTCACATGCGCTCGATGCGTTGTGTGTTGGAAGAGTTGATGCTGTGACAAATTGGCAATGTTCGATCTTTGCAATTAAGGCAACAGGCCGGGGCTGCTATCAACGAACTCGTTTAACAGCACAAGGCTTTCCTCGTGGATATTTGATGCGTAAAAAATCTGTTAATGGATTTCAGACAGGGGATATAGTTAGAGCTGAGATTCCAAAAGGAAGTAAAGCTGGAATATATACTGGAAGAGTGGCAATACGTGCATCAGGATATTTCAATATTCAAACAACACAAAATGTTATTCAAGGTGTATCCCATAGTCACTGTAAAATCATTCAGAGATCTGATGGATATGGTTATTCGATTATAGCGCCACAAAGAGAGGTAAGTGGGAATTTGGGGCACGCTTCGCGCGCCGCGCTATCCATCCCCGGCATAAATGCCGAGGTTTCCTGCGCAAATTGATGAAAAACCAGCGCCAACCAACTTTTATTAAGCCCCTCTTCCTGCCACTGGAAGACTCAACCAAAATGGGGATTAAAATTGTGGAACTGGCAACTGATGACTACAACAAAGTTATTGGCGAATCGTTAATTGATGCCAAAAATGATGCTGGCGCAATCTCTGCATTTCTAAATGAATTCAAAGAGTCACCTCTCACCTTTCAATCCTACGCCAAAGAAATTGAACGAATTTTATTATGGTGCATTCATATTGGCAAAGTAAATATTTCTAGTTTGCGCAGAACGCATCTTTTGGAATACCAAGAATTTATAAAAAATCCACAACCAACCAAACTTTGGTGTGGCCCTAAAGTAGCACGCCGATTAAAAGACGGGTCTTTAAACCCAGCTTGGCGAGTGTTTAGTAAAGGGATGTCGCCCTCTTCCACCAACAAAACGTTAACTATTTTAGATTCGTTTTTTAATTATTTGGTGCAAACCAATTATTTAGTTGGTAATCCTTTAGCAGTAGATCGTCGGCGTAAAAAACGTAATCGTGGGCAAAATAAAATTATCGATCGATATTTAGAACTTGATGAAATTCAAGCTGTTTTAGCAGCTTTAAGTGAATACCCAATAGATACTGATGAAACCATTTTTCAAGTTACCCGTGCGCGCTATATTATTTTATTATTATTTTATACAGGATTGCGAATTGCAGAAGCTGCTGGTCACAAGATGGGAAATTTTTTGCAAAGGGAAAATAATTGGTTTTTGCGAGTTTTAGGTAAAAGCAAAAAAATTCGGGAAATTCCAATACCAGATGAATTATTACATGCATTATCCCAATTTAGGATGCATGTAGGCTTGCCAACGGATCAACCGCAATTTAGAGAAAAAACTCCGCTTATTCCTATGCAAAATTTAAAACAATCAATTAGTACGCGCAGAATTGATCAAATTTTAAAATGGGCTTTTAATTTGGGTGCTAATAGATTAGAAATGGATGAGCCGCGTAAAGCATCTAAGTTACGTTCCGCTTCTGCTCATTGGTTAAGGCATAGTTATGTTACTTATTTGCTTAATTCTGGTGCGCCTTTAAAAGTTGCTCAGGAAAATGCAGGTCATAGTGATATTGGCACTACTATGCATTACAGGCATGTAGGCCAAGAAGATCGGCATGAAGCAACGCGAAACTTATCGTTAATAATTGGCAAAATTAAAAAAGATCAAATTGTTGAAGGCTAACATTTAAATTTACGTCTAAGAATTTTTTCTTCAATTTCTGTTTTATCTTTTTTAACGTCTTCTACTAAAATACGAAATTTTTCTTGAATGAGATCAAGATCTGCTGTCATTTCTGCTGCATATGGTTTGCCTTTTAGTCTTTTATTATGTTGATCAAATTCTCTTAGAATTTCATCCAAAACAGTAACGCCATCAGCTTCAGCATTGTCTTTAACAAACACACGAAATTCTGGGAAATAAATTAAGACTTTACGAAATTCATTAATTCTATCCTGCATGTGATCCGCAAATACTTCTATCGCTGGACGCCAAATCTTTTTTTTACGTTTAGTTTTTTCATCTATTTCATCTAAAGTAAGTTCAAACCAAGTATCTTCACGAATATCTAGAGAAGCCA
>Ga0182024_10011758_pt1 | contig 17490 bp, 17 predicted proteins | sample P32metaG_FD_120480 | JGI IMG/M metagenome (GOLD analysis project Ga0182024, IMG submission 120480) | Permafrost microbial communities from Stordalen Mire, Sweden - P3-2 metaG (Illumina Assembly) | ecosystem: Environmental > Terrestrial > Soil > Wetlands > Permafrost | place: Sweden: Stordalen... | reverse complement strand
TGCCAAACACTGTTCCAACTTTTAACATTCGCCTGTTTCCTCATGGGCACGGGCATAAATCCTGCTCTTGCCTCGGATTCACTGGCCGGGACCTGGCATGGGTCGCTGCCCTTACCAGGTGGTATGACACTGCCCCTGGTGTTTCATTTCCAAGAAACGGACGCTGGTTATGAGGGCACCATGGACAGTCCTGCTCAAAATGTCAGCGGCATCAAATTGGAAACAGTGAAAATCGATGCTGACGGCACAGTGCACGCGGGGGTTGGTAAGGCAAATTTTACCGGCAAGTTTGACGACAAGGAAACCTTAAAGGGAACCTGGACCGAGTCCGAAGTGCCGATTGACCTCACCCTCAAGGCTGGTGTTCCGGAGCACCCTAAAAGACCACAAGAACCTGTACCACCATTTCCTTACAAAAGCGAGGATGTTTCATTCAAAAATGGCGACGTCACTCTGTCAGGCACTTTGACCCACCCTGAAGGCATCAAGGTTTGTCCGGCTGTCATCTTGTTGCATGGCTCCGGATCACATGATCGGGATGAAACAATATTCTTTCACAAACCATTCTTGCTTTTGTCTGATTATTTGACACGTCGGGGCATTGCTGTGCTGCGTTATGACAAAAGGGGCGCTGGCAAGTCCACCGGAAACAAAGAACAAGCAACGACCGAGGATTTTGCCAACGACGGGCTGGCAGCATTTGAATTTCTCAAGACTCGTCCAGATATAGATAAGACAAAGATCGGTCTTTTAGGACACAGTGAAGGCGGAGCTGGAGCAGCGATGGTGGCGGCAAAGGATCGCGATGTTCGCTTCATCGTATCGATGGCTGGCATGGGTCTTCCAGGAGAAGAGATTCTTCATGGTCAGCGGCGGATATTGGAAAAATCGCAAGGGATGACGCCAGAGGCTATTGAAGAGACTGAGAAACATTTTTCGGACATTCTCGCCATTATCAGATCGGAAAAAGACAACGACCTGGTCATGGAAAAGCTCAAGAACAAGAACCTGAAGATGCTGACCGTTCCATACTTTCGCCACTTCATTTCCTTTGACCCGGCGCCCATCTGGGCTAAGGTTGGCTGCCCCGTGCTTGCCCTCGACGGCGATCGCGATATGGAGGTGATCGCAGATGAGAATCTTGAGGCGATCACGAAGGCGTTACAATCGGGCGGTAATAACAATGTCACTGCCACCAAATTGCCTGGACTAAATCATCTTTTCCAATCATGTAAAACTGGTCTGCCCAACGAGTATGCGGTGATTGAAGAAACCATTGCCCCTCAGGTTTTGGAGATAATCAGCACCTGGATTTTGCAGCAAACCAAGTAAGTGTTATCAAAATCCTGCATGGGCGATGATTGCTTTTATGTCCTTGATCGCCTGTCCGGCGGCATCATCTCTGGCGACGCAGTCAGTCAAACTGCCGAAATGTTGTTCCAAGCAGTTCAGCAAGAGCTGTTTTACGCGCGCGACGTCAGGTTTGTGAGGAAGCTTAGAATCTGTGTAAACTGTCTCCAGCTCTGACTCCTTCTTCTTAAAGTAGTCTTCGATTTCTTCCAGCTTCCAATCTCCTCGACGAATGGATTTCAGCTGTTCGCGAGAACGCTCCAAATCAAGGTCTCCCTCGATCATCAACATTTCCACTTCGTTCAGAAGTCTGACGACATGATATGCAAATTTGACATCATATCCGTGTTTAACAATGCTCTCGTATCGCTTGCTCTCTTCAGATGGATTCTTTATTCTCAGCTTGTGCAGCTGTTGATAGGCATATCCTTTGAATGTGTGCCAACATTTCTTGTTCAAAAACATATGCCGATTCTCGCGCACCATTTGACCAATCGGCGTCATAAATTGTATGCATCGCTCGGGCACGAACAAGCTGTCAATCATATTGGGATTGTTGTTCATCACCAGATCGAAATATTTGACAATATTGTAGATCTGATAATCCCAAACCCGGCCCTGACCTCCCCTGGCTGACGCATCATTCATGTGGTGCTGTTGATATACTTCTAAGCGCGGACCGCGAGGACCAAACCCTTCGATCTCCCCATTGAGGTGCGGAAATATCAACCCTTTGGGAGGAATCAGAAACCCGTAAACATCCAGGTCGCTTGAGTCATTGGACACTCCATAGGCAGCCGATCCCATCCACACTTCATATTGGAGCAGCTCATCATATCCACTCGGAGGGTGCGCCAACCCTCGTGAAACAAGGTCTGTAAGATTGCTAGGCATTTCCGCACCATTCTCCGATTAAGACTATAAACACACTCTCAGCAACACCGTATTCAGTGGCACTTAAGCCCTCGAACATCACGATAAAAGCAAATTTCTATCGAGCGCGAACCAGTAGTCGTCTGCTATTATAACCCAGAAAGATTTTGAACAATCGGATGGTGGACCAGCAGGCCGGATGCAATAGATGGACTGCTCCATGCGTTTGCGGCAAAACCATTGGGCAAGGTAACCTTCTGGAAAGTAATACTCGTTGCCTGTCGATTTTGCAGTCACTTTCACAATTTCCGAACCTATTTTTTCGCCGGTCACTTCCCCCTGATTAAACGAAAAAGACAAACTGGCAAGGTTGACGGTTATGCCCTTTTCCTTGAGCGCAAAGAAAAGCGGCAAGCCGCAAAACACATCAAATCCGCCTCCAGCACCGGCGATTAACACCGACTTGGCATTCGATAGTTCTGTAATGAATGGCGGCTCGAGCATGAGATTGATGCTTACCTCTATCTTTAGCTATACTGCCATTCTGTTGACACGTATAGGACTCAGTGCTATATATTAAGTATGCGTATCTTAATGACCAAAGGTTTCGCAAAGGACGCCAAATCCAATGGATTAACCGACGAAGGTCTCATAGAAGCCATCAAAGAGATCGAGCAAGGCCTAACCGGTGACGCACTTGGCGGTAACTTGTTCAAGAAGCGAGTTGCCATTGGAAGCAAGGGAAAGAGTGGCGGGTTGCGCACGATAGTGGCATACAAGACATCAACCAATAACATATTTTGCATTTACGTTTTCGCAAAAAAGCAAAGAGACAACATTGAGGACGACGAACTTACGGCCCTGAGAAGATTAGGAAAAGTGTATTTGGAAATGACCGACAAACAAATCAAAAAAGCAATAACGGAAAAGAGGCTTCAGGAGGTGAACGCGGATGCCGACAACGAAAACGACGAAGAAAGCCAAGCCGAAGACAGCGCCGGTTAGAAAGATCGCTAAATCAACGAAGGCAAAGAGTCCGATTCTGCCGGCCGTCCACGAAGCAGCCGAAGACCTCCACTCTATCGGTGTAATCGACAAGACGACCATGCGCGAATTCGACGCCCTTTGCTTGCCAAAAGTCCCCAACTACACACCCAAGCAAATACAGGCAATAAGGTCCCGTTGTAAGACCAGCCAGGCCGTGTTTGCCAGGTACATGAATGTAACACCGTCATCCCTACAAAAATGGGAGATCGGGACAAAAAAACCTAGCAGCGTTGCCTTGAAGTTACTCAACCTCGTTGATAGAAAAGGGCTTGACGCCTTGGCTTGATATGAACGCATTAGCAATAATAATCGGAGGGTAGATCTGATACCATTTGCGGTGTCTTGAAAAGTCGTTAAATCAGGTCTTACTCCTTGTACTAAATAGTAAGTGACTGGCAGCATGCCACGCACAAGGAGAAAATAATGCCGACAAAATCTACGTTACTTCAAACGTGACCGTAATTCAGCGATAAACACTCGGTTAACGCCTCGGATTGACCCACACATCAACCAAGGGTAGTTGCTGAATTGCAGCCTGTCCATTGTGCATAAGTGAGTAAGTAGTGACAGGGTATCCCTGCCAATCTTGTTGACGAAAATCTGGACGCCACCCTGTCTCTGGCTGAGGGTTATAGTTAGGATCTGGCCTGAACCCGGGTTGGCCAGGACCTGGCGGAACGCGGAAGTCGTGAGCAACTAGTTGGTATGGAGTTCCGCGAAGAGCTTCCTGAAGCGTGCGAATCTCTCCCGGGCCTACCAGTTGCCGCAATTGTTGATTGAATGCCGACTGATCCAGCGGTTCAGACATTAGTAAGCGATGCAGCTCTGCTCTTACTGCCGTTTGACGCTCAGCAAGTGCAGGATTACGAAAGACATAGCGCAGATCCCGATCTTCAGTTGCAGGTACATTGCGGTCAGTGCCCGCCTGGCTAGCTTGCTCTTGTCCAGCTCCAGCTCTGGCCACAAGCGATGTGGCATCTGCTGCTATGGCGTCGGCGGCTTTTGCATTAGGATGGATTTCTAACGGCGTAATGACTAACTGTCCGTTTATTTCTGTGCCTGATTGAGCATCGTGCGCTCGGTTTCGTCCGGACAATACAGTGTTTGACGAAAAACCGTCCTGCTGCAACGGACTCCAGGTCAAACTTATTCCTTTGTGACCAGTTTCAAATTTATCATTAATACTACTGTGCGCTTCATCAAAGGTCATAGAATGTCCTCCACTGCTGTCTACCTATTATTGTGAGCAAATCTGGCTAAATCTTGACCAGCCAACAAACAGAATGAGGAAAGTCATTGAGCCGGCTTCTCAATGTGTTTAACTAGCACGCAATCAACGCATTCACGCTGACAGTCCCAAGCTTGGTTTTATAGTAAGAGCAATTTGGCAAGCATGTTCTGGACGCCATGTGTCTATACCGGTTCATTCATGTTTTTGACACAAGAACCAAGAATCTTTATGGAGTCAGTTTAGTGCACGGTATGCACTGGATCATACCCTATGAACTTCATAGCGACTTTCCCTTGTCCCCCGGTTTTGTTGTGGATGTATGCTGCATACCCGAGCAATTCGGAAAGCGGAACAATGGCACGCAGCCTGGAGAGCGATTCTTCCAGTTCGTCAATTTTGGCACGGCGCAATTGAATGTCGTCGAACACGTCGCCCAATGATTTCTGAGGTACTTCCACTTTTACTTTCATGATTGGCTCAAGCAAGACTGGTTCTGCTCTCACATAAGCTTCATGGAATGCCATCTGACCGGCGATTCTAAACGCCATTGCCGATGAATCGATTTCATGATATGACCCAAAACTCAGAGTGGTCTCGACATCAATGACTGGATACTCCATTCTCAGCGCCTCTCTTATCCCAGCCTCAACATCGGGAATATATTCTTTCAGAATAACTCCGCCCACGATTTTATTTACGAATTTGAATCCGGCACCACGGGCGGTGGGTTCCAGTTCTATCACCACGTGTCCGTACTGTCCACGTCCGCCAGAGTGACGGATGAATTTGCCCTCTGACTTAACTTTATTCCTGATTGTTTGCGATATTCAATTCGAGGTTTTCCCGCGCTTAATTCGATGTTGAAGTCGAAAAGCAAACGATGGACTATCTGTTCAAGCTGGAGTTCACTCATGCCGGCAATAATCGTTTGAAAGCTTTCTTGATCGCTTGCTACTGTGAATGTCAAATCCTGCTCCGCCAACCGGCTTAAGGCGTCGGCGAGCTTATCTGCATCTGCCTTGTTGGTCAGCTCAAGAGGGACGGAGATAATGGGATCTACAAGCATAGTCAGAAGCAGCATTTGAGGGCGCGTAAAGCCCGGACAATGAACATTATGGATTAACAGCTGCGATTCCGCACCAACGAGTCCTGCGCGCAGATTGACTCCAAAACCCTATTGACAATGGACGGGCTAGCTTTATGCTAGCTCTATGCTTAGTTAGATTTTCAGATCATCAGAAGCAGGCGGGACGCCTGCGCTCCCGGGATTAATCTTAGTACTATGACTCACCCTTGGCCTTTGTGCCAACAGCTTTTGAAGCGCCACGCAGAAGCGCTCTTCATCATCATTTTTATACTCGCCGACTGCTTTCTTTCAGGCTGGGCACTTACGACTGGAACAGTGGCGGCAATTCTATTCGTTGCTTTGCCGGCTCTGCAAACAATGCGGTCGCTTACTGCGGCTGAACGGATTGTTTACTTGAAAGCGTTCGTCAAAACAGCCAAAGTGCAGCGCCTGGCCGTTCTTCTATTCTGGTTGTATTCGATTAGATGGTTGCTCTCGGCTGCCACTACGTCCCTCTTGTTTCGATCTGACGGTGGACAACTTCCGTCGATGTCGAGCGCCTTGTGGCTCGGAGCCAAAGAGTTTGCTCCTCTGTCATTCCTTGCCAGTCCCGTGATCATCTATCTCGCGGCGTGTCTAATAGCTATTCTTTATCGAGCACGACTGAAAGCGACCAAACAAGATCCCGATCTGATTGCCCAAAGGCAGCTCTGGTGCGGAACAAGCCATCTTCTGTTTCTGGGAGCATACATCGCCGGCATCTTAAGCATTACTCTTAACGCGCATGGTCCGGCAAGAATGATGAGTAACTGGCTGATTCACTCAGCCTATGACGCCAACTTCTTCCATGAAGGCGCGGTCCCCCAATATTGGCGACAGGCTTTTGGGGCTTCAGGGGGTTTCCTTCAACAAGTTGATTATAACGGACTCTTTTCAAATTTAGCGTTTCAGCAGCCGTTCGAAAACTTCGTCGTGACAGCAGTGTCGCTTGTACTCTTGCTGCTCTTCCTGCAACCAGCGCTCAAGCTGACCGCGTTTTTAACCTCTTTCTGTTGGCGGGTAGTGTCACCGCGGTCGCTGCAAAATATCATCGAGAGCTTTCTTGAAGCTCTCCGTCTGCCAGGGCGCGCATTGGATTTTAAGGAATCACACCCGTTCTGGATTAATGCCGCGCGAACCCTCTGTTGGCTAATCGCCTGCTACGCGACACTACTATGGTTCTTTGGCTTCACTGGCGGACCGCTCGGATTCGCAATTCAAAGTTGGATGATTACATCAGCCGTAGACGCCGGGTTTACGACGGCAAACCCTGTAGGATCTTGGCTGTTTGAGCCTAACTTTAGAATTTTTCTGGCATCCATCATCGCTTTGTATGGAACTGCTCCCCTTGCTATAACCGGTGCTATCTTTTTGCCTTATGCCAAGCCACGCAAAATAATTCTCAATTCTGATGGACTCTCGTTTGCACAAGGTCCGTTTATTTCGCTGTGGGGCCGCCAGTTTCGGCTCTGGAGCGATCTCAAAAGTATGACAGTAAAAACATTCGACAAGAAGAAGCTCCCGTTGCAAGCTCAATTTACGCTCAACTTCCGCAGCGGCGGCAAGATTGTGTTCAATAACTTACAGGTATCCGGGCGGGACTTGAAGGTTCTTATGGATGCAATCGATCAGCATGCGGTCGCCTGCTCGGTCAACCCAGAAGTTTTCTCTGTCTGTCAGGCACTCGAGGAGGAAGACAAAGAGAGAGTAGCTTCGGATGGCGGTGATGACAGCGCAATCAAAAGCATTCCAGCGCAAGAGTTCAAGGCTACGATATTCGTTCCCTTCCACCCTGGAGAATTTCTTCCCAACACTCAGACTCGCGTGATCCGACAGCTGGCTAGCAAGCCCCTTTGCGCAGTCTACCTGGCGCGCGCCGAAGATGGACGAATGCTGATCGTCAAGCAATTCTATCTTGCAGATGATACGGAGGAAACCCGAGCATTCGCCAAAATATTGCAGCGCGAATATGACCTTCTGTCGCGCCTGGATCATCCCGGCATCGCCAAGGTTTTGAACTCCTTTACAGTAGAGCATTCGACCTATCTGGTAATCGAACACAGACCGGGAAGCGATCTCAGAGCGATTGTCAATGAGCACGGAGCAAGGTCTGAAAGTCTTACCATCGCTTGGGCTCAGCAGCTGTGTGAAATAATGATCTATCTGCATAATCGCGAACCGGCGATTCTGCACAGAGATCTGACTCCGGACAACATCATCGCCGGCGAGGACGGGCAGCTGCGATTGATTGACTTTGGTGCTGCTCGCGAATTCCTCGAAGGCATAACTGGAACCATGATCGGTAAACAGTGCTATGTGCCTCCCGAGCAATTGAGAGGCGACGCCACTCAAAGAAGTGATATTTACAGCTTTGGCTGCACACTGTACTTTTTGATCACTGGGCGTGATCCGATCGCTCTTTCTCAATCGTCACCTGCGAAAAACATCGATTGCTCAACGGGCTTAGATGTGCTGGTGAGCGATTGCACGAGCTTTGACGAAGAGAAGAGGCCCGCATCCTTTGAAGAAGTACTGAAACGGATCAAAGAGCTCGACCGAGGGTTCAGATTGAAGCTGCCTTCAACCAAATCGGAGGCTGTGGCATGAGCGGCGACGGGGGATCGAGTAAGCGACGGCATGTAAGAGGATTTGCTGAAGACGCGAAGAGCGCATCCGTCAATCTGGTGGAAAGCCCCTCAGCGGAAATCCCCGCGGAAGAAGCAGCTTCAAGTGAAACGACTTTGTCCGACACTTCCCACAGCACCGACCCTGACACCGGATCCGCCCCCATCTCCGACACCTCCAATGGCACTGCATTCGATACTACGGATGCCACAACCTCGACTATCTCCACTAACGCGCCTATGGCAGGAATCCATCCACAAAAACGCGATAACGAAGTGATCAGACGCGCTTGGAGAGAACAAGTGAGCGCAGTGTCCGGTCTGTTCGATATGTATTGCAAAGACATGGTCACCTGGCTATGGAGCCTGCGAGCACCCATTATACTTTTGGCGGCACTAGCGCTGGTGCCAAAGTTTATCTTCCTGTGGATCCTCCTTGTTCTTGCAAAGCCTACCGTCTCATGGATGCTTCGGCACTGTCCGGAGCATTTGAAAAATAATTTGCGCGCGCACACACCCAAAGTGATGCGAAACTCTGCTTTGCTGGAACACTTCAGCGAGGGAGCAGATCAAGCACTACCATTCATTCTTTTCTGGTTGTATTTATGCTGCGCGCCCTTCGCTCTGTGCTGGATGGCTGTTGACTGGATCAAAGGACTCAGGCGTCCACAGCTCACCCCAATGAGAACCGGCGAGGATGCAGATGCGCGGTTTGTCTTTCCGCAAAACAGAAAACTAGACTCCGCACAATCGGACAACAATTTCTATCATTCGCGAGCATTTGGAATTGTATTTCTCACATTTTTTGCTCTTGGTATTCCTGCATTCTTCAGCCTTGCCTTGTACGAAAATCTGGGGGTCGACAAATTAGTTGATCGCAGTCCAGTCGTGAGAATAGTGAATGGCAATTATTCTGTTCCACCAAAGGTCGTGGTACCAAGGGCTTGGGTGGCAACCAAACCGAAACCTCACTTTCCAGGTGCGTACGCATATTCAAGTGCCCCCTCCCCTAACGGTCCGACCGATGTAGTTGGTTACAATGGCTATTGGCCCTGGCTGCGCAACGTCCATATGGAGCCGACGATGACGAAGGTTTTCTTTTTACACTTCTATTTGGTCAGCCTGGCTTCAGCTCTGTGCATGCTGTTCTTCAGGGCATGGTTCACCTTCCCGTTGAATTTTCTTTCCGATGAACACGACGTGGAAGCCACCGCTTCTGGTATCAAACGCCGGAATATAAAAGGTTGGTTTTTGAGCGTGCTTACGATGAACAGGTGGGCCTCCGGAGGTGGTCCGGACTCGCTTAAATGGAAAGAGGTGAAAAGTCTGCGGTATCTCGAAGAAGGCTTTACCAGGCTGTGTCCGCTACCTGAAACGGCCTTCAAAAAGGAATCGCTCAGTTACAAATTGCTCAATAAGGGAGCGGCGCTAATAGACGGTCTCTCACATCGGACTAACACGGCCAATTTTCTCGTCTTTAGTGTCACAGAACAGAGCAATGATTTCGGCCGAAACATTAAGCTAAATCTCAACGATTTGAACAGGGACCAGCGAGCCAGACTGTTTTACGCAGTTAAGCAGTGGGCTCCACATGTGACGATCATGAAGAGTGCGGAAGAAAAACTGATTGGTTCCACCGTTTTGCAGGATGTTCGCTATACGCAGCTTTGGTTCGATCTGTTGACCTCAAAGACACGAGCCGAAAGACAGAGTGCCCTCACTGGCGGTGACACTCTGAAGAATAGCGAGTTCACAATCGAAGAACGCATTTCCGCAGGTGGACAGGCGACGACTTATCTAGCCCGCAGAGCATCGGGCGACAAATGTGTACTTAAAGAATTCATTCTTGCAACCTCATCAAGCTCCGGCGCGCTGATTGAATCTGCTCGGGAATTCGAGGCGGAAGTGAGCTTGCTCAGCCAATTGAAGCACCCTGGAATCGTCGCCCTGGAAGACTATTTTTGCGAAGATGGACGCGTTTACGTCGTCCTGGAACACATTCCGGGGCAATCTCTCAGGCAGATGGTGGCGCAATCCGGCGCGCTGGACCAGAGCGAGGTTGTGCGAATCGGTCAGTCGATTTGCGAGGTGCTGGAGTACTTACACACCTGCAACCCACCGGTTGTCCATCGCGACATTACGCCGGAGAACATCATCATACAGCCCGATGGCACCATCAAGATTATCGACTTCAGTCTGGCGGTCAAAAAGGATGGCCGGCAGACGACAGACTCTTGTGCCAAGCAAGCTTTTACGCCACCTGAGCAGTTTCGTGAAGAGGTTAGCGTGCAAAGTGATATCTACGCACTGGGGGCTACAATGTTCTATCTTCTTACAGGCTCAAACCCAAAACCGATCAGCAAATCATCACCTCAATTGAAAGCACCAGCGGTGGTGCCCAAACTAAACTCCATTGTTGAGCGAGCAACAGAGTTGGATTTGAACCAGCGTTATGATTCCGTCAATTGGCTCAAACTCGATCTGGCTCAAGTGAGCGCGGAGCTAAAAGAAGCCAAATTAGATATGATTGAATGACATGGCATCTTCCCGCGAAGAACAGAGAGATTATGGACGGGCTCAAGGCAAACCTGAAACGTGTATGCGTGTCGATGTTGGCGCCTGTGATGGCATTAATCGTCTCAGTGCATCCGTGCCTTGCGTCTAAATTTGAGTCTACGGGGGAGGACTCAACAGACGAGGTTCTGGTCCTTAATGAAAAGAACTGCGGATTTCTGATTGACAAATATCTCTGGCTAAGGAGGGAAAACTTGTTCAAGCTGGAGGGTACACGCGGTTGGGTGCTGGTGGTCAGCAGTTTATAGCTCCTCAATTCCATGGCACAATTTATCTGCCGGCTAGTTCCTTCGAAAATGTAATAATTCCGCACCGCGCACTATTTGTGGTGCCACTGACAAATGAAGAGTTGGATGTATACGAAGTCAGCGGTCCCTCCCGAGTGACTGCACGGCTTTGCCGTCAGAGCGGGTATTATCCTTTTCCAACATGGTGCGATCGCACGAGGGCAACGGTTTTTTCGGCCGCAGATGTTCAAGCGATAAAAGCGGAACCTGTCAGTCATACACCCAGAGCAATGCTATTCGACTCTGGCGTTATCGCGCAGGGATCCAAGTTGAGTTTGTCTGTGTCACCAAATGAACAGGAGCGCTTTATCAGTCTATTGAAAACTCTTCCGGCTGAAACAGCGCTGATGCTCAGTCTCGGCGTAGATTCCAGAGCAAACGCCTTCCTTGTTTGGGCTCCGGGCGACAGCCAAGCAGTAACTCCGCCAGGTAGCGACGGCTCCATAATGTCCGGATCCTTTCTCGAGATACTGCCCGGAGTTGACAAAGTAGAGTGCCGAAGGTTCGGCGACGGCTACGTGGTAATGCTAACGAACGATGCTTGGAACAAGTTGAAAAGCTCTGTTTCCGTACGCAAAGACTTCACGGTTGCCGCCACCGAAGGTGGTGACTTAAACGAGTTTACAATTACGTTTTCCAAGTCGGTTTATCAGAACCCAGTTGATGGCAAAGATTACGTCGCGGAGGGTGGATGGCAGGAGTACAAGCCCAACACGAAGAAAGCTAAGAGTGACGGCGGCCCTGTTGTAGTCGATGAGATAGTCTTGCTTACAGATCAGAGCAAGCTGAAGACTTATATATCAGTCGAGGTTCTAGCCAATTACGTAAAAGAAATCGAGAAAACCGCAACGTTGCATTTCGCGCAAACAAAGAAAGAAACAACTCCCTACGAGATGATCATCGATTCTGAAGTTTCGCCCGGCAACAAGGCTGTATTTCGAATCGCAGCCAAACCTGAAGGACTGTCAGACGCGCTGGTCAAGGCACTTTACGCAAAACTCAACGCTCTCCAGGCACCGGCCGCTAATGGTCCGGTTCGCTTTCAAGTTTTGCTGAAGCTGTGGCCCAAATGATTCAGGCAAGAACTGCAAAATTACACTTTTCGAAATTCCAATGATTCCGAATTAACTGCAACTTTGACGGACTAGGGTTGGAATGGATTTAAAGTTGGCACCGAGCATAATTTCAACCCGTGGGAGGTAGATCACCACTAAGCTATCTATGGGGGAAGAAACATGCAAAATCTCATCTCGATCGAAGTGGGCGCCAATCCTGATGGCTCCCCGGTTAAGAAAGCACTGGCCACCATCTGCTGGGTTGACGATGATCGGCTTTTGCTGAGCTTTGACTCCCTCAATAATCAGCTGCCCAGAAATTTCCATGAATGCGCAGTCGTTTCGTTGGCAACCGGCAGCCAGCTGGCCGGCTGCTCCCTCGACGGCTGGCAGAGTCAATCGTGGAGCAACCCAAAATTACATGCCATATCACCCTCGAGAAATCTGGCAGCTAGCCCGGCAGGAGATATTGTCAATCCAACTATAGTCTTGTGGGACCTTAATAGTGGACAGCAAATCTCTGTGCTAAAGGACATCGGGCAGAGGATTAACATGTGTTTTATGGACGAACAGACTCTGGTCGTTGCTTCGACAGACTCAAGCCGTCGCCCGCCAGGCTTTGTCACACTCTATGAGATGCCATCCGGGAAAAAGCTTTGCCAATACCTAATGCCAGACTATATAAATAACTCTCCTAAAAGTGTGGCCGTGTCACCGGACAAATCATTGGTGGCAGCGGGTGTCTATCAACGCGTTTATGCATGGGATGTAAATTCCGGCGAACTTGTGGTTGATGTCAAACATCCATATGAAGTTCGCTATCTTGATATGGTCGACGCGAGGCTAACATCAGCCAGTTATGCCTGTTCCGACGCCAAACAGATTCAGGTAAAGCGCACTTTGCCAAAAGCCAAAAAGTCTGAGAACATCCTCTTCAAGGAACACACTGGCGGCGTACACGGACTGCTGGTCAGCCCGGATGGAAACACGGCAATTTCACTAGCCAACAATGATGGCGTGCGCATCTGGGACTTCCACACCGGTCAAGAGATTGAGAAGCGAGACGAGTCGTTTGGCCATTATCAAGGCGGATTTTCACCCAACGGAAAACGCATAGCCGGGATGAAAGGCAAACTGAACTCTGATCGCAAGACAATTGGATATGAGTTGTTGGCGTTCGATTTTGAGCTTGCCCGCGTCTCTTTGACCGTTTGAGCGGACACACCTCTCTAGGCGCTTATCTTAGTATCTTAGGGCGCGTTTATTGTACTTTCCGTCCTAAGGAGCTTCTTGATAGTGCAACAAATTTTTAGCCCAGTATCTAACTTCCCACCACCAATTGTCTGCACGAAGAGCAACGGTTCTGCAAAAATAGGAGAAGTCGGGCGAGAAGAAACGCGGCAATCGCGCGGACCGATTGATAGCGACATGTTCGCATTCTTCTATAGCGTTAGCCTTCGATTCTAGCCGCTCACGGTCCATTTTGAGGATGTCGTCTGTGGCGCAAATTATGCAGCCGCGATCCGTAGCGAACGCCTGCTCTGGTAAATGCAGGTCATTAAGCTCGTTGTACGCTGAGTATGCGTCTTCCCATTTGTTGCAGCACTCGTATGCGGTTGCGAGCTGCCAAAGTATAGCGCCGTATTTGACGCGCGCGTCGAATGATTGAACATCGTTTCGATCAAGTATGTCGAGGCGCAGAGTTTCCATATCTTTGAGACGATCAAACTCATTCATACCTGGGCTTCCAATCAGTCCTTGCGAAAAACAAGGTTGGCAGGAAAGAGAAATCATCATCAATGTGAGCAGACTTTTGCGCATAAAGGACATTGTATATAAGCTTGCCTTTCCGCGCCGAAACTAGTGGCGCTCTCAGTGAGATTTCCGGCACTGTGACAGATGGTGCGTTTGGTAATGACTTGGTAATACAAATACCAGACAATCTACTGGTCCGCGCCTATTAACCGGCAATTTACCAAACGGCACAACGTCGTTTCACTCATTCCAGCTGCTTACCCACCCTCATACTTTGGAGCTCACCATGCGACAAGATCGCAGTGGTCAATCGAGTGATAAAAGCGAACCTAGTGTTTGCTCAGACAAACCTATCCATCACGGCGATCGGCCAGGACCAGATCCTTTCAGCGGTGCTCGATTCGGTGGTAGCGGCCGCGATCTCTATGCGTATTCGGGAACTGACCTGGTGCAAAAAAAGATATTGCCACCATTGGAGATCTCGCAAAACGGAAAGCCGACCGATTCCAGACAAGCGCATATGGCAGTCTTATTCAATAAGAGCGCTAGCGCTGAAGAGAAGCTAGCCAGTGTAAGCAAGCTCTATGATTCAGGCTTACGAAATCTCGACTACCAAGATCAAAATGGTCGCGTGCACAATTTCAGGCTCGAAAAAATGCCGGCCGGATCCAGCGGACGCGAAATGGTGCATCTGTTCGGCAAAGATTCTGACGGCAGTCAAAAGACTGTGTTGAGGGGCATTGCCAACACTTCCGGTCACTTCGAAAAGGAGAGAGATTCAAATGGTCGGTTCGTTGACTATTACGGCAAAGGGAAAGCCCAGTTAGATGCAAATGCAGCGGCTCCTGCGGACACAACTCAGGATCCACATCGCCCCAATCCCAATCCCAAACCAAAACCACCCTACAACACTCCGCCAGGACCAGACATACCTCCAGACAAGCCAGATCATTCTGGAGACCACAGACCTCCGCTCGACTCATCTCATAAACCGATGGACCCGGTGACCGACCCATCGATACTACGAGATGTGGGCAGAAGACCTGATGGAAAGCCCGTAGAACCCACATACATTGGTGTGGATAATTCTGCAAGTTATCTTGGTGCCGACGGCAAAAAGCACATAAAGGCAGGCACTCCTGCATGGTTGGATAAGCCGGCGGCGCAGGCATATTTGATGATGAATGAAAAGCTGGCTCGCGTTGGTAAACATATTCAGATTGCATCTGAAGACGGTTCCTCCGATGGTGCGATAAACTCTGCCGGTCGCACTCATACGCAGCAGAGAATCGCAACCGGATTGCATGCGGCACCAGGAAATTCTGTTCATGAACAGGGGCGCGGACTCGATGTCAGAAACTATCAAGATCCAGACGTGAGAGCAGCTCTGCGCGAGTTTGGATTTGTGCAGGGGAATCTATCTCGCCCTAATGTTCCGATTAGAGGAGATGCCTGGCACTTCAGCTTTGACCAGCGCGCAGAAGCATCTATTGCCAGGCGCTGGCCAAATGCATGATGATGGAATCGAGGCTTAGCAAGCTCCAAGATCCCGCGTGAATGATGCGTTGTAAGTGACTTCGTCGCGGTTGACGTTCAGCTGAGCAACGATTACATCCAGTAAGCGCCGCCAAACTTCCTCGTCTGTGTCTCTCTCTTCTGAAAATTGACTTGAATTGAGCTTGATGAGACCAGAAACCAATTCACGCATTGTAAGCCTGTGCTCCGACAACTTAAATCCCAGTAATTCGAATGAAGTTTTGAAATCAGGAAGCTTCATATTCATGGCAACTTCCAGGTATGGCCAACCATCTTCGATTTCTTCTTGGGACAGTAAATAGTCTAATCGCATCTCAGGACTGATGGCACGGCGTCTCAGTTTGTACCCTTCGACTAGGGCGCGCCTTAACTTGTAAAATACTTTCTGAGTCAGGCACTCGGTCGCCGGTGTGCTGGCGAGGCGGCGGCGCAACCACTCGTACGTTTCTCCGACTGTGGTCATTCGCTCGGCATCTTCATCCGGTATCTCTAAACCGAATTCCTCTTCAATTGCCATGACTAATTCGACCGTGTCCAGCCCAGATGCTTCTGCCCATTCCAGGCCGAAGGGCAAGGCTTGGGCGGCATACTCTATGTGCAGCACGCGACGATGATCCGGATTTGTCGATTGAGAGGAGCTGTGAAGAATCAGAGGTCGCATCAATATGACGTCACCGCGTTGCGCGGCGCAACAAACGGACGTGCCTTCACGCAATTCAGAAATATCAGTTGGTGCCAACATTCCACGTGAATGCGATCCGGGAACGAACTTGATCGCACCATTCTCTTCCAGACAATCATCCAGATGCACTCTCAGTGATACCATTCTCTCAAGCACTTCACGTGGTGGCTGAACATGTTGAACTCCATCTTTCATTGACCAGGGTCCAAAGCCATCCGCATCAATACGCTACTTTACGGCGATGGTCGTATCCTGGTGCCACGTTACATACCAATTTGCGTCCGGAGTTTTATCAAACAAGATTGCTTTGACAGGTTTTGCCTTCCGTCTCAGAACTTTGGTGGCAATCCCGCAAATGGGATCCGATTCGGCAAACTTGCGAACCACCGCGCATCGCGTGAGTAAATTGCGCACGCCGGCTGACTTTGTGGGGGCGGCTCGCCGCACAGCTTCGATTGCATCTGTCAGTTCGCACAGCTCGGGCTCAGTAACAATAGCCTTGATCAGGGCAAATCCATTCTTTTCGAAGGTATCAACGGACGAAGAGCTAGTCTTTGACATGTTTATGACGAGAGCGCGTAACTTTCTGAACCTTCATTCTGTCAGAAGTCGCATTTTTAATCTGCTGGGATTGAACTCTTGGCATGATAAAAACGTTTTATAATATAGGTAACGAGGAGGTGTGGGCAATGGAAAACGAAATCCTTGAGGTAATGCGTTCCGGGTTCGCTCAGGTTGTGGACGCTATTGGCGAGACGAGCAAAAGGGTCGATGAGACAAACAAACGTCTTGATAAATTAGGAACCGACATGAATGAAAGATTGGATGGTGTCGGCAGTTATTTGCGGTCGATCAACGGCAGCGTTGCCAGTCATGCGGAACGAATCTACAGGCTGGAAAAGCGCGTCGATAAGATAGAGAAGAAGTCGGGAAACTCTTGAGAGTCAGAGCGTGACAAAATCTGCAACACGATTGATATGATCAAAACGCTTTTCCCGAACAAACAATGCTGGCACGCAGCTGGGCAACTTCAGTAGTCCAGCAATGTGCCACCAAGATCGGCGATTTCTTGTTGCATTCCTTTCAATCGCAATTGAGTGGCAGCGCTGTGACCGATCAACCAGTCGCCGATCGCGTCCATAGTTCCAGGATGCATGAATGCTGTTTCCAATTGCAAATGCCCATACTTGCCGCGCCATGCCAGACTCTGATCGTCGGACGGCATGCTGTTCATAAGATCTGTTACATGCTTTGCTGATACACATCCGTCATTGCTGCCTTGCAAAATCAAAACGGCAAGACTCCGATCCGTTTTTTTGCCCCAATCTGCCGTCTTTCCGACAAATTCATCTGTGGAAAGAAGCGCACCTA
>Ga0182024_10011757_pt1 | contig 17490 bp, 11 predicted proteins | sample P32metaG_FD_120480 | JGI IMG/M metagenome (GOLD analysis project Ga0182024, IMG submission 120480) | Permafrost microbial communities from Stordalen Mire, Sweden - P3-2 metaG (Illumina Assembly) | ecosystem: Environmental > Terrestrial > Soil > Wetlands > Permafrost | place: Sweden: Stordalen... | reverse complement strand
GGGCCTCTGACATGGAATTGAAGCGAGCCTGCGCCGCACGAATACGTTCGTCCGAATACTCGGCTTCAGCATTTCTACGCTGGAGAATGAACAGGTCGTATACCGCGAAGTCCACGGCGTCAAAACGCAGAGCGTAGCCGGTGGTGGGCAGACGCCATCGCAAATCCGTCCTAGTCCAATCAACCACCGGCATAAAGTTGTAGCAGACGACTGGGACGCCGGCCTTGGCGACTGCGGCTAGAGAATCCTTCCACGCGCCGATAAAATGCTCGTATGGTCCAGATCGAAGCTTGATCGAATTGTGAATTGGAATGCTTTCCACCACCGACCAGGCGAAACCCGCGGCGGTGATCTCATCTCTCCTCTTCAGAACGTCACGCAAGGGCCACGGTTCGCCATGATAGAGATGATGCAGCGCGGTGACGATGCCAGTAGCTCCCGCTTGCTTAATGTGATCGAGAGGAACCGGATCATTCGGCCCAAACCATCGCCATGTTTGCTTCATGCTGTGAGGTCACCCTTCGTCTCCATCGCCGCACTCCTTAGCGCGTGATGCGCGCCGATTCCCCGCGCATCACCGACTCGACTTCGGAAAGCGTCGCCATGCTCGTATCTCCGGGGGTCGTCATGGCGAGCGCGCCGTGCGTAACCCCGCACCGAACGGCCCATTCAACGCTCCTGCCCACGAGTACACCGTAGATCAAGCCCGAGGCAAATGAATCCCCGCCACCGACGCGGTCCATGATTTCTATGGGCCGTTGCGGAACATGGATGATTTCTGCGCCACACAACGCAATTGCGCCCCAGTCATTTTTGGTCGCCGTGTGTGCAATACGCAGCGTGGTTGCGATCAGCTTGAGGTTGGGGTAAAGATCGGCGACGCGACGGAGCATGGATTCGTAGCTTGCTATTTGTAGATCGCTGAAGTCGGGGCTCACGCCTTCGATCGCAATTCCGAGAGCTGCCGAAAAATCTTCTTCGTTCCCGAACAGAACATCGACCTGAGATACCAACTCGCGGTTCACCTCCTGCGCTTTCGCTTTGCCGCCAATTCCCCTCCATAAAGAATCTCGATAATTGAGATCATAAGAAACCACGGTGCCTGAACTCTTTGCCGCCTGAACGGCGGCCATCGCCACCAAGGCGGACGACTCAGAGAGCGCAGCAAAAATTCCGCCAGTATGCAACCAGCGAGAACCATTTACCGCGAAGATGTTCTGCCAATCGAAGTCGCTGGGCTGGCAGTTGGCGATAGCAGTATGGCCGCGGTCCGAGCAACCCACCGCCGCGCGCACGCCGAATCCCCTCTCTGTAAAGTTCAACCCGTTGCGCACCGTCCTGCCAATGCCGTCATAAGGCGCCCAGTGGATGAGTGAGGCGTCGACACCTCCCTGAAGAATCAGATCTTCGAGTAAGTGTCCAACTTGATTTTTGGCAAATGCAGTCACCACAGCGGTTCGCATTCCGAAGCAGCGTCGAAGTCCGCGAGCAACGTTGTATTCTCCGCCGCCTTCCCAGACGCGAAAGTTCCGCGCGGTGTGGATGCGCTCCTCACCGGGATCGAGCCGCAGCATCACTTCGCCCAGACTCACGCAATCCCACTTGCAGCTGTCCGCTGCTTTTAAATCGATCGGGATCATAGCCCAGCATTCTAGCTGTTTCGAGTGCGGCTTGTTTACTTCTGCCATTAGATAGCGCTAACTTTCATGGGTCAATCGACAAAGGAGAGCGACTGGCGCAGCGTATAATCGCGGCAAAGAAAATCGCGAGTGAAGATTCTAAGGTTAAAGACCGCGGTGGTTGAGGGGAACTTCGATTGGACCTTCGTCCGCATTGAAACCGACGAAGGAATTCGTGGTCTGGGCGAATGTTTTTTCGCACCCGGACTAACCTGCATTCTGCGCTCTCTTGAGCCTTTACTGATTGGGGAAGACCCTTGCGATATTCACCGCCTGTTTCGTAAGCTGCAGCTTGCGACCTCAGGCGCCGGCTCCGTCGCAGGCATCGTGTACAACGCGATCAGCGGCATTGAAGCGGCGCTGTGGGATGTGCTCGGCCAGTGGCTCGACGCGCCCATTTATCGCCTGCTGGGAGGAAAGTTTCGCGATCGAGTTCGGGTCTATGCCGACTGTCACGGCGGTGAAGCGCTGGAAAGCCTGGACGAAGTCTTGCGATCCCGTGCAGCATCGTGGGAGCCACAAGCCTCTGCTCACACCGCGCGAGATTACTTTGGAGAGGCTGGCGGAGGATCACCTGCATCGCCCGAGGACTATCGTCGCCAGGCCCTCAAGAAAAGGGCCGAAGGATTCACGGCGCTAAAGTTCGATCTGGATGTGCCCGGCACTGAAGGCTTTGATCCTCACAATCGAGTACTGAACAATCGCGCCATCGATCAAATGGTAAGTTTGATCGGCGCGGTCTACGAGGCGGTGGGAAAGGATACCGACATTGCAGTCGATTGCCATTGGCGCTATAACGCCAGCGACGTAGTAAAAGTGGCGCGCGAACTGGAACCATTCCGGCTGTTATGGCTGGAAGATCCAGTTCCGCCCAACAATACTGCCGCGCTGAAGGAAGTAAGCTCGAAGGTGCGTGTACCGATCGCTACGGGTGAGAATCTTTTCCTCTTCGAGGGATTTCAGGAAATCATCGCTCAGCACGCGCTCAGCATTGTCACTCCTGATCTGCAGAAAGTTGGCGGCTTGGCCGTCGCGCAAACCATCGCGCAGTTTGCCGACGTGCACACCATGCCGGTCGCGCCGCACAACATCAGCAGCCCGGTTGGGACACTGGCTTTGGCTCATTTTTGTGCTGCGATTCCTAACTTTCTGGCTGTTGAATTTCACGCTTCCGATGTGCCCTTCTGGAACGATCTGGTAGAGGGGTTGCCAGCGCCAATGATTCAGAAAGGTTTCATTTCCGTCCCGGAGAAGCCCGGCCTCGGAGTCACGTTGAATGAGGATGTCGCGCGGCGCTATGCGCGCAAGGACGAACCATTTTTTGAATGAGTGGGCGCAAGCTCGTCGCGAATTTATGTCCATGCCAAAGATAGAAGTCTTACGAAGAATTATCGACTCAGGCCTGGTCGCGGTAATCCGGGCAGAGGACCCCAGCCAAGCCGCTCGCATCGCGGACGCCTGCGCTCTCGGGGGTATCACTGCCCTCGAAATCACATTCACCGTTCCGGGAGCTGCGGAGGTGATCGCGCATCTTGCAAAAAAATGTTCCGAAGAGATTTTGCTGGGAGCGGGAACGGTTCTCGATCCCGAAACCGCGCGCATTGCGATTCTCGCGGGAGCGCAGTTTGTAGTCAGCCCTGCGGTCAACGTCGAAACCGCGCGTCTCTGCAATCGTTATCAGGTACCCTATATGCCGGGTGCTGCAACCATCGGCGAAGTGATCGAAGCCATGGAGTGCGGCGCTGATATCGTGAAGGTCTTCCCCGGCGAAATCCTCGGGCCAACATTCGTCAAAGCTGTAAAAGGGCCGCTCCCTCAAGCGCAACTCATGCCCACCGGTGGTGTCAGTCTGGAGAATGTCAGCTTGTGGATAAAAGCCGGTTCGGTTGCCATCGGAGTGGGAGGAAATCTAACTGCTGGTGCAAAGACTGGTGATTTCGACTCCATCACACGGCTCGCAAAGCGGTTCGTGGAAAAAATCAAAGAGGCGCGTGGCCAATGAGCGCGACAAAGTTATGGAACTCTGACGACGAACTTTTCGCTATCGTGCAGCGCGAATTATTCACTTGCGTCGTGGGCGATGTGATGGACAAGCTGGATCTTCAGCATCAGTTTCTTCCGCCGCAGATTCAACCGCTTCGTCAGGATATGGTTGTAATCGGCCGCGCAATGCCAGTCCTGGCCGTGGACGTATTTGCCGAAAAAATCTCAGGCAGCGCAAACAAGCTGATGGACAAGCCATTTGGCTTGATGCTGGAGGCGCTCGACGACCTCCGCACGAATGAAGTCTATGTGAACACTGGCGCCTCACCTCGAAACGCATTGTGGGGAGAGCTGATGAGTACGCGCGCCCGCAAACTGGGCAGCCGAGGAGCGGTATTGAATGGATACGTGAGAGATACCAGGGCCATTCTGAATATGGGCTTCCCGACTTTCGGTTTCGGTTCTTATGGACAAGACTCCGCTCCGCGCTACAAAGTCGTCGACTTCCGCATTCCGGTCGAGATTGGATCGGTGCGCGTCCGGCCGGGAGATATTCTTTTTGGTGACATCGATGGAGTTCTATTAGTTCCTGCCGAAGCTGCGGCTGAAGTGTTCACCCAGGCGCTCGAAAAAGCTCGCGGCGAGAAAACCGTTCGGAAGGCCATTGAAGAAGGCAGCAGCGCAGTAGAAGCGTTCGAGAAGTATGGAATCATGTGAAAAATAATGGGCTCATCGACTGTAAAGCCGTTATCTCGCCAACAACAGGTACAGAATTTTCTTCAGCAAAATAGTTTGGAAGCCTGGATTGCCTGGCGACCCGACGAACTCCTGATGCTGTCTGGTTATTTTCCCTTCTGGGGTGCGTCATTGCTGATTTATTTTGTCGATGCCGAGCCCTTGCTATTCGTTCCTCAGATCGAACCGCGCGATCATATTCCCGACTGGTTGCGGGTAAGAGAATACCCCTGGGGCGATCTCAAATGCTCCGATCCATATTCGGCGCTAGTGTCGACGGTCGGTAGTGAACTGGTCAAGAATAATATCAAGGCCGAACACGTGGGGATGAACCCTGGCGCTTCGCGAACTTCCCTGCCGATTCAAGCGGCTGAGCAGATTCCTATTCCTGAAGACTTTGCCAGACATCTATCGGTGCTGACCGCAAAACCAAATGCACAGCGTCAATCAGCTTTTGCTGATCTTTATTTAAGAAAAACAGTAGAAGAGGTTCGAGCAATCCATTTGGCAAACCGGGTTGCGAACCTTGGGCTGGATGCTTTCTTCGGAAATCTAACTTCCGGAATTGCCGAGGCTGATATTGCAGCCGCTGTTGAGTCAGCAATTTATCGACAGATCGGCCGCGATGGAATATTTCATTCCCGCGCATGGGCGATGGTGCAATCCGGCCCTAACAGTGCCCACGCCGGTCAATTCAATCGCTCAACCGGACGGCGGCTGCAGGATGGCGACTTGGTCTTGATCGAACTAGCAACCTGCGTGAACGGTTACTGGAGCGACCTTACACGCACAGCTGTGGTCGGTTCAGCGAAGTCTGAAGTTGCGGAGATATTCTCTCTCGCTAGAGCTGCGCAGCAGGCCGCGATCGATGGCGTACGCGCCGGCGTTGCCGCTGGTGACGTTGACGCGTTAGCCAGGAACAAGATCGCAGCGCAAGGACTCTCGTCTTTCTTCACCCACCATACCGGTCACCACGTCGGCTTCCGCTATCACGATCCCGGATTTTTAATCGCTCCCGGAGTAAGCGCGAGGCTTGAGCCCGGCATGATTATTACGATTGAGCCGGGAGTGTACGTTCCCGAACGTGGCGGGGGCGCGCGGATTGAAGATGATGTGCTGGTCACCGACACAGGTTGCGAAGTGCTTTCCAGAGTGGAAGCGAGACAGGATAAATGATCAGCATTGATCTCTCAGGCAAGGCGATTCTGATCACTGGAGCGTTGGGCGCAATCGCCGAGCACATGGTCCGAAGGCTTGTCGAAAGCGGTGCAACGCTGGTGCTTACGGATATCAAAGCGGCGGATCGAGCTGAATCGACGCTGCGTGAATGGGGGATTCCGTCTTCGTCCTATTTTTATTTGCCCGCTGATATTACCGACCCCAGGCAGGTGGATCGCATCGTAAACACCGCCTTCGAGAAATTTCCGAGTATGGATACGGTTATTGGCCACGCCGGCGGCTGTGGTTTGCATCCTTTCGCGAGCACGTCAGAAGACGATTACGAGCGCATCTTCCGCTTCAATTATTTTGCGCAAACCTATCTGGCTAGGTCCGTACTCGCTCACTGGACGCAACGACAGATTGCGGGTCATTTGATCTTTACATCTTCTTATGTGGCCCGAATGCCGCACACTCAAATCCCTTCTTACTCCTCGGCGAAAGCGGCTCTGGAAAACTTCGCGCGAAGCTTAGCGCTGGAATATGCCCTGAGTGGCATTCGGGTGAATGTGGTTTCGCCGGGAAACGTTGCGGCTGGAAGTTCGCTGAAAGTGTTTGACGAAGATCCCGCCTACCGGGAATTTGTTCTTCGTGTTTCACTCGGGCGACGAAACAGTCCCGAATCGATCGCTGATGCATTCGTTTTTCTGTGCTCGCCGCTGGCCAGCGAAATTAACGGGCAAATTCTCAGCCCGGATTACGGCGCAGGCATCGGGAATCGGTTATGAAAATCGGCCTGGGCCTTTACCGTCACATGCTCACGCGCGATTACTACGACTTCGCGCGCCAGGCTGGTTGTACTCACGTGGTGGTTCATCTCGTCGATTACTACAATCAGGGACCTTCCAACCCGCGCGACAATCAACCCACTGGCTCAAAATACGAAGCCTGGGGAGTTGCCGGCGATCCCAATTATCTTTGGACAGTAAAAGAACTGAAGACTCTCCGCAGCGAAATTGAAGATGCTGGAATGGTTCTGGCAGCGATCGAGAATCTCGATCCCGCGCACTGGCACGACATTTTGCTCGATGGCCCGCTGCGCTCACAACAGATCAAGAAAGTAGAAACCATCATTCGGCGCATGGGCGAGGCCGGGATTCCTGTGCTCGGTTACAACTTCAGTTTGGCAGGTGTGTGCGGCCGGGTGACTGCTCCGCTCGGGCGTGGCCACGCAATCACGCTGGGTATGGATGGCCCCGCCGAGGAAGTGCCCATTCCAAATGGAATGATCTGGAACATGATCTATGACCGCAACGGGCCTGCCGGTGCTCTTCCCTCGATCTCGCACGAAGAACTCTGGCGGCGATTGCAAAGATTTCTGGAAGAAGTTATTCCCGTGGCGGAGGAATCAGGCGTGAGGCTCGCCGCACATCCCGACGATCCTCCCATGCCGACGATGCGGCGGCAGCCGCGCCTCGTCTACCAGCCCCACATGTATCAAAGATTAATTGATCTCGCCCCAAGCCGCTGTAATGCCCTGGAGCTTTGCGTGGGTACCCTCGCCGAAATGACGGAAGGCAATATTTACGACGCGGTGGATCAATACAGCAAGCAACGCAGGATTGCATACATTCATCTTCGCAATGTCGTGGGAAAAGTGCCGCATTATCGCGAGACGTTTATCGACGAAGGTGACGTGGACATGATTCGCATTCTAGCGATTCTGCACCGTAATGGATTCGATGGCGTACTCATTCCCGATCACACTCCGCAGATGACTTGTTCCGCGCCCTGGCACGCCGGCATGGCGCACACGCTCGGCTATATGCTCGCGGCGAAGGCGGTGATTGAATCGTCGCGACCACACGGCTCGGACCTGGCAGCCACTCATGAAGGCGACTAGTCTCAACAATCCTCTCAGTGCAGCGTCTTCGCGCGGCCCACTTGTCATTGCAGCCACTGTCTCCACGCTAGGTGGTTTGCTGTTTGGTTACGACAACATAGTGATCAGCGGTGCCATTGGATATTTGAGCCGGTTCTTTCACTTGGACGCGGCAGGAATCGGATGGGCGGCGGGATGCGCTCTGGTCGGATGCATCGCTGGTTGCGCCGCTGCCGGAAGCGTTGCCGATTATCTTGGCAAGAAAAAAGGTCTCGCGCTGTGCGCTCTTTGCTTTTCTCTGTCTTCCGTTGGAATGATGTTCGCCGCGAATCTTCATCAGTTTGTTTTTTGGCGGTTGATTGGAGGGGTAGGCATCGGTGCAGCCTCAGTGATTTCTCCGAATTACATTGCTGAGATTGCCCCCACTCGGGTTCGCGGCCGCTGTGTAACGCTTTACCAACTCGGGATCGTGGTCGGAATTCTGGCCGCAGTGTTCATCAACATGCTCATTCAGCGCATGGGCGACGAAGCGTGGAACATAACCACGGGCTGGCGCTGGATGTTTTTCGCCGGAGTTGTGCCCGCGATTCTTTTCGGAGTGATGATTCTGCCCGCGGTCGAGAGCCCGCGCTGGCTCATGAAAATGGGCCGCACCGATCAAGCCAGGGACGTGCTCGCTAAAATCAACGGCCTCGAAGCTGCCAGACGCGAAGCCGCCGAAATCGAGAACTCGCTGGCAACTGAAGAAGGTCACATTTCGGAACTCTTCACAACTTTCCGGCGTCCTCTGCTGCTTGGCATCATGCTGGCCGGATTGCAGCAGATCAGCGGCATCACACCATTATTTTCTTTTCTGCCGGAGATCTTTCGCTCCGCCGGAACCGCGACCAGCGACGCGTTCTTCCAGTCGGTGCTGGTGAGCCTGATCAATCTCGTGTTTACGCTGTTCGCGCTCTGGCTGGTGGATCGCGCCGGACGCAAAACTTTAATCCTCGCCGGCACCGCTGTTCAGTTTATTTCTTTTGCCCTGGTCAGCTGGTTCTATTACATTCACGGCAGCGGACTGGCGGTCTTGATCTGTGTAATGAGTTTTGTCGCTGGACATGCATTCGGCAATGGCGTGGCTTGCTGGGTCATCATCTCGGAAATTTATCCGACCAAGGTGCGCGGGCGCGGCATGTCCATCGCTACTACTGCGCTCTGGCTGGTGGGCTACCTGGGGAATCAACTGTTTCCCATCATGCAGAAACATTTGGGATCTGACGGCACTTTCTGGTGTTTCAGCGCAGGCGCATTGTTGACCATCATTCTGGTCGGCTGGCTAATTCCCGAAACCAAAGGCCGGTCCCTGGAAGAAATCACAAAATTTTGGACAGAGGACAAAGTTGTTATGGCTAGGTAGAACCCATCGCCAAACAGGGAGCGTCGCTGATGAAGATCGTTGTGCGCTATTTGTTCTGCCTCTTGATGCTCGTTATCGTGGGATTTTCCCAAGACACAACCCATGCGGGATATCGATCCCTACAGGTGGATGGCGGCAAAGTGACCGGCGAGATCCGCTCGTTTCAGGGACTGAATGGTCCGCCGAGCCCGGTGATGGCGGGACTTCCAAATCTCGTCGAACAATATAAAGATCTTCGCATTAACCAGGTCCGCACCCACGATGCAATGGGTCCTTCGGAAATCGATTCCAAGTTCGTTCTCAACAACGGAGAGCTCGCTTGGCTCATTCCTGACAATGCGCAGCGCGCCGGAGTCGTAAAAACGGGGAATGCCAGCATCATCTTTCCGAATTGGAGCGCCGATCCGAACAAACCGGAGAACTACAATTTTCTTCCAACCGACAAGCTGATCGCAGCCATTCGCGCCAGCGGCGCAGAAGTCTATTATCGGATCGGTCGGAGTTGGGGCGCCAACGTCAATCCTCCGGAAGATTTCGATAAGTTTGCCAACGTGGTGAAGCACGTTGCCATGCACTACAACCAAGCCTGGGCAAACGGCTATCGCGATAACATTCGCTATTGGGAATTTTGGAATGAGCCGGATGGCTTATTCTGGTCCGGCACTCCGCAGCAGTTTTATTCTCTTTACGAAAAAACCGCCCGCGCTCTCAAATCCGTGGATCCCACGCTGAAAGTTGGCGGCGACGGCAAAGCTTTCCCGTCCGACGACGGTGGATATCGTGAAGGATTCATTGACTACTGCGTGTCGCATCAGGTTCCGCTCGACTTTTATTCCTGGCACACCTACGCCAACGGCTCCGCCGACCCTTACGACGCGGTTCGCCTCGCCAAGGAAATCCGCGGCATTCTGGATACACATGGCTTTCCTCACGCAGAGAGCATTCTCTCGGAATGGAATCTGAGCGCCGACTTTACCGAAGCAGAAAAGGCTGAGCTCCAAGGCGCGCACAACGCGGCCTACATCGGCGCGGTGCTTAGCTATCTTCAGGACACTTCCATCGACCAAGCCCACTTCTATCGTGGAGACGCGGCGTGGATGGGACTCTTCGGTGTTGACGGCAAATATTTCAAGACGGCATACACGTTCAAGGCGATGGGCAAAATGCTGGACACGCCACAGCGCCTTGCCGTCGACGGCACCGATACTATCGGCTTCGCCGCTCTTGCCGGCCGGTCCGCGGACGGCAACACGATTCAGATTCTGATCAGCAACTACGCGATTCCCGAGAATTACAAACCAGACCTCATGCCGATGCCGCCGGAATTGCAAAAAACCTCGCCGCCCATGCCTGATATGTCGAAAGTCAAGTTCCTGCCTCCGCGCACAGATGTCGTTTACCGCGATAACGCCGGCTACGACCTCGCAATTAAGAATTTACCCTGGGGCCCCGCGCCGTTCAGCGTGATCCGCTACCGGATCAGCAAGGCTCAAAACCTCGACGTAGTGGAAACGGGATCCGGGAAGGACGGCGTCTTGAATTTGTCGAATTCTCTTCCGCCGGATACGGTGGAACTCATCGTTCTGAAACGCCGCTGAGTTCGGAACTAGGAGAAGGAGCGTAACGCCGGTCAAGCTGTAAACGCCTTCACTTCTCCCAATCGACGCTCGAGCCGATCAAACACTGCTGCCTATCGATCGGACCCATTTAAAAATGTAATGATGACCGGCGCCAAAGCTGAAAATTCAGCTTGAACATTGCCGCCTGCTGGTTGCACAATAGCGGCCCAATGGCGTTTCAGGTTCACTCCGCTTGTGATCCTGGGCCCTAATGTTGCCAGCAAAGCCTTGTGTGCAAGGAGACTCCTCATGCGTGCAGCTCACGCACCGCGCATTTCTTGTGCCACCAATCGGTTCGCCCACTCTGGAACATTCACTTTACTCCTGGTTTTGGTGCTGGCGTTTCTGAGCGGAAACTTGCTGTTTGCTCAGCAGGCGACAGCGGTACTCACCGGTTCCGTCAAAGACGCGAGCGGGGCCGTGATTGTGGGCGCGAAAGTAACACTCAGAAACCCGCAAACCAACGCGGTACGCACCGCGACCACTGACAAAGATGGTAGCTATCTGTTCAACCTGGTCCCGATTGGCAACTATGATTTGAAAATCGAGGAGGCGGGTTTCGACACCTATATTCGTAAAGGAATCACGCTCGAAATTAACCAAAACGCGCGCCTCGATGTCGCTCTGCGCATTGGCAAGGCGAGCCAGATTGTCGAAGTTGCGGGAGACTTAACCCAAGTTGATACTGTGAGCGCGACTCTGGGTCAAGTCGAGACCACGGAACGAATTCAAAACCTGCCGCTGGCGTCACGCGACACGATGCAGTTAGGCTTGCTCCAGGCAGGCGTGTTCGCTCCCGATCAGGACGATGGCTCGGGCAATCCGTTTTCCGTGAGCGGACAACGCTCTGAATCTGAAACATTTCTCATCGATGGCGCCGATAACAACGACTTCCTCGGCAACAATATGGTCGTGGACCCAAACCCCGACGCCGTGGCCGAGTTCAAGATTTTAACCAACAATTACGAAGCGGAGTATGGACGCACGTCGGGCGGAATCGTGAATCAAGTGATCAAGTCCGGTACGAACGCCGTGCACGGCGATGTGTTTGATTACTTTCGCAATACCGCTCTGGATGCCAGTGACTATTTTCTGCAGCAGGCTCCGATCTTCAAATACAACATCTTCGGTGGCACGATCGGCTTTCCCATCGTAAAGAACAAAATGTTTTTATTTGCGTCGTATCAAGGGGCGCGACGCAGAGAGGGGCAAAATCCAGGAATTCTCACGGTTTTAACTCCGGCTGAGCGCAATGGGGATTTCAGCGCACTGGGATTCCCGTTGATTGATCCAACTGGCGCGAACGCGAGTGGCTACTTCCCCAACAACCAGGTGCCGGTCGACACGGTGATGAAGAACTACATGAACGCTTACCTTCCATTGCCGAATTATGGGACGAACGGTTATGTGGAAGACCCCGTCGCCAGCTTGCAGGAAGATCAGTTTATTTTCCGCTACGATTACAACATCTCCAGCAAAGATACCTTCTCCGCGTTTTACATCCTCGACGATCAGCCGCAGAATTTTCCATTTGAAGTGTTGAAAGGCGCATCCACGGGCGGTGATGTACCTACCGGCTCGGGCTTTACGAACAGTCAACGTTTTCAAACCGCATCGCTGGGCTGGACTCGTACCGTCTCTCCCACAATGTTGAACGAGCTGCGATTCTCCACGAATCGTTCCGCAACCCTGGATGCGGTCCCGACAGATAAGACCCCGCCGTCAGCTCTGGGATTTACAACGGTAATTCCGGACGATCCGAACGGCGCTGCGCCCCCGCTGGTTTCAGTCTCGGGCGCGTTCAGCCTGGGTCCTTCGCCGCAAGGTCCCACCAAGGACCATGACGTAACCTTTCAGTACCAGGACACTTTTTCGTGGACACGGGGCAAGCATGCGCTCAAGTTCGGCGCGGACATTCGCTGGGCCCAAAGCAATTTCCACTATGACTTTTACAATAACGGGTCGTTCGATTACGGAAGCTACTACACCAATACGGGTAACGCCTTGGCCGACTTCGTGGGCGGCTTCACCGACAACTATTATCAATTTTCCAGCGCAAGCTATGGCATCCGGAGCCATCAATGGTATTTCTTCGGGCAGGATGCCTGGAAGGTAAGCAAGAATCTTAGTCTCGATTACGGGTTGCGATATGAGTATGACTCACCGCAGGAAGATCCCCGCAACGAGATTATGGGCTGGTATCCGGGACAGCAGTCCACGCTTTATCCCGCGGCTCCGCCCAACTTCTTGTACGCGGGAGATCCGGGAACGCCGAATCGAGGGTTGGTTTATCCCAATCGCGACAATTTCGCTCCGCGATTTGGTTTTTCCTGGGACGCGCTGGGCAGCGGCAAGCTGGTAGTGCGAGGCGGCTTCGGAATTTTCTACGACATCGAGGATGGCGCGCTTAACCTCCAGTTTGGAGGACAGCCTCCATTTGGATACGTGGCGAACAACTATCCATGCTTCACGACCGCGGCAATTGCCGCTGCCGATTGTCTGACGCCAGTCAATGGTTCTTATTCAGCGGACCCATTTCAGGGCATCTACCCGGATCCCTATCCGTTTATCGCAGGCGGACATCTGGGACAATTCTTTTCTCCCGCAATTCCATTCGCGTATGTCGTCTCACCGCACTTCCGAACGCCTTATGCAGAGAATTTTAATTACGGCTTTCAATACCAACTCACCAAGGACACGGTGCTTGAAGCGGTTTACGTCGGCAGCTTGAGCAGAAAAGCAATCAGCAGCACGAACCTGAATTATCCCGAGATTAACGGCAGCAACCCTAACAGTTTGATGGCGCAATACCAGGAAGCCGTGGCGTCGGGCTCGAATCCGCTCAATTACATTACCCCGGATTGCGCGCGTCCGCTTGCTGCTTGCAATGCAAATTTTCTCCCCACCGGCGCGACCCAGATCCTCACCAATGTCAGCGCGGGTAGTTCGTCGAGCAATCAACTGCAGGTGACGCTGGATCGAAGAATGAACCATGGACTCGGCTTTCGAGTCGCTTACACGCTGGCGAAAACGATCGATGTTAGTTCAGGATTCCGGGCGCGTTCATCTACATTCACCAATCCAACCGATCCCGCATTCGACCGCGGTCTCGCCGATTTTGACGCTCCACAACGGCTGGTGTTAAGCCCTATGTGGCAAATCCCATTTGGAAATAACGGAAGCTCGCTGGAGCAGAAGCTTCTTGGTGGGTGGGTGGTCTCCACCATCACCTCGTTCCAGTCCGGAAATCCATTCACCCTCTACTCAAGTAACGGAGCCAGCGAATCGGAGGAAGGCCTCGACCGGCCTGACGTAGTTGGCCCCATTCACATTTTCCGTAATCCACGGCAGATGCAAACTTTCAGCCCCGGCGCCGACGGCTTGCACGGGAGTTGTCTATCGCAAACTGTAACCGGGCGTTTCTGGATTGATCCGACCAATCTGGTTTGTTCCGTGGGGCAGCCGGCGGGCCAGCCGTTTGTTCCAGGAATTGGTTTGGTCCCGGGAGGCGTGCCGTTGTTCAGCTATGGCGACATGGGCAGGAACGTGTTGCGCGGGCCGGGAATCAATGATTGGGACATCTCGATCATGAAGAACTTCAAACTCACTGAGAGCAAATCGTTACAGTTCCAATCGAACTTCTTTAACGCCTTCAACCACACGCAGTTCTTCGGGCCAACTTTGGGCGGAGGCGCCTTGGGCGGCAGCGGCACGTTTGGCCAAGTCACGACCGATAGCACGCCCTCCAGTTCGCCATACTATCGCGGGCCGCGGATTATCCAGTTTGCGCTGAAGGCATTCTTCTAGGCGGGACAAATTCGCGGAGTTATTTTGTGACCACGCGCCATCATTGATGGTCGCGCGGTATAACTTCTTCCCAAGTTTTCTGTTTCAGCATCTGTCCGTCTTTAAGCAATTCGCGCGTGTACTTGTAGAAGAAATTCTTCTCATCGCTGCTGACGGATAGGTGTCCTCGCCAACTGAGCACGCGCCCCTTCAATTCGTAAATCGATTCCGCTTCGCCGCGAACCGTGCTCACGGCAGGATTTGCGTCGTCGGCGTCATAGATCAACTGCTCGTAATCCGTTTCCTTTCCCCATGGATAATCGGTTTCGGACTTTCCTTTCCATACCACCGTTGTTTTCTGGCGGCCTTCATCCCGCTGCAGAGTCCACTCACCCGGCCACGGATAGCCGACGGAATGAATGTCCGCACGCTCCTCAGAAGGTTGAGGCGGAGAAAACGAAACTGCACTATCGCCCTTGACCGGCACCGTGGGTAGGGTCAGGCGCGAACCCGAATCTCCTCCGAGCATCAACGAAGTCGTCATAGGATAAGGGGTCGGCCAGATCATGGGCCATAGCGCATTCGAAATCGCAACCCGAATGCGATGCCCTTTCGGAAAAATCCACGACGTCAGATGCATCTTTATATCCAGCGGATAAGATTTACCTGGCTCGAGGCTGCGCGGTTCGGCCATCGAATCGCGCTGTGCGCCGTTGAGCCCGGCTCCGGTGATTTGTGTGACGCTTCCGTCGGGTGCGATATCGGAAAGTCGCGCGAACCAGTCCGCAAGTGGAACAGGGGCAGACGCCTGCAAGAGAGCATGAGGCCAGCCGAGAATCGCCGTGTCTTCTTGCAGCGGAGGTGAATCGTAAACCAGACTGAATGCGTCGACCGGGCGCTGATCAGCCAATAACTCGCCCCACCAAAAGCCGGCTTCGACGCCGATCGACGGAATGTACTTCAATTCATGAATAGTCTGCGCCGCGGTTGAATCCGCCAGCGTATGGTTCGGTTGCAGATAAAGGATGGAATCCTTCGACTCAGGCACTGGCCACCCCGGTTCAACGCGCCACTCGCCGGGAACACTCTGCAGGTTTGGATCGGGCGGGTGCCACTGCCGCATGAACACGATCAACTTTGGATCGCTCATCACACCGGTATCGCGGCCCTTCAGCCAGTAATCCCACCAGCGTACCGCCTGATCGCGCCATTCCACGCGCGGCCCGAAATCGGCGTCATTGGGAAACGAGTGATTCCATGGGCCGATCCAAGCCTTCACAGGAACCCTGGTTACGTTTTGCAGCATGTTCGGAATGCTATCGCGGTAACCGTCGGCAAACCCGCCGATCAGAAAACATGGAACGCTGATTTCTCTCTGTGGACGCACCGGACTGCGCCAGAACGGCCCGTCATGCTGATGCTTCATGTAAAGCAGCGACCAAGGTGGAGTATCGAACCGTGGTCCCAGGACTTTTTCATCGAGCGTGTAATCAGGAGCGCCGGTAATTCCGGGCGCCATGTCCATGTTCAACTCGAACTCATCGATGTGCATCATGCCATCAATGTAATGAACATCGTCATGGAAGAGTTCATCGGTGGCATCGACGGCGATAATCGCTTTAAGGCCGGGCGGATTTCGCATGGCCATTTGCATGGCGCTAAAACCGCCCCAGGAAATTCCGAACATCCCGACATTGCCATTCGACCAAGGCTGGTGAGCGAGCCACGCAATCACCTGTTCTCCGTCACTCTGCTCTTGCTCGGAGTACTCACGATCCGGTGGTTTGCCTTCGCTGGTGCCAGTGCCTCGAATGTCCACGCGCACGCTGACATAACCCCGCCGCGCAAAATAGGCATGCTTGGGATAATCTCCTGCAGCGGTGCCATCGTCCTTGCGATAGGGGAGATATTCGAGCAGCGCTGGAAATTTTTCGCCCGCTTTTGCGCCGTCCGGCATGTAGAGCGTTGCAGATAAGCGGACGCCGTCTTTCATTTGAATCCACGCCTGCTGCATGCGAATGCCATACGCAGGAGGAGATGGTGGCTCAATCGCCAGAGCGGGGAGTGAGGCCAGCAGACAGATGCATAGAATTCCTCGGAATAAAGTTCGCATGATCCCTGTTGTCGGCCCCGCACGAGGCTCGCTCTGAGCCTGCCACATTCGCGCACTGTTGAAGGCGCGTCGCGATGTTCCAGGCGCGTCCAAGTTATTCTCACCGGAGATGTCTGTCAACAAAAGCCCGGATCGACTCACCCTTCATGGGTGGACCTTGGATTCTCCTGTTGCGCTCGGTGATGTCGAGGTGTTGAATACGTGAGACCTGGCGCGTGGAAATCCGGCGCCATGCGACAGTAACCTAAACGCAAACGTGAGCGATACCCGACAATACCCAAGCGCTGCCCAGCCATCAGAAGACGAGCGGCCGCGTCCTCGGCGGGTCATGGGATTTGCTGATCTGGTTCTGTTCTATGTTGTGACCGGAATCAGTTTGCGCTGGATCGCCACGGCGGCCAGCGGAGGCCCCAGCGCTATCGTGATCTGGATCGGCGCCTGGCTGTGCTTCTACTTGCCCTTGGCGTTGTCCGTGCTCGAACTTTCATCGCGGTATCCGCAAGAAGGCGGCTTATACGTCTGGACCAAGCAGGCCTTCGGCGGCTTTGCCGGCTACATGTCCGCGTGGACTTACTGGACGAGCAACCTTCCCTATTTTCCCGCTGTGCTCTACTTCGCCGCGAGTAACGCTCTATTTATTCGTCCACAGAAGTGGACGTACCTGACTGATAACGCCAAGTTTTATATTTTGTTCTCAGTCGCCGCGCTCGTCTTAGTGACGGTGATGAACCTCGTCGGACTCGACATTGGAAAGTGGCTGCACAATGCCGGCGCATTCGGCATGTGGCTGCCTGTTGCGATCGTCATCGTCATGGGCTTCGTTGGCTGGCATCGTTTCGGCGCGGCGACGCGGTTTACAGCTGCCAGCCTGATTCCGCACGCCCACGTGAAGGACATCGTTTTCTGGGCTACCTTGACTTACGCTCTCGGCGGCTGTGAAACCGCTTCGTTTATGAGCGAGGAGGTGAAGAATCCTCGCCGCACCATACCGCGCGCGCTCTTGCTCGGCGGTTTGATTGTGACGTTCTGCTACATCCTCGGGACAGTTTCCGTGCTGCTCGCGTTGCCGCAGAATGAGGTCAGTGGTTTGCAAGGACTGATGCAAGCTGTAACGCGAACCGCGAGTCGACTCG
>Ga0182024_10011756_pt1 | contig 17490 bp, 15 predicted proteins | sample P32metaG_FD_120480 | JGI IMG/M metagenome (GOLD analysis project Ga0182024, IMG submission 120480) | Permafrost microbial communities from Stordalen Mire, Sweden - P3-2 metaG (Illumina Assembly) | ecosystem: Environmental > Terrestrial > Soil > Wetlands > Permafrost | place: Sweden: Stordalen... | reverse complement strand
GATCCGACGCCGGCGGTCGAATCGGCGCGCCGCCACGTGATGCTGATGGGCGGACACGATCGGGTGTTGAAGGAAGCGAGTCAATCGGTGGACGCCGGCGACGCGCAATGGGCGGCGGAACTGGCGACGTATCTGATCCGCATCAAGCACGACGATATGGAAGCGCGCCGGGTGAAGGCGGCGGCGTTTCGCAAGCTGGGCTTCGCGTCGATGAACACCAACTGGCGCAACTGGTACCTGGTGGCGGCGCATGAACTGGACGGTTCTCTCGATTTGTCCGCGGTAATGGCCGGGGCGCGCGCGAATTTCGGAGCGCCGGACACGCTTGCGGCGTTGCCGGCTCGCGCCTGGGTGCAAGGGTTGACGACGCGTCTGATCGCGGAAGCGGCGGCGAATGTCACCATGACGATGGCGTTCACGTTCCCGGATACGAAGGAGAATTATGGCCTGGAGATTCGCCGCGGCGTCGCGCAATTCTACGATCACGCGCCGGCGAAAGCGGATGTGGCGATCAGTTTAGAAAAGCGGCTGCTCGATCAGATGGCGGCTGGGAGGGTGTCGCTGATCCGCGCTTTGAATGCTCGGCAGATTCAGGTGACCACGGGCACGCGCGCCGACGTTTTGAAATTTTTCGAAGTTTTCGAGCCTTCGGCCGGAGACTCGATCGCGCTTACGGTTCGGTAATCAGCTTCAACTTGGTGGGCACGAACGGCACGTGGTTGCGCATGCAATCGTTGAGTTGCCGCCGATTCAGGGTCAGTTTTCCGTATCTCGCGTAAACCCTGATCGTGGCGGCCGTGAATTCGATGCGTTCGATCGACGCGTTTACAACAGTGTGAGCGGGAACGTCGTCGGCAGAAGGCAGGCCACAGGTCCCCACCGTGTTGGCCGCTTGAAAGAACGGCTCGGGTGGTTCCGATTGCGAGTTTTTAAGATCGATTAGTTGCAGGTTGCGAAGGATAAGGCCTTGCCCGCCGTAAGCGAGCTCGCAAACCAGCAGGTCGCGCCGATCCGCGCCTGTCAGCTTATGACAACTCTCGGTTATGAAGCCCGCTTTGAACCAAAGTTGCTTCCATCCGTCTGTCCTGCGCGTGAGCAGAAAGGTTCCACCCCAATTTGCCATGTGCGGCTCGCAGCCCTTTTCGGATAAGACCGCGTCGTCGCTGTCCGGCGTGAGAAAATGGCCGCGCAGAACCCCGGTGATCTCCCAGCCTCCAACCCAGTCCGATCCGCCGCCGGGAAAAGTCTTGCAGGTTCCGCGGCAATTGATCTGCTTTCCCGCCACAACTTGTCCGGGACACACGGCTTCGAGCAACTCCGCCGCGCCTCCCGCTTGCGGACTCATTGTGTCCGTCTTAAATACCGGTTTTTCGAACCCAGGCGGCTGCGCCCGCATCGCGACGATCGCCAAAAAGACGGGGAGAATGCGCAAGCAAACCATATTGCACGTGATCATTTCGGATGCGCGACGACGTCGATCAATTGATAAACGTCGCCGGCGATGATGAAGTAAAATCTCCAGTCGCGGTTGACTCTGGCCTGCCAGATTCCGCGAGACTCGTCATATTTTTCTTTACGCGCAACGATGGATGGCGGGAGTTCGTGACCAGCAATTCGAGTTGCTTGTCGCATGCCTTCTGCACCGACAGCGGCGCGGCGTCGAAACTACGCCGTAACCGCTCCGAAGCAGCAGTCTTCATCCAGGCGTTCGTTTACTTCGCTTCTTTTTCGTCTTGCCGTGCAGGCATGCCCTCAACTCCGCGTGGGTGGAGAAAGGCCCGTGCACCCGCCCCTGTTTGATGTCTTCGAGCCCTTCCGCTAACCGGGCGTCAATCGTCCGGCGCTGAGCTGGTGTCAAGTCGTCGGTCTGGCGCAGCACTTCGCGAACAAGTTCCGTGGTGTAATCGACGACCGACAGCCCACGGGCGAGGCTCTTGTCGCGCAAGTCCTTCACCATCTCGTCCGGCAGATCCAGCTCGATCTTCATTACGTTCTCGATTCTCTCAACCCCTACAATTAGAGATTGCTCCGATTCGAAATTCAAGCGGTTTGCCCTACCACCGGTGCGCGCGCAGGCATCCTGCATACCGCTCATGGCGACGTCGAAACGCCGGTGTTTATGCCCGTCGGCACCCAGGCGACGGTGAAAGGCATCCTGCCGCGGCAGCTTCTCGACGACCTCGACGCGAAAATTATTCTGGCTAACACCTATCATCTGTTTCTGCGTCCGGGTCACGAAACGGTGAAGAAGCTGGGCGGCCTGCATCGCTTCATGAACTGGCCGCGGGCGATCCTTACCGATTCCGGCGGTTTCCAGGTTTTCAGTCTCAACGCGCTCCGCAAGATCAGCGAGGAAGGCGTGGTGTTCCGCTCGCATCTGAATGGCGACGCGCATCTGTTTACTCCCGAATCGACCATCGACGTGCAGCTCGCGCTCGGCAGCGACATCATGATGGTGCTCGATGAGTGCCTGGAATATCCGGCGAGCCACGAGGCGGCGCGGGTCTCTACCGATCGGACCATTCGCTGGGCGCGGCAGGCGTATTCGCATTATCGCGAACACACTGCCGGCGGCGACGCCTGTTTCCCGATCGTTCAGGGATCCATGTTCCCCGATCTGCGCCGCCACTGTGCCGAAGAACTGCTGACCATCGATGCCGACGGCTACGCGATCGGCGGCCTCTCGGTCGGCGAGCCGAGGGCGTTGAGTCTTGAAATGGCGGAAGTGAGCGCCGCCATGCTGCCGCAGGACAAGCCGCGTTACGTGATGGGGGTCGGCATGCCGGAGGAGCTTCCCGAATACGTGGCCCGCGGGATCGACATGATGGATTGCGTTCTGCCGTCGCGTAATGCCCGTAACGGCTACTTATTTACCTCGACCGGCCGGGTGGTCATCAAACAGGCGCAATACAAGGAGGATCCCGAGCCGGTCGACTCGTCCTGCGGGTGCTATACCTGCCGGAACTTTTCGCGCGCTTATCTCCGCCATCTTTTTCTGGCCGGGGAAATGACTTTTTCGACGCTAGCTACGCTGCACAATCTCAAGCGATACCTTGACATCATGCGGGAGATGAGGCACGCTATATTACTTGGGAAGTTCCCCGAATTCTTAAGAGCTGTGTCTCTTCGCATTTCAGAAGACCAGCCAAGGTAAAGTACCCCCAAATGTTCGCGCTTCTACTGCAGCAGGCGCCCGCGGCTCCCTCGGCAAATCCGATCATGAGCTTTCTGCCGCTCATTTTCATCGTGGCCATCTTCTATTTTCTGGTGTTCATGCCCACGCAACGCCAGAAAAAGCAGCAAAAGCAGATGCTGGCGGATCTTCAGAGCGGCAATGAAGTTCTCACCACCGGCGGGATTGTGGGGACCATCGTCAGCATCGCCGGAGATACCATGATTCTGCGGGTGAAGCCAGACAACATTAAACTGCAGGTGGCCCGCAGCGCGGTCGCCAGCATGGTCAATCAGGATAAATCGATCGAGGAAAAGAAGTAAGTCATGACAAGCAATCTGAAATTCCGGGCCATCGCCATCGTCATCGTGATTCTGGTCTGCGTGTACGGCATTATCGGTCTGCCGACGTCGAAGCAGGAACTGGTCGACAACTGGAGGAAGAATATCCGGCTGGGGCTCGATCTGAAGGGCGGCAGCCAGCTGGTTCTGCAGATCCAGTTGCAGGACGCCTTCAAGGCGGATGCCGATCAGGTGATCCTGCATCTTAAGGAAGCGCTTAGCAAAGCGGCCATCGCGGGCGACGCGGCGCGCACCGATCCGCAAACCATCGCCGATGCCGATAAAATCGCCATCGAGATCAAGGGCGTCCCGGCGACCCAGGCCGGCACCTTCCGCCAGATCGTCCAGGAGAATTTCTCGAGCGCCTGGATTCTGACACCGGTCAACGCCACCGACTATCGCATGACCATGCAGCCGACTTACGCGCTGAAGCTGAAGGACGACACGCTCACCCAGAGCATGCAGACCATCGAAAAGAAGATCAACGCGCTCGGTCTTTCTGAAACCAGCGTGCAGAAGCGCGGCGGATCGACCAACGAAGCGGAGATCATGGTGCAGCTTCCCGGCGTCGACGATCCGGCGCATGTGAAGCAGCTTCTGAAGACGCAGGCGATGCTGGAGCTCGACGAAGTAAAGGGCGGGCCGTTCACTTCCCGGGAGGAAGCTCGGGCCAGCAAGGGCGGCATTTTGCCGCTCGATGAAAAAATCGTACCGGAAGCAGCGCGAAACGGGGCACCTTCGGCGTCCTTCTGGATTCTGGGGCGCACCCCGGTGATCACCGGCCGCGACCTGCGCGACGCTCGTCCGCAGCAAGGGCAAATGGGCGGATGGGAGACGGCTTTCGTGGTGGCGCAAGGCGATGCGACCAAACGTTTTGAGCGATTCACGGGCGGCCACATCGGCGACCGGCTGGCGATTGTTCTCGACAATTTCGTGATGAGCGCTCCGTCGATCAAGGGCAAAATCAGCGACAACGGCGTGATCGAAGGTTTGTCCAGCCATGAAGAGGCAGCCGATTTGTCGCTCAATCTGCGCGCCGGATCGCTGCCGGCCGGGGTCGAAGTTTTATCGGAATTGTCGGTGGGGGCGTCGCTCGGCTCGGATTCGATTAAAGAAGGAACGCTGGCGGGCATCGCGGGAGTGATCGCGGTGATTACCGTGATGCTGGTCTACTATCGCCGCAGCGGGATCAATGCGACGCTGGCGCTGATTCTGAATGCCATCATTCTGGTGGCGGCGCTCAGTTATTTCGGCGCGGTGCTGACGCTGCCGGGAATCGCCGGATGTATCCTGACCATCGGTATGGCGGTCGATTCGAATGTGCTGATTTTTGAGCGCATCCGCGAAGAGCTGCGCGCCGGCAAAGCCGTGGTCGCGGCGGTCGACGCAGGGTTCAAGAAGGCTTTTTTGACGATTATCGATACCCACGTGACCACGGTGGTCTCCTGCGCCATCCTGTTCCTGTTCGGAACCGGTCCGGTGCAGGGCTTTGCCGTGACGCTGGTGATCGGTCTGATCGCCAACGTGTTCACGGCGGTGTTCGTTTCCCGGACGATTTTCGACTGGGAACTGGGGATGCAGAAGCGGGCTGTGACGTTAAGTATCTGATCCGGTTTGAACTGACGAAGTTTTTCTGATATGTTAAAAAACCACGTCGGGCTGCCGGTACTTTGGAAGCGTTAAGCGGGAACTTTGGAACGGCGGCCGGTGTCTGTAGCACTAAGCCGGCCGTATAGGCTAAATGGAATTATTCAAAAACACTAATTTCGACTTTCTTGGAAAGAAGTGGCCGTTCATCATTCTTTCCCTGGTGGTGACGGCGGCCGGGATGATCAGTCTGGCGGTGCATCACGGGCCGCGGTACGGCATTGATTTTACGGGCGGCGCCAATCTGCTGCTGCGGTTCAATCACGAACCTCCCATGGACAAGATCCGCAACGCGCTGAACAACAAGATTCAGGGCGACATTTCGGTGCAGCAGGTCAACGGAACCCAGGACGTCATGGTGGGCACCCAGATCGCCGATGAGCGGGAACTGAACCAGAACCGGAAAGTCATCGAGGACACACTCCTTTCGACGTTCGGCGCGGGCGAAGGGAAGCTCGATTTGAATAATTCTTCAGCCGAGCAGCTGGCCGACCGCTTGCGCGAGCCGCTGCTGACCGCCGGTGTGCCGCTTTCCGAGCAGGACTTGCAGGATCTCTGCCATGCGATCGAGCAATATCGGGCGTCGAAGGGCGGCATTCTGAATTCCGTGGATGAACTTTCTGCGGTAAAGGGTGTAACGCCTCCGGTACTGCAAGCGTTAAAGAAGGAGTGCTCGCTCGGACCGTTCACGATTCTCTCCGCGGAGATGATCGGTCCCAAGGTGGGAGGCGAGCTGAGACGGCAGGCCATTCTGGCGACGCTGTACGCGCTGGGGGGAATGCTGGTGTACATCGCGTTCCGGTTCGAGTGGATTTATGGAGCCGCTGCGGTGATCGCGTGCTTCCACGATACGATCATCACTATTGGTCTGTTTTCGCTGTTCAACAAGGAGATTTCGCTGACCGTGGTGGCGGCGCTGTTGACTCTGGTCGGTTATTCGATGAATGACACTATCGTAGTATTCGACCGGATCCGTGAAAATCTTAAGCTCATGCGGCGGGAAAAACTGGAGTCGCTGATCAATATCAGCGTGAACCAGACCCTGAGCCGGACCGTTCTCACCAGCGGCCTCACGCTGTTGACGGCGCTTTCGCTGTTCCTGTTCGGCGGCCAGGTTTTGAACGGATTCTCGTTCGCGCTGGTCATGGGAATTATTTTCGGGACGTATTCATCGGTTTTCATCGCGAGTCCGATCCTGCTGCTCTGGCAAAACGTGGTCGAGTCCAGAAAGGGCGGTTCGGGATCGAAGGGCGGTCCGCCCGCGCCCCCGGCCAGAGAAATGGCCGGGACGCGGAAAACGGGACGCTAGGAGATTCAGGAGGGAAGGAGCGACATGTTCGAACAAACATTTGTAGAGACGGGCAATCGAACCCGGAAGAGCGCATCGGTGTTTTTATCGACTCTGTTCCAGGTCTTGATCATTTGCATCTTCATTGTGATTCCGCTGATTTACACGGAAGTTCTGCCGAGGGCCACCTTGACTTCGTTCCTGACGGCGCCGCCTCCTCCTCCTCCTCCGCCGCCTCCGCCTCCACCGGTGGCTCCCAAGATCGTCAAGGTTGCGCCGCGCCAGTTCGACGCCGGCCGCCTGATGGCGCCCAAGACCATTCCGAAAGACGTGGCCATGATTAAGGAAGACGACCTGCCGCCTCCTTCCGCCGGCGTGGGCGTGATTGGCGGCGTGCCGGGCGGCGTCCCGGGCGCGGGCGGCGGCGTGATTGGCGGAATTATCGGAGCGGTGCCCACCGCGGCTCCTCCTCCCGCCGTGAAGGACGTGAAGCCGGCGGTGCAGCGCATTCGCGTCGGCGGAAACGTGCAGGCCGCCAACCTGATCAAGAAGGTGACGCCCCCCTATCCGCCGCTGGCCAAGCAGGCGCGCATCTCGGGCGTGGTAAGATTCACCGCCATCATCGGCAAGGATGGCACCATCCAGAACCTGCAGTTGGTGAGCGGTCACCCGCTTCTGGTTCCGGCCGCTACCGAAGCGGTGAAGCAATGGCTTTACAAGCCGACTCTGCTCAATAATGAGCCGGTGGAAGTAATCACTCAGATTGAGGTGAATTTCACTCTGAGTCAGTAAGACCAGGCGGACCTAACCGGTCCGCTTTTTTAAATTCAACTCGCAGGAGACACACTATGTTATTTCAGTTGCAGATTTGGGCGTTGATGCTCCTTCAGGAGTCTAGTACGGCGTCCGTTGGGTTTGACCCGCGCACCATGTGGGGCAATATGGGCTGGGCCGCGCGCCTGGTCGTCGTTGTGCTCTTCATCATGTCCGCGTGGTCCATCGGTGTGATGATTGACCGTGCGCTCGCTTACAGCGCCGCGCACAAGCAATCCCGCCAGTTCGCTCCGGCCGTGGCCGGCGCGCTGAGGGAAGGGAAACTCGACGAAGCCATCAAGATCGCCGACCGTTATTCGAAGAGCCATCTCGCCAAGGTGGTGGTCGCGGGTCTTCAGGAATTTCGAGCCCATCAGATGAGCTCGGAAATATCGGGCGAGGAGATCGAGGCTTCCCGCCGGGCTCTCGAACGCGCCGAAGCGATTGTGCACGCCGAGCTGAAGCGCGGCATTTCGAGCCTGGCGACCATCGGTTCGACGGCCCCCTTCGTGGGACTGTTCGGCACCGTGCTGGGCATCATTCACGCGTTCCAGGGCATTTCGACCGAAAAGTCGACCGGTCTGGGCGCGGTCGCCGGCGGTATTTCCGAAGCGCTGGTTACCACCGCTATCGGCTTGTTCGTGGCGATTCCGGCGGTCATGGTGTTCAACTATTTCACCAACCGCGTGGAAGCGTTCGACGTCGAGATGGGCAATTCCAGCTCGGAGCTGATCGACTACTTCCTGAAGCGTTCGCAAAAGGTCAGCAAGTAATCTGCGGATTTTCCGCGAGTTGAAACAGGTCTGCGCGGCGCTCCGTACGGGGCGCCCGCGGATCAAGTGAAGGAGCCGGTCATATGGAAAAGAAAACAGCGCCGCGCGTAGTCAATGACATCAACGTCACGCCGATGGTGGACGTGATGCTGGTGCTGCTGATCATCTTCATGGTCATCACGCCCATGTTGAACAAGGGCCAGACCGTCGAAAAGGTGGTCACCCACAATGCCATTGCCATGCAGGCGGCCGACAAGGAAGACGCGATTCTGGTAGCCGTCACGCGCAACGGCCAGTTCTTCCTGAGTCCCGGCAACAATCAGATTCATATTGAGGATCTGCCGGGCAAGGTTCGCGATCTGCAGACCAATAAGCTGGACAAGACCGTATACATCAAAGCCGATGCCCGCGCCAAGTACGAAGCCGTCGAGGACGTGGTGGACAATCTTCGCGCCGCCGGCGTCGATCAGATCGGATTATTGACCGAGCAGCGCGCCCCGGAAACTCCCGCCGGCGCGGCCAAGCCGGCGCCCACCGCCGCGCGTTAGCGGCAAATTTTAAGGAGATTTTGTTATGTCAATGAATGTTGGTTCCGGCGGCGGTTCTAAAAGCGATATCAACGTAACCCCGCTGATCGACGTGCTGCTGGTGCTGCTGATCATCTTTATGGTGATCACGCCCTTGACGCCCATGGGTCTGGATGTGCTGGCGCCTCAGCCGCCGCCGCCCAATACTCCGCCTCCGCCGCCCGATCAGGATCGCACTGTGGTCATCGTGATCGACAAGGACAAGAGCATGAAGCTCAACCAGGACCCCATCGAGCTTTCCAAGCTTCAGGCGCGCCTGGAGGAAGTTTTCAAGACCCGCGCCGAGCGCGTGGTATTCGTCAGAGCGGATAAAGACCTGGCCTTCGAAACGGTCGCTCAGGCGATCGACATCGCCAAAGGCGCCGGTATCGATCGGGTCGGGCTGATGACGCCGAAAATCGAGGCGGGACAATAAGGGGACGCCTATGCGCAAACCGACATTTCTAACCGCGGTCGCGCTGCTTGCAGCCACGCTGGCGATGACCGCCGGCTGCGACAAGCTCAAATCGCGCGATCAATTGAACCAGGGCGTGCTCGCCTTCCGCAATGCCAAGTACGTCGACGCGGTGGAGCATTTCAAACAGGCCATCGCCCTCGACGACAATAATCCCTACGCGCGCCTGTACCTGGCCACCGCGTACATGTCGCAGTGGATCCCCGGGGCCATCTCGCCGGAGAACGAGCAGATGGCGCAACAGGCCCGCGACGAATTTATGAAGGTCCTCGATAAGGACCCCAACGAGAAGACCGCGCTGGCCTCCCTCGCCTCCCTCAATTACAACGAAGCGTCGTCGCTGCCGCCCGATAAGAAGGCGGAGAAATTAGACGAAGCCGCGAAATGGTACAAGAAGCTGATCGAGGTGGACCCCAAGAACAAGGAAGCCTACTATAGTCTGGGCGTAATCGCCTGGGCGAAATGGTATCCCGCGGACATGACCGCACGCGCGAACCTGCACATGCGGCCGGAGGATCCCGGTCCGATCAAAGACAAAAAAATCAAGGAAGATCTCAAGACGCAGTACTCCGGAATCATCGAAGAGGGCATGGGCGACTTGAATAAGTCCCTGGAGATCGATCCGGAATACGAAGACGCCATGTCTTATCTGAACCTGCTGATTCGCGAGAAGGCCGACCTGCTCGATACGCCCGACGAGTACAAGCAGCAGATCCAGATCGCCGACGGCTGGATCCAGAAGGCGCTCGACACCAAGAAGGCCAAGCAGGCCCGCCAGCCCGCCGCCAATGGAATCACGGCGGAACCCGCGAAATAGTTTTCTCCCAAAACCGGACGGGGATGCGCCATGCATCCCCGTTTCGTGTTTTTTGGCATCTCCCTTACACTGAGAATAGATGCTGCCGACCGATGTCACCGCTCCGGGTCCGCCGCCCGATCTTCCGCGCGCCAACCAGGTCGAGCAGCTTTTCACCGGTCTCGAAACCCGCCTCCGCGAGCTGCGCCCCAATGAGGATCTGACGCCGCTCGAGCGCGCCTATCGTTTCGCCGCCGACCGTCACCAGGGTCAGAAGCGAGCCACCGGCGAGCCCTACATGATCCATCCCATCCTGGTCACCGGCCAGCTCGCCGAAATGCACATGGACATGACCTGCCTCGAAACCGGTCTGCTCCACGACGTGGTCGAGGACACCTCCGCCACCATCGACGAGATTCGCAGGAATTTTGGCGACGAAGTGGCCCGCTGCGTCGATGGCGTCACCAAGCTCAGCAAGCTCGATCTCGCCAGCCGCGAAGAACGGCAGGCCGAAAGCGTCCGTAAGATGCTGCTGGCGATGGTCGAGGACATTCGCGTCATTCTGGTCAAGCTGGCGGACCGCCTCCACAACATGCGCACGCTCGGCTCCCTGCCGCGTGAAAAACAGGAGCGCATCGCCCAGGAAACCATCGACATCTACGCGCCCATCGCGCACCGTCTCGGGATGGGCAAAATTCGCGGCGAGCTGGAGGATCTTTCCTTCAAATATCTGGAGCCCGAAGCCTCGGCCGAGCTGCTCAAGGAGTTCGATGCCGCCCGCGCCTCGAACGAAGCTCTCTTAAGCGAGGTTAAGCACACTGTCGAAGTGCACCTGGCGCGCGAAGGCATCCCCGCGCGCGTCGAGACCCGCGTCAAGCGCGCCTACTCGGTTCATCAGAAACTTAAGCGCCAGAAGATTACGCTCGATCAGGTTTATGACCTGCTGGCGGTGCGCATCATCACCGACTCGGTCAAAAATTGTTACACCGCCCTGGGCGTCATTCACAATGAATGGCATCCCATCCCCGGTCGCATCAAGGATTTCATCGCCATTCCGCGTCCCAATCTCTATCAGTCTCTGCACACCTCCGTCATGGGACCGCATGGGCGCCACTTCGAAGTGCAGATCCGCACCGACGAGATGCATCGCATCGCCGAGGAGGGCATCGCCGCCCACTGGAAGTATAAGGAAGGGCGCCGCGGCGCGCACGCGGCCGGAGACGATCAGCGCATCGCCTGGCTGCGCCAGCTGGTCGAATGGCAGCGCGACATGCGCGACCCCGGTGAATTCATGTCCACGCTGAAAGTGGATTTGTATCCGGAAGAAGTCTACAGCTTCACGCCGCGCGGAAAGGTGATCGTGCTGCCGCGCGACGCCACGCCCGTCGATTTCGCGTATGCCATCCACTCCGACGTCGGCAACCGCTGCGTGGGTGCGAAGGTCAACGGCCGCATCATTCCCCTTAAATCGGCGCTGCGCAACGGCGATGTGGTGGAGATTCTGACTCAGCCCAGTCATCTTCCGAGCAAGGACTGGCTCGGCTTCGTCAAGACCTCCAAGGCGCGCAACAAGATCAAGCACGTTATCAACACCACCGAGCGCGTCAAGGCCATCGAGATCGGCCAGAAATACCTGCAGGTGGAAGCCCGACGCCTGGGCGTGAAGATGGCCGGCGTGACCAAGGAGCAGCTGGAGGCCGTAGCGTCCGACTACGGCTACGGCAAGATGGAGGATCTGCACGCCGCGCTCGGCTACGGAAAATTCTCGCCGCGCCAGATCCTGCAGAAGCTCGCGCCGGAGCAGGTGCCGGTGGAACCGGCTCCTGCCGTTCCCGCGATCGTGCCCGCTCCCGGCGATCAGGACCTGGTGATCCGGGTGAAGGGCATCGACGACCTGCTGGTGTACCGCGCCAAGTGCTGCAATCCGATCAAGGGCGAGCCCATCGTCGGTTACGTGACGCGCGGAAAAGGCGTGGCCGTTCACTCCCTCACCTGCGCCAACGTTCAGAACCTGATGTATGAGGTCGAGCGCAAAATGGACGTCGAATGGGCCCGCAGCAGTTCCGGATCATTCCCGGTGAAAATGGTCATTCATGCCGAGGACAAGCCCGGGATGCTGAATCAGCTGACCACCGTTCTGGTCAACGAGCAGACCAATATCCGCAGTCTTGAAGCCCGCACCGACGGGGGGCCGGACGCCGCGGTGATCGACATGACAGTAGAAGTTCGCGACAAAAAGCAGCTGGAGCGGGTGATTTCCGCGATGCGCCGGATCTCCGGCATCAGAGACATTGAGAGGGTGAACACGCAGTGACCGCCGAGCCCGAGCACATCGCTATTTCAAAATCCAAAGGCCTCAAGATCGACTGGAAGGGCGGTCATCACAGCGACTACGATCTGCCCTACCTGCGCGACGAATGTCCCTGCGCCACCTGCACCGGCGCGCATGGAACGAAGCCGCAGAAGTCCAACTATTCCGCGCCGCCGAGTCCTTTTCAGATGTATCAGCCGAAATTGAAAATGCTGCACGTGGAGCCGGTGGGCAGTTATGCGATCCGCATCGAGTGGTCGGATGGCCATAACACCGGAATCTACTCTTTCGACCATCTCCGTAAAATCTGTCCCTGCCCGGAGTGCCGCGTCAGCCGATAAAGCGTTCGCACCGGGCCACTGGCGTCAGCGACCAGATTTCGCGGTAACAGAGCCGCCATCCGTAAGGATGCGGTTCCAAATTCATCAAGGATAATCGCGATCTCGACCGCCTCCACGCGTGGTCCACCTTCTCGAGGGATCGCGATCGAAAGAGCCACGGCCGTCGGCCTCGATCCCAACCGAAATAAGCACCCGTCAGGCTGTGCCGAAGTTAGAAAGTGAAGCGCCCGCCCAACTGCACCGCGCGCGTTCCGGCGGATCCGAACAACTGGCCCGCGCGTGACGTCGGCTGACCGAAGCTGCAGTTGATCCCAGCCTGCGACCCTTGCTTGCAAACGCTGCCGGCGAGGCCGGTATCGAGTGCCATCACGCCGCTACTGGTATATCCGGTGAGATTGGAAATATTGAACGCATTGAACATCTCCGCGAGGATGTTGAATTTGTAGCGCTCTTTAACCGTGAAGGTCTTGGTCAGGCGGAAGTCCTGGGTGATGGTGGGAGCCCCGAACGCGTAGTTGTTAGGCAGGATGATCGAGGACAATTTCTGAATCGTCTGGCCTTGCGCATTCACGCTTCCGACGATATTCGCGTTATAGGACGCGACCGCTGCCGCCAGGCAGGCATGTCCGCACCCGGCATTCAGGCTGCCGTAAGCGACTCCCGCAAGGGGCTCGTTGCTCCCCGCCGGAACTGTACCGGGCAGAATGTAACCTGTCGAGGTCGCGATCACCGGTGTTGTCGGCGTCGCGGTGATAAAGGACGAGTTCATGGCGAGCGTGATTCCCCAGGGGAAATTGTAAGTTCCGGCGATCGTAAGGTCGTGATGCGGCAGGTATTGTCCATAGCCTGCCATCCAATGCGCATCGTCCCACACGGTTTCGTCGGTGGCCTTCTGCAACGCGTAGGAAACTATAAACTGGAAGTGGTTTGCAAAGCGCTTCTGCACCTTGGTGAGAAGCCCTTCATAGATCGAGCGGCCTTGATCGGTCCAGAAGGTGATGGACCCGCTCGAACACTCGTCAGCGGGATTGTAATCCGGGCTGGTCTTGCAAAGCGGAATCACCGGAACCGGAGTGGTGGTTCCTTCGTACCGGTTGTACAGGTTCTGGTCCACTTCACTCAGACTGACGTTCTCTCCCTGCCGGCGAGCCCAATCCGCGGTGAGCACCATTCCCCAAGGCAACTCTCTTTGTATTCCGAGAGAGGTCTGGTAGCTGCGCGCCAGCGGGAAGTGTTCCGGATAGATTTCGACACCCTGCTTGGCATAATTGATATTGGCGTACTGGAAGGGACCGCTCCTCTGAGGATTCTGGGGCGCGAGAACGGCTTCGACCGACGGCAGTTGCCGATTGACCAGCGCCACGAATTGGGCCACCGTCATATTGGTGAGCGCGCCGAGGGGCAGCGGCGCACCCTCCGGGATCACGGTGCAGGGCAAGCCGCCCGGAATCGGGCAGTTGCTCCCGACGCCGATGGCCAAAAGACCGGACCCGCCGAACGGACCCGGAATATCGTTTGTGAAGGCGCTCGCCGCCAGCGTATTCCGATCGGCGCCCGGAGGATCGATCGAAGCCGCTTCACGGAGTTTGTAATATCCCGGTGTGCTGTCCCAATAAATTCCGGCCCCGCCGCGGATCACGGTCTTGTTGTCCTTGAACGGACTCCAGGCGAAGCCGAACGCCGGCTGCATCTCCTTGGTGTTATTCGCCGTGGGACCCAGATTGTTCGCCCCGAGGATCGGAGCGAGATAGGCCGGCCTCGGCACATCCGAGTTGTAGAAGCCTGTCTGCGCATTCCAGGCCAGACCGTAGTTGAATGTAAAGTTCGATTTGATCTTCCAGACGTCCTGGAAATAGGCGCGATACTGGTTGAAATTCTCGTTCTGGTTGTGGTCGTAGGCGGCCGGTGTGGAGATTGAACCGACGCCGATGCCGCTGAAAATGCTGCTGTTGAGGTTCAGAACCGGCAGATTCAGCGCGTCGGCATCCGTCTTTAGCGAAGTTGGAGTTGTCGGAAAGAGAAGCGGGATATAGGCCGCAGCCGGGCCTTGGAAGCTGCTGGCCAGATACGATGGCGAAAACGCACCCACGCACATTGGCGTGCAGAAACCCCACAAACCGGCGGACCGGGTCGGATTCAGATCGCCGCCGAACTTGAGCCGGTGAGAACCTTTTTGCCAGCTTAACGCTTCGACTACCTCGAAACGCCTGGTGTTGCGGCCCTGCGGAGCATTGAAGTTGGGACCGATCGCCGGAAAGTTGCCGCCCACAAACGTATAAATATTCGGCAGCACGCCGGCCGCGCAAGGCGCGTTGCAGTCCGAAGGAACTGCCTGATTATTGTGGTTGTTCCAGTAATTGTATTGGAACCGCAGGTCATTCACGATGTTCGGGGTGAGCGAGCTGGTCAGACCGATAATGCCCTGGTCGGCCCAGTTGGTGTTGTGCGCCCAGTTGGACGGATCTCCGAATTCCAGCGATTGCCCAAATCCCGCGTTGCCATCGTGCGAGTACCGGATGAAAAGATTGTTCTTGGCATTGATGTGGTAATCGATGCGGCCGCTGATCTGTTTGCTGGTATACGGGCTTCCATAAGTGTTCTGCACCGCTGAGAACGCCTGGTCGCTGGACAGAATGCTGGTTGCCGCCACCTGATTGAGGAACTCATAGTTGAAAAAGAAGAACACCTTGTCCTTCTTGATCGGGCCACCTAGCGTAGCTCCGGGATTGCGGCGGACGAAAAACGGGTTCGGATCGCTGGGAATGCGCTGCAGATTCGGATAGGCGGCCATATTATGGTCGCGGTAGAAGAAATAACCGCTGCCGTGCCAGTCGTTGCTGCCCGAGCGTGTCACCACGTTGATCGCGCCGCCGGCGGCAATCGGCGTCGCCAGGTCGAAGTTAACTTCAGAGATCTGGAACTCCTGAACCATGTCCTGCGAAAAGTTCATCGAGGACATGCCGCCGCCGACGTCGATGTTGTCGGAAATGTTGCCGCCGTCTATGGTGACCGCGGTGCGATTGCCGCCGCCCAAAACGCTAACGGTAAAGAGCACATTAAACTGTGCGACAGTTCCGGTCGTCACGGTAACCCCAGGCTCGAGCGCGCCGAGCTGCAGATAGCTGCGTCCGTTCAGCGGCATGTCCTGGATCGCGGAACGCTGAATGACGCCTTCAACCGTATTGCTTTCATAGTTGACCTGCGCCGTCGCGGCCTCCACCGTCACCACTTCCTTGGTGCCGCCGAGCGACATCGGCATGTTGACCTGGGTATTTCCACCGACGGTTACCGTGGCATCGCGCAACGAGGTTTTAAAACCGTTGGCTTCGACGCGCACCTGGTAATCGGCCGCCAACAAAGCCGCCGCGCTATAGTAACCCTCCGCATTGGTTGTCGCCGTGCGCGCGGCGCCGGTCGCTTTATTGGTAATGGTTACCGTCGCGTTGGGGATAACCGCCCCGGATTCATCGCTCACGATTCCGGAAATCGTTCCCGTGGGCGGCTGGGCAACCAACAGTGCGCCGATAACGAAAAGCGTAGATCCTACTAAGGTTAAACGTTTCGACATGGACGAATCTCCTGAAGCTTCCTGGTCCCGCTACCGCCAAACCGCCGTTTTCACATATAATGACCGACCGTTCGGTAGAAACAACCCACCGTTCGGTAGAGTGTATAACCGATCCGGGAAGTTGTCAACGGGTACCCCCAATTTGTGCACCAAATGCGCCCTTAATTAGCGTAAAATGGCCTTCACATGGCAATTCCAGCACATCAACCGAACCCTGAATCGATTTTTAACGCCTTGACCGCGTATCAGCAGACCATGGCATTGACAGGCGCCATAGACCTGGAAATCTTCACCCACATCGCTGACGGCGCGCTAACAGTTAAGGACATCGCCCAACGATCGAAGGCCAGCGAGCGAGGCGTTCGAATTTTGTGCGATTACCTGACGATTCATGGGTTCCTGTCAAAAACGGGAGACCGGTACGATTTAAGCGCGGATTCGGCGGTTTTTCTGAATAAACGCTCGCCCGCGTATCTGGGCGCGATCGCGAATTTTCTGGTAAATGATCGGGGCCTCTCCCAGTTTCGTCACGTCGCCGATATCGTGCGCCACGGAGGTACTCTCGATCCCGGAAACATGGCGCCTGACGACCCGGTCTGGGTGGAGTTCGCGCGCTCCATGGTGCCGATTGTAATCATGCCGGCGCGCTCCATCGCTCCGGTCGTGAGCGAGCCGGGCCGGAAGATGAAAGTGCTCGACATTGCAGCGGGACACGGGATGTTTGGAATTTCGGTCGCGCTGCACAATCCGGCGGCGGAGATTGTCGCGGTGGATTGGAAAAACGTGCTTGAAGTCGCTCTCGAAAACGCGACCAAAGCCGGCGTAGCGGGCCGGTATCGGACTATCGCGGGCAGCGCGTTCGACGTGGATCTGGGCACCGGTTACGACGTGGTCCTGATCCCCAATTTCCTGCATCATTTCGATCCGCCGACCAACGTCAAACTGCTGAAGAAAGTGCGGGCGGCGCTGAAACCTGGGGGCCTGGCGGCAACCCTTGAATTCGTGCCGAACGTCGATCGGGTGACGCCGCCTACGGCAGCGGCGTTCAGCTTGATGATGCTCGGCAGCACGCCGCACGGCGATGCGTACACCTTCATCGAGCTGGATCGCATGTTCCGCGAGGCCGGCTTCGGAGAGAGTGCCATGCGCGATCTTCCGCCGTCGCCCGAGCGGTTGATTCTTACGAAAAGCTGACTATTTTTTTTCGACCGCCATCAGGCTAACTTGGGTGACGCCGTTCGCCGGCGCGATGGTGACGACGATGGTCCGTTTTTTATCCTCGGTTTCGCCGCTCACCAATCCGGCCGCGTCACCGCCGGTCATCTGGGTGATGCTCAACCCGACGGCCTTGAGCCGGTCCTGATAAAAAGTGGCGACTTTGCCGGCGGAGTCGGAGGTC
>Ga0182024_10011755_pt1 | contig 17492 bp, 10 predicted proteins | sample P32metaG_FD_120480 | JGI IMG/M metagenome (GOLD analysis project Ga0182024, IMG submission 120480) | Permafrost microbial communities from Stordalen Mire, Sweden - P3-2 metaG (Illumina Assembly) | ecosystem: Environmental > Terrestrial > Soil > Wetlands > Permafrost | place: Sweden: Stordalen... | reverse complement strand
GGGCAACGCCGTTAAGGATTTTTACACCGGATAAAACAGGGGTTTTGCAGAATCACGATTCAGATCGTAAGCGTGAAATGGCGTAATTTGCGTAGAACTCGGCAGCTATCAATCGAAAGTCCTTAACGGCGTTGCCCATTGGAGTAGAAATCGTTCGTTGGCCCTTCCACCCAGGGTAGGTCCCCGTCGCGACCAATCCTGGGCTAGAGGACAAAACCCCCTTGGGGTATGCGCGAGCGACCGTCTGCGGATTTGCTAGACCGTCGTTTGCTCGGCTTCGGGATTCTCACAAACGAGATCCGGCGAAGTGGCATGGGCTGTTATCGCCGTTCTTAGTTCGGCGGCCAGGAAAAACGAGCCGGTGGCGCAGATTAGATGGGCCGGGGTTGCCAGTTCGCGCGCTCGGCGCCACGCGGCGGCGGGGGTTTCGCAGAGGTCTTGCGGAATCGGAGAGATCGAGGCCGCGAGCGCGGCCAGCTCTTCGATCGAAACACTGCGGGGATTCGTGGTGTAACGAGTGAACAGCACGCGATCGAAGCCCGGCAGCAGCAGTTCCAGCATTTCGCGCACCTGCTTGTCTTGCGTCGTGGCGAATATCAACAGACGCGGCGCGGATGGGGAAAAACTCTCGTCGAGCGTCTGCAACAGCGACGCGACCGAGGCGGCGTTGTGGGCGGCGTCGAGAACGACCGTCGGTTGTCGCTCAACGATTTCCACCCGCGCCGGCCAACGGACGTCCGCAAGCCCGCGGCGAATGGCCGATTCGGGAATCCGCCAGCCGGCGAGGCGGAGTTGCTCGATGGCGGCCAGCGACACGGCAGCATTGGCAGCCTGGTGCCGGCCGATCAACGACAGACGAAGGTTTTCATAGCGAGGGCGGTTAACGCCAGCCGGAACGAGAAAATCCATTTCGCCCGCCGACGCCGCGTGGTCCAAGTCGCGCGGGGGGCGGTAACGAAAATCGAACTCGACGCCGAGTTGAATCAGCGGCGAATCTTGCCGGCGGCGGACTTCCTCGATCGACTGCCGGGCTTCCGGGTCCGTGACGCCGCTGACCACCGGCACGCCCGGCTTGATGATGCCGGCTTTTTCGCGCGCGATGGCTGACAGCGTCGAGCCGAGTTGCTTCATGTGGTCAAAACTGATGCTCGTAATGATGGAAACGAGCGGCTGGATGACGTTCGTCGAATCGAGCCGGCCGCCGAGGCCCACTTCGACCACGGCCATATCGACCCGCTCGTCGGCAAAGTGGAGCAAAGCCATCGCCGTGGTGATTTCGAACCAAGTGGGGGCGGACAGGGGTGACGGGGCTCCGTCGCCGGAATCCGACGGCAGCGAATCGAGCGCGTCGACGACGGGCCGAATGCGGTCGACCAGCGATACGATTTGGTCGGGCGGGCAGCTCATGCCGTCGATGACGATCCGTTCTTCAAGCCGGTCGAGGTGCGGCGAAGTATAAAGACCGGTGCGGTAGCCCGCGGCCGAGAGGATCGCGGCCGTCATCGCGGCCGTGGAACCCTTTCCTTTGGTCCCCGCCACGTGGATCGTGGGATATTTTTGGTGCGGATTGCCGAGCCGGCGCAGCAATTCGTGCATCCGGTCGAGCCTGAAGTCGCGAGCCGGGTAGGGAGCGGCGGTCGCCCGTTCGTAATCGATGCGGCCCAATAGAAACTGCATCGCTTCGCCATACCGAGCCGGCGGCGACACGGCGGCCGGTGGCATTGAAATGGGCGGCATACTCTCTCGCGGAGCAAGGGCACGGCGAAGATCACGTTGCCATTTTACCGTCGGCGAGGCGGATTGTCAGCGAACGCCGTAGGGCCAAGCCGCTCGACGAACCGCGAGAACGAACGTGATTCCACTCAGCCTTCTGTCACCTTAGAAATTATTCGGCACCGTTTCTCCGCCGGAGCGGGTCGAAAGGGCTTGCCAGATATGGAGGTCGATGAGGTCGGGAAGCGTATGCACCGAACCATCCATGTAGGAAACGTTCACGCTGCCGGCGTGATAACTGCGAGCCGTAATCGACGCAAAAGTGGGAATCGTGGCGTTCGTTCCCTCCGACATATTGGTGAAGTCGATGTCGTATTGCTGACCGCTGTAGGTGTAGGGCACTTGAGTGTTCGGCGAGAACGTGGTCGTGAAGCCGGTTTGGGCGCCGCGGCCATCGCCCCATTCGACGTGGCCCGTATTGCTTTGCAGCGTCGGACCCGTTTTCGGAGTGCCGCCCAAGCCGCCGATCGCGGCCGGATCGACGGCCATCGGCGGAACGGTCGCGATTCCGGCCTTCGACAAGTAGGGAGTGAACGCTTTGACCTCCGCAAACATCAACGTCTTACTCAAGCCATCCTGGAATTGCGGCGGAGTGAGCATGGCATTGGGAAAAAAGGCGCCCGGTCCGCCGGAATTGGCGATCGGATCGTAGATGAACCAGGGGCCAAGATTCACGCCATAGTTCATCGGATAGCTGCTCGGGGTGTTCGTGGCCGTCAGGCACATCGTATCGTTGGCTTCCGAAGGGCAAATCAAGGTGCCGATGCGCTGCGATTGGAGCGGATTGCCGTCGGGCCCAAGCACGCTGCCGTCGCTCTGGCTGAAGTTGATGTATTTGTAGTTCGCGGTCTCCTCCATGAAAGGAAGTATTCGGGCCTGAGCCGACCACGAGCCGCCGCTATCTCCGACAACCATATCCCAGGTGCGACTGGGGGGAAACACCCGGAAGCCCGTTTGAAAGTTGATCGTCGCCAATGCGAGCTGGCGGAGATTGTTGGAGCATTGCACTCGGCGAGCAGCTTCCCGAGCGGATTGGACGGCCGGCAGCAGCAGGGCAATTAGGATGCCGATGATCGAGATGACAACGAGCAACTCGACCAACGTAAAGCCCTTCCGGAGGGATGAATTTCGCATGGGAGTCCGAGGATTTCTGGGAGAAAGAAGCGGAAATCAAATGTAATCCAGATTGTAATTGAGACTCAGTATCAATTGTGAAACCGATTGTAACTGAACATGATCGGCTGTCAATCATGCCGACGGAAGATTATCCGCCCACTCCCGTTGCCCAACAGGGTTAAGCAATTGTAGGCAAGCGAAACGTCGGGTTTGGGTCAGCGCAGGCCCACACGCTAAAGCGTGAACTCCAACGGTTGGCGTTCAGCCTTTAGGCTGCGAATCAAGAACTCGCGATCATCGAGTCCGCCGAAATCCGCGGATTCGCATGAAAATGCTCAATGGAGTTGCCCGCCGATGATTTCGCATGGCGGCAGGTTCTTGAATCGCCACGCCGACAGCCCTATAGTGGATTGTGGACTAAAGTGATCGGGCGCTAGCTCATCGCGCGGGGCGCGTTTCTTTCGAATTGCGGCCGGTTGAACTTCGGCCGCCGCAACCGCGTACAAGAACTTGTGGGTCAAATCGTTGCGCTTACTCGGCATGGCAAAGCCGCGGACAAAGTTGGAGTTCAGCCTTTAGGCTGCCAACGGCAGGCTAAAGCCTGAACTCCAACACGGGTCAACGGTCTTTGCCGGTTTATTGGCTAATTGGTTTCGCTCTTGGCAGCTTTTGAGGCACTCATGGCGACGCAAGTGGCTCCGGTTCCCACCACGCCGGCGGTTGGCGACAATGTGGTCGTCGAAACCCGAAACCTGTCAAAGATTTATCGCGATTTTTGGGGCCGGCAAAAGGTTCGGGCCCTCAAGCCACTCGATTTGAGCATCTACCGCGGCGAAATCTTCGGTCTGCTCGGCCCCAATGGCTCCGGCAAAACCACCACGATCAAGCTGCTCCTCGGCCTGCTATTTCCAACGACCGGGCAGGCCCTGGTTTTCGGCCGCGATGCCACCGACGTCGCCAAAAACGAGCGACTCGGGTTCTTGCCCGAGGAATCGTATCTGTATCGGTTTTTGAACGCCGAAGAGACACTCGATTTCTACGGCCGGCTGTTCAACATGCCCTCGTCCGTGCGTCGACAACGAACGGCCGAGTTGATCGACATGGTCGGGCTGAATTGGGCCAAGCGGCGGCAATTGCGCGAGTATTCCAAAGGCATGGCCCGGCGGATCGGATTGGCCCAGGCCTTGATTAACGATCCGGAATTGATCCTGCTCGACGAGCCGACCAGCGGCCTGGACCCGATCGGCACCCGGGAAATGAAAGACCTGATCCTGAAGTTGAAGGCCGAGGGGAAGACGGTGGTGATGTGCAGCCATCTGTTGGCCGACGTGCAGGACGTTTGCGATCGGATCGCGATTTTGCATCAAGGGGAATTGAAAGAATTGGGTCGCGTCGACAGCCTGCTGCGGATGCGCGATCTGACGCAAATCCGCGCTTCGGGATTGAACGACGAAGCCAAGGCCGAGATTCGGGCCGTCATCGAGCGGCATCATGGAACCTTGAATTCGATGGACAACCCGACGACGACGCTCGAGGAATTGTTCCTATCGATCGTCCGCGACAGCGAAGCCCGTCCGGGCCGCCGGGGGAAGTTCGAAGAGGATGCCAAGGGAGGAAAGACCGGGGGCTAGGAAATGCTGGGCGTCGTTTTTCCACCACCGAGTAATTGATGGTTCGCGATTTTGTCATTCCGTCGTCGTATTGGCTGTGGCTCCCGGAAGCCGTGCTCCATTACCTATTGGTCGTGGCGCTGGTGTCGGTGGCGGGATTGGTGTTCGCCTTCCTGATCGCGGCCGTGCGGCATGGTCCGATGCGCGCGGGCGACATGATCTATCGGGTCATGGCGTCGGTCGGATCGGATTTGCTGCGGTTTTCGCCGCGGCGGGTATTCGCGCTGGCTCGGCTGGCAGTGCAAGAATCGATGCGCCGGCGGGTTTGGGTGGCGCTGGTCGTCTTCGGTTTCGTGCTGCTCTTCGCGGGCTGGTTCCTCACGCCATCCTCCGATCCAAAAGAGCTGGGCAACTTCGATCCGGGCAAGCTCTATATCAATTTCGTGCTTACGGCGACGACGTACCTCGTCATGCTGCTGGCGATCTTCCTGAGCGCCATGAGCCTCCCAACCGACCTGAAGAACCGCACGATTTACACGATCGTCACCAAGCCGGTGCGCACCGGCGAGATCGTGCTGGGGCGAATTCTCGGGTTCACGGTGATCGGCACCGTGTTGCTGTGCGTGATGGGAGCGGCCAGCTATGTATTCGTGAATCGATCCTTGGACCATACTCACGAACTGACGACCGCCGATCTCACCGACCTGCCGCGCGATCCCGGCACGATCAGCGCCGGCGGCAAGGAAGGCTTCACGTCGATCGATCACAATCACCGGCATCATGTCGTGCTCGATGCCGAGGGCAACGGCGTGACCGACGTTCAACAGGGGCATTTTCACCGCGTCCATGCGGTGAAGAACAGCGCGGGCGAAGTCGAATCGTATGTCGTCGGGCCGCCGGAAGAGCAGCTTGTCGCTCGGGTGCCGATCTATGGCAGCCTGCGAATCCTCGATCGCTCCGGCAAGCAGGGCGAAGGGATCAATATCGGCAAGGAATGGACCTATCGCAAATATCTCGACGGCGGCACGCCGATGGCCGCGATTTGGACGTTCACGGGAATCACCCCCGAGCGATTCCCCGACGGTAAGCTGCCGTTGGAAATGTTGCTCCGCGTGTTTCGCACCTACAAAGGCAAAATCGCCGACGAGAAGAAAAACAATCGCGTGGTCGGCATTCTCAGCAGCATCGAGTTGGTCAATCCCGAGCAGCCGAGCATGAAGAGCACCGCGATCATCTTCACGGCTAAAGACCAGGTGATCGATAAGCACTACATCCCGCGCAAACTCGAGCGAAACACCGACAAGGGCGTCGAGACGGTCGATTTGTTCGACGACCTGGTGACCAAAGACGGCCGGCTCGATTTGGTGCTGCGCTGCCTGGAGCCGTCGCAATATGTCGGCGTGGCCGAGGCCGACGTTTATTTGAAATCGAGCAACGGTTCATACCCGTTCAATTTCGCCAAGGGCTATTTCGGGATCTGGATGCAGATGGTGTTGGTCGTGGGCTTCGGCGTGATGCTAAGCACGTTTTTGAGCGGCCCGGTGGCGATTCTGGCCACGATGGGCATCCTGATCATGGGATTCTTCACCAAGGACGTGACCGATCTGTTCACGGCCGTTATCGAGCACAACTACAAGCTGGTGCCGGGCGGCGGCCCGATCGAGTCGTTCATCCGCTTGGTCGAGCAACAAAATATCACGCTGGAATTGCCGCCGACATTCGGCATTCACCTGGCGCAGTTCTTCGACAAGATTTTGATGTCGTTCATGCGAGCGATCGTCGAGGTGCTGCCGAATTTCAACGACTACAGCAACGTGCAATTCGTCGCCGACGGATTCGACGTGCCAATCGTCCGAATCCTGCAGCAAGCGACGCTCGGATTGGGATTCGTGGTGGCGCTATTCGTGGCCGGACATGTTTTTCTGAGAATGAGAGAAGTGGCGAAATAGGGGCTAGGGACTAGGGACGAGGGATTAGGGGACGAGGAACGAAGACAGGCCGGTGCAAACAGAGGTTCGCATCCGCTTCGCGCGTTCCCTAACCCCTAGCCCCTAGTCCCTAGCCCCTGGCTCCGCAAGGAGCTTCTATGGGCCCGCAAAAAGCATTTTGGTGGAAAGTCGGCTATATCGTGGCCATCGCCGTTTTGGTGGTGCCGCTCCATTGGCTCGGCCTGCCCGCGACGCAACATAATCCCGATGGTGGCAAGCTCGCGCAGTTGCGCAACGAATACGAACTGAGCGAGAAGAACCTGGGCGAAGTTCGCGTCTCGGCCGAAACCGCCAAGCTGATGACGCTCGGGCTGCGCGGCGTCGCGGTCGACATCCTCTGGAACAAGGCCAACGACTACAAGATGAAAGAGGATTGGGGCGGCTTCGGCGCCGTGCTCACGCAGATCGCTTATCTGCAGCCCCATTTCTATTCCGTCTGGGATTTCCAGGCCCATAATCTCACCTACAACACCTCGGTCGAATTCGACGACTACAACACTCGTTTCTATTGGGTGATGGAAGGCATCAAGTTTCTTAAACAGGGCCGGGCCAAAAATACCCACGAACCGCGGATCACCGGCCGTATCGGCTGGTTCATCGGCCAGAAGATCGGCAAGGCCGACGAGCATCGGCAATATCGCCGGTTGTTCAAGCAAGACGACGAATTCCACCAAGAAGACAATCCCAATCGCGAGCGGTCGAAGCGCGACAACTGGCTAGTGTCGTACGACTATTACAAGATTGGCCAGGAACAGGTGCGCAAAGGCGACCCGCTGCGAACCACGCCGCTGATCTTCCACTCGCAACCGCTGATGTCGCTGATCAACTACGCCGAGGACCTCGAGTCCGACAGCACGGCCGGCGAAACGCCGATCTTCGGCGAAGTGGCCCAAAAAGCCTGGAAACAGGCCGACCGCGAGAAGAATGAATTCGGCGCTCGCGATCTGAGCGCCCCCGACAACACGATCGTGCATCTCAACGCCCAGGAAGACCTGATTGCTCGCGAAAAGGTCTTGGAAGAGCAGCTAGAAAAGCTAATGCCCGGCGAATTCGAAAAACTGAAGAACTCGACGCGCGCCAAGCAGACGGCCGACGAGCGGGTCTCCCTGGACACCCCGTTCGATAAGCGCTCGGCGCCGCAAGAGAACACCTGCATCCAATACTGGAATGAAGTGGCGGAGCAAACCGATTCCAGCCGCCGGAAAGAGGCCCGCGATCTGACCGCGAAGCTAAACAAGGCGGAATCCGCGGCGCGCGAGATTCGTATTTCGCGCGATATCGTCAACTACACCTATTGGAAGACTCGCTGCGAAGCGGAACCGACCGACGACGCCCTCGCCGCGCGCCAACTGATGTATGAAGCCGGCCAGCAGCAAATCGAAGCCCGTCCCACGAAGGCCAAGAAACTTTACGAGCAATCGTTCGCCGCCTGGCGCAAAGTGCTCGATCGCTGGCAAGTGTTGCGCGAAGACACGTTGATGGCCGAGGACTTGGCCGACGTGGTCGATAAATACCGCGACGTGCTACGTCAATTGGCCGGCGACGAAGCGAAGTTCCCCGACAAGTTCGTCCTGCAAGACATGCTCGATCTCAACGAACGAACCAACCCTCGGCCAAAACCCAAGGAATCGGCTAAAGCAAAATCGCCGGGTGAAACATCGGCAACCGGAAAGACGCCGGAGAAGAAACCCGACACGAAGAAGCCCGAGGGCAACAAGCCGGAAAACAACAAGCCCGACGCCGGTAAAGCGGACAAGGAGAAATCCGTCGTAGGCAAAGCGGGCCAAGATAAATCGGCCGCCGAAAAGGCTTCGTCTCCGCAATCCGACAAATCGGCGAAACCGCATTGAAACGTTCGTGCCGATTGCGAATCGGATGAGAATCGGGTGCCATGCACCTCGCCCCCTCCCGCCTTGCGGCCTCGCGCGAATCGCCCCATAATAGCGGAGGTTCGCGGGCAAGATCGATCAACGCCAAGGTTGATCGCGGGAGCGGGAGTTGCGATGTCGCCGACATTCGATCCCTATTACAAATGGCTGGCCATTCCACCCGCCGAGCAGCCGCCCAATCATTATCGATTGCTGGCGCTGAACCTCTTCGAATCCGATGCCGATGTGATCGCGACGGCGGCCGACCAGCGGATGGCCCACGTCCGGTCGTTCCAAAGCGGCCAATACGTCGATGCGAGCCAGCGGCTCCTCAATGAACTGTCTTCGGCAAGGATTTGCCTGCTGCGGCCCGACAAGAAGTCGGCCTACGACGCGGCTCTGCGGTCGACGATCGCCGAACAGACCGCTCGAGCGGCTCCATCGCCGGTGCCTCTCCCTCAGCCTCCGATGGCGCCGGCGCCGGTCCAAGCCACTCCGCTGGCCGCCGCGCCTTTCGACACCGCTTGCGACCCGCCGCCGATTGCCCAAGCTCCGCGGCAAACGATTCCGGCGCAGCAGGAACCGGCGGCTCCCGCTCCGTTTGTCGCGGAAGCCGAACAATCGATCCCAGCGTCGCAGAATTATGCACAGTCCACTGCTGCCGAGCCCGCTGCCGACTGGCACGACGAACTCGATCCCCTCGGCCTGTCGAGCGAAGCCGATCGTTATTCCAAGCGGACAACCGTCGTCCGGTCGCGCAAGCCAACGTTTCCGCGAATTTTCTTCCTCGGCCCCTTGGCCGGAATCGCGGCGGTTATCGCGGCGGTGATGTATACGAACATCCGCGATGCGATGGAGCAGTCGGGCAGCGACAATGCCGACGGCAAAGGCGGAAAATCGATCAAGCGGCCTGTCGAAACTGCTTTGCATTCAGGAAGCCCGGGCGGCAAATATGGATCGGCGAACTCCCGGCCCGGCTTGGATTCCACGCCGCAGTTTCCGTCCAGCGACGATACGGCTTCATCCACGGCCAACGATGGATCGCCAGCGACGAACAATCCGAATCCGTCCAACGGTTCTCCCTCGGGCAATCACCCCGACGAAAAGACACCGGCCCCCGCCGCGCGTCTCCCGGTGCCGGATGCCGAGGAGCAGCGCAAGACGCTGGTCGAGATCAAGAAGGTGTTCAAGGACGAATATGCCAAGGCGACGACGATCGAAGGCCGAGCAGCGCTGGCAAAAAAATTGGGCGAAGAAGCGGCCAATACGAAAGAAGACCCGACGACCCGCTATGTCTTGGCGACACAAGCTTTGGAGAATGCGGTCAAGTTGTGCGATGGGAAGCTCGCGTCCGATATGGTGTCAGGCCTGATTGCCTTCTATGACGTCGACTCTTGGGAGTTGAAGGCCAAAACACTCACGCAGCTTGCGGCGGTGGCCAAGACTCCGGAAGCCCGCCAGGCTGTTGCGATTCAGGCGTTTGAACTGGTGGACAAGGCGTTGGCCGAGGAGCGTTACGACGCGGCCGTGCAGCTTGCCACCAGCGCCGCCGATCTTGCGGCGACGTTGCGCGATACGGCGTTCCGAGAAAAAACGCACGAGGCCCGCAACCGGGCCCATCGAATGCAGCAGGAAGCCGCCGACGTGCAGACTGCCCAAGATCGACTTGCCGTTCAATCGGACGACGCGGCGGCGCACCTTCTCATCGGGCGATTCTTCTGCATGGAGCGAGACGATTGGGATTCCGGTCTCCCCCATCTCGTCCGCGGCAGCGACGCCGAATTGAGCGTGATCGCGCGGCAGGAATTGGCCGGCGCCGCGAAAACCGCCGACCAGTTGGCCCTGGCCGACGCCTGGTGGGATTTGGCCGACCGTCGCCGCGAGGGAACCGACATGCCGTTGGTCAAGGGAATGCGCAACCGAGCGGTCTATTGGTATCGCAGCGCCATGCCGCAACTGAGCGGCTTCGCGCAGTCGAAGGCCGAAAAGCGAATCGCCGAAGCCACGGCGATCGTGCCCGCGAAGCCCTAGAAAAACTGCGTCGCTCGACTCTGCCCCAACGGGGCTGCGTCGTTAGCCCAGGGCAGCCCGCCGCCGGCGGCCACCGCTGCATTTTCAACGCATTTCGAAAAAATTATCTCTCCAGCGTGTCACCGGCCACCGCGCGGGGTTTATAAAGGATGGCGGTGCGCGCGGCACGCCTTGCAGCTTATTCCTAGGTGCCGCATAATGGCAAAAGAATGTTAAATAAACGGAAAATGCTGCGCTACGGAAGCGCGCGACCGGAGAGGGACTGATGGCAGCGGCGTTTGATCCTTATCACAAATGGCTCGGCATCCCTCCCGCCGAGCAGCCGCCCAACCATTACCGGCTGCTGGCGATCAATCCGTTCGAAAGCGACCCGGATGTCATCGAAGGGGCCGCCGACCGGCTGATGGCGCATCTACGGTCGTTGCAGACCGGCCAGCAGGCCGAACTGACGCAAAAGCTGCTCAATAAAATCTCCGCCGCGAAGCTCTGCCTTCTGCGACCGGATAAAAAGAAGGAATACGACGATTTATTGCGGGCCAAGCTGGCGAAGGCCGCACCTGCTCCGACGACCTCGTCCACCCCGGTAGAATCGCCAGTGACACCGGTCGCTGCGCCGATCGTCGCCAGCCCGTTGGATTTCATCAACGCTCCCGCGCCAAGAACGAAATCGGGCACTTGGGAACCCGAGCCGCTGCCCGTCATCGGCCGTGGGGCATCGTACAAGACCAGCGCCTCGCGCAAGATAAGCAATTCACAAATGCCGGCGATTTATGCGGCCGTCGGCGTCGTGGCGGTGTTGGCGATCGTAGGTATTTACCTCGCGACGAATCAAGGCGGCGGCGAACCCGAGCACGCCGAGACCAATGTCGCTTCGAACGTCGATCGGCATCCCGTCAACGATCCACTGACGGGCAAAACTCCGAAGACTTCGCCGCACACGCCGCCACCGACGATTCCGTCGGTCCCCTACCATTCGAGCGACTCCAATTCAGGCAAGACGCCGCCGTCCGATGTTCCTTCGAATGGCGACACGTCCAGTCCCACGGGCGAGCCAAAGCCGTCGGACAAGCACATTCAACCCAAGCCGCCCGACAATCCTCCGCCGACGCCCGACACACCGCCCCCCGCGCCGGTCGATAATCGAAAGCCGGTGCCCGATGCGGCGGCCCAAGCCAAGGCTGTGGCACAGGTTCACGATGTGCTGAAGGACGATTTCGCCAAGGCAATCAGCCCCGAGGCTCGCTCGGAACTGATCCACAAGTTGATCAAACTGGCCTCGGAAACCAACGACGATCCCAGCTTGCGATACGTCATGGGAACTCAGGCGATGGACATGGCGATCAAGGCCGGCGAATCCGATCTGGCGTTTGAAGCCATCGACGGCATGAACGCCTATTTCCTGGTCGATGGCTGGGACCTGAAAGCCAAGTCGCTGATCCAGCTTTCGCATCAAGCCAAGACGCCGCCGCTGCGAAAGCAGATTGCCGCGCAGGCTTTGGCAATGACCGAAACGGCATTGACCGAAGACCACTACGACGCGGCCGTGGAACTCTCATCGCTGGCCTCGACGATGGCCGACTCGGTCGGCGAGCCGCTGCTGAAGGATCAGGCGCATGAGGCGCGAGCCCGGGCTCAGCGTTTGCAGAATCTTGGCCAGGCGTTCAAGGCGGCCAACGAAAAGCTCGCCGCCCATCCCGACGATGCCGAGGCGAATCTGGCCGTCGGCCGGTTTCTTTGTTTCCAGAAAGAAGATTGGAAAGCCGGACTTCCGCATTTGGCCCGCGGCAACGATGAGACACTGAAGGAGTTAGCCGTGCAAGAGGCCGCCGCGCCGGCCGCTGCTCCCGAGCAAGTCAAACTGGCCGACGCCTGGTGGGAGGCTGCCGAAAAATTGGGCGACAAGACCGGTCCGCAGGTCAAACCGATGTTCGCGCGGGCAAAGTATTGGTATCACGAAGCGCTTCCCGGATTGACCGGTTTGGCTTTGGAAAAAGCCCAAAAGCGATCGACCGAGGAGGCGAGCACGGAAATTGGCGCCGTGAAAATGGTTTACCTCGACGATCTTCCCGAACAAGATGTGTCGGTGGGGTTTGGCGTGCTCGGAAAACATGGTGCGACCGGGCTTCCCGACGAGAGTGATCCGAAGGAGGTCGTGTTCCGCGGGGCACCGATAAAACACGCTCTGTTGATGCACCCTCCCAGTAACGGTAGTTCCAAGGTGTCGTTCGTCATCGACCATAAATTCCACACATTCACGGCGATTGTCGGATTTCGGGACAAATCCGATCCTCAATCAGCCGTGACCTTTGAATTGCGCGGAGATAACCGACTCCTTTGGGTTTCACGGCCCATTCGCCACCGGGATGACAGCCAAGAGTGCAGTGTCGTAGTGCAGAACGTAAAGGTGCTGCAATTGGAGGTCCGCTGTCAGGGCGTGTTCTATCAGTGCTGGGCAACTTGGGTCAATCCGCTCTTGAAGAAATAGAGCGTAGCCCAACGGGCTTCCGTCTTTCAGCCTAGGGTTGTCCGCCGAAGGCGGACTACCCTAGGTAGAAGCAAGGCGAACGAATCCTACGCCAACGGCGTTGCGTCCGCCGAGCGCAAAACATGGACGTAACCCCGTTGGGGTAAACAGTGATCGTATCCGGGGTCTCCCCAGCGTAGACCGCCTTCGGCGTTCAACGCTGGGCTAGAGGACGAAACGCCTTTGGCGTAAACGTCGGTCGCCCCCAACGCGATCGGCTCAACGTCGGAATCGAAGATCGGATAAGCCTCAAAGCGTCAAATGAATTCATTTTGCTCAGCCCACCCTTATCCCAGCAGCGCCGCGATCGGTTTGCCGTCGGCCAGCTTGATCGGGCGGCCCGATGCCGAGATGTTTTCCTTCCGAGGATCGATCCCTAGCGCCGTAAGCACCGTCGCATGTACGTCGCCGATCGAATGCGGATCGGCGACCGCCTTGCTTCCTTCGGGGTCGGTGGCCCCGATCACCGCGCCGCCGCGCAGCCCGCCGCCGGCCAGCGCCATGCTGAATCCGTGCGGCCAGTGATCGCGGCCATCGAGTCGATTGATCGCCGGCGTTCGGCCGAATTCGCCGCCGCACATCACCACCGTCCGCTCCAATAGACCGCGGCTGCGCAGGTCCTTGATGAGCGCCGCGAACGCCGGATCGAGAATTCGCAATTGCTCGCGATGTCCGGTGAAATTCTTGGCATGAGTGTCCCACCCGCTGAGCGTCACCTCGACGCAGCGCACGCCGACTTCGATCAATCGCCGCGCCGCGAGGCAGCCGCGGCCGAATGGCGTGTCGCCATAATCGGCTCGCAGCGCCGCCGATTCGCTGGCGACGTCGAACGCTTTCAATTGCTCGGAGGTCATCATCCGCCGCGCGTCGGCCATCGTCGCTTCGTGACGGGTCGCGGCGACGTCGCGCTCGCGTCCGGCGGCGAAGGCTTGTTCGACCACTTGCAAATCGTCCAACCGCTCCCGCACGCGCGATGCCGCGACTCGCGACGCGATGTCGGGCACTTTTTCGCGCGGGTCGAATGTCTTGAACGCGTCGTATTGATCGCCCAAGAATCCGCCGCGGCTCGGCCATTGGCCCGGCAGGATCGAAATATGCCGCGGGATTTCCGTCTTCCCCGGCGAAAGCTCGTGGCAGCAAATCGCGCCGAGCGAGGGATGGATCACCGTCGGATCGGGCCGATAGCCGGTCTTGACCAGATACGTTCCTCGTTCGTGATCCCCTTCCTTGCTCAACAGCGACCGCACCAGCGAGATCGAGCCCATCTCGGCGGCGACGCGTTCAAAACCCTCGGCCAACTGCACACCGCGCAGCGCAGTGTCGATCGCTTGCGTCGGACCGGAGATCGCATGGCCCGGATGCGGGTCGAACGTTTCCAACTGGCTCGGCCCCCCGGCCATCCAGAGCAAAATGATCGATTGTGCCGGCTCGTGTCGGCCCAGTGACGGCTGGTCGGCGAGCACATTGGCGACGGCCGTCAACCACGCCGCACCGCCAAGCCCGGCCGCTCCGCGCAGCCAACTTCGCCGATTGAACGCCACGGCCAAAGGATCGGGGCCGCCGCACACGCGATCGCGGATAATGGGTGCTAATGGTTCCATGAGAATTCCGTTGAGTTGAACAACGTCCAAAACAGGTCGGCCAACGCTCCGCTGCGCGCGGCGCCGGTGGTGCCGGCCAGCCGGGCCTTGAAATGTTCCAGTTCTACGGCAGTTGGCCGCCGGGTCAGCACAGCCAGATAACTCGTTTCGACGGCAGTCGCGTCGTCGGGCGCCAGCCTTGCGATCCGAGTCGCCGCGTTGGCCAGCAGGTCTTCGTGTGTTTTATCGTCGACCAACTGGCCGTTCATCAAGAGGAGTCGCTGCGGAATCGTTTCGCCCCGTTCGGCAAATTCATCTTCGCCGCTGTCGCCATAGCGGCGAACAAAATCCTTCTCGCCGATCACGCGGCCGAATTGCACCAGAATGCTCGAATCCTGATCGATCGTGTGCAATCGCGAAGCTTGCAACAAACTGCCCACCACCTGCTCCGGCCGCAACCGCGAGAGCGGAAAGCGCGACCAAGCGGCGGGGGCTTTGGCAGCGGCAGACGATGCGTCTGTGGTCGATGCGTTTATGGAAGAATCAACTTCGCGGCTATCGCGTTGAAACGCCGCCGTGCTCGCGATCACTCGAATCAATCGCCGCCAGTCGTAACCATGCGAGATGAAATCGTCGGCCAGTCGGTCGAGAGCCGGCGGCGCTTGGCCGTCCGGCGGAATACTGTCGATCGGTTCAACTATTGGCCGGCCGAACATCAGCGCCCAGGCTCGATTGACGGTCACGCGCGCGAACGCTCGATTCTTCGGATTCGTGATCCAAGCCGCCAATCGCTGCCGCGGCCCACCATGATCCGACAGCAGATCGGCTTGAAAGGGGACCGCCGGCGCCACGGCTTGCTTTTTTCCGGTCTTGCGATCTTCGACTTCATAGACGCCCGGCACGTCGTGAATGCCGGTGAAGCCTTGCGTCGTGTTGCCGAAGAACGCGGCCAGCCCTTGAAACGTCGCTTGCGTCCAGCGTGGATCGAACGGATGGTCGTGACATTGCGCACAATCGAGTCGCACCCCCAGAAACGCCCGAGCGACCCGGCCAGCAAGCCGGTTCTCGTCGGCCCGTTTACTTCGCTCCTCGGTGATCGTGACGGAGATGAAATTCACCGCGGGCGTGTCGGTCCACAGGCCATCCGACGCGATCACGTCGCGCACCATCGCGTCGAAGGGCCGATTGGCCGTCAATTGATCGGAGAGCCAGGCGACGAATCGCCGCCGGCGGTAAATCAGAAACGGACCATCGTCGACGCCGACATAGGTTCGCGCCAACCGCTCGGCAACATAATCCGAATACCGACGGTCGGCCAGAAGATGCTCGAGCCAGCGGGCCAGCCGTTCGCCGTCGGGCTGCGATTCGAACGTGCGAATTTCTTCCAGCGAGGGGATCGTGCCGGTGAGCGCAAGCGACATTCGCCGGGCGATGGCCAAATCAGGTGCCCGAGGAGCGACGGGGCCGGATTTCGACGATTTTGCCAGTGCATCGTCAACGACCGCGATCGAGATTCGCACGTTGTCGCCGGCGGCTACGTGTGGCCACTTCTTTTCGATGGTCGCACGGTTCGCCGGCAGCAGCGATGCCGCAGTGATCGCGGCAATGCCGATGCAAACGCCGAAAAATAACAGGTTTCGTGCCCACATGGCTGAACGCTCACACGGGGCTAAATAGGTTGCGGTGCGGTCCGCACGCCTCCATTCTATTCTCTGTTTTCGCCCAATCAGCTCAACTATTGGCCAAAGATTTGAGAAAATAGAGCGAATTGCGGATATTGAGCATAATGAAGTGTCCAAAAAGGCCGAATGCAACCGGCTCGCCCTCAAATGTCAAACACTCCCGAGATTGCCGTTGTCGAGATGCCGGCCGAGTTGGCTTCGCCGGACGCTCATATTGCGATGCCGACGCGCCGCCGGCCGATGCGGTGGACACTCGGCGCCATCCATTCGATCGCCGAATGGATCGCCGGGGCGGCGGCTCTGATGATCGGGCTGGCCGTGCTGGCGACGATTCCCGTCGCCGGGATTTTGACGCTTGGCTATTTCTTGGAAGCCACCGGCCGCATTGCCCGATCGGGGCAGATTCGGGACGGGTTCGTCGGCATTCGCAAGGCCGCACGGCTCGGCGGCATATTGCTTGTTCTGGCGATTCTGATCTTGCCGCTGGAATTCGTCGCCTCACTGTGGAACGACGCGGAACTGATTCATCCCGGCTCGCCATCGGCGCGAGAATTGGGCAGGCTGTTGATCGTGCTCGTCGCGCTCGCCGGGCTGCATGTGATCTGCTGGCTGCTGCGCGGCGGCCGGCTGCGGAGCTTTTTGATTCCGCCGAATCCAATGCGAATCGTGCGGCTCTTTACCTCAACGGGATACGCCGCGGCCCGCGACGGCCTGTGGAACTTTGTCGTTAGCCTGCGGCTGCCGCATTATTTTCGGCTCGGCTTGCAGGGCGGGCTCGGCACGTTGGTTTGGTTGGCTCCGCCGATTACGTTGATCGTGTTGTGGCGGAGCGTGCCGGTGTTGGCATTGATCGGCGCCTTTTGGCTGGCGATCGTGCTCTGTTATCTGCCGTTTCTCCAGGCCCGGTTTGCTGCGGAAGATCGGTTCGGCGCGATTTTCGAGGTGCGCAAAGTGCGGGCCGCATTTCGCGCGGCGCCGCTGGCGTTTTGGCTGGCGCTGCTGATGACGCTGGCAACGGCGATTCCTCTGTATTTATTGAAGATCGAACTCTTGCCGCGCGAGGTGAGTTGGTTTCCCGCGTTGCTGTTTGTCGTGCTGATTTTTCCCGCCCGGCTCGCCACAGGCTGGGCCTATTCCCGCGCGGCAAAGCACGTAAACCCACGTTTCTGGCTGACCCGGCTACTGGCCCGTCTAGGAATGCTGCCGCTGGTGTTCATCTACGTGTTGATCCTGTTCTTCAGCCAATTCGCCGCGTGGTACGGAGTCTGGAGTCTGTACGAGCAGCACGCGTTTCTGCTGCCGGTACCGTGAGGAAGGAGG
>Ga0182024_10011754_pt1 | contig 17494 bp, 9 predicted proteins | sample P32metaG_FD_120480 | JGI IMG/M metagenome (GOLD analysis project Ga0182024, IMG submission 120480) | Permafrost microbial communities from Stordalen Mire, Sweden - P3-2 metaG (Illumina Assembly) | ecosystem: Environmental > Terrestrial > Soil > Wetlands > Permafrost | place: Sweden: Stordalen... | reverse complement strand
GCATCGACCGCCGCGCCATGCCCGTGCTGCCAAGGCTGATGGCCCATCTCACCCACGGCTTGATGCCGATCGAGGTTTCAGGCGAGGTGGAGTGGATGGTCAACCGCACGGCGGCCGGTTGGTTGATAACGCTATTGAACCCCGCGGGCCAGTGCAAGCCGCAGCAAGGCATCTTTCCCACCGACTTCCGCGAGAACCGCAAGGTGACGATCCGCTCCCATGTGCCGATCCAATCGGCGCGAGATCGGCTCCTGCCGATGGATCAGCTATCGGTGAAGCAGAACGAAGTCCAGTGCGAAGTCGTGGCCGGGGGTGTGCGCATTATCGAATTGAAATAAGGGCAACCGAATCCGCATTTTGACCATGCGATTTGCATGACACGGTGGAACGGAAGTGGTACGATACAAGGGTTCGACGGGCCGTTCGTTGATCTCGGAATGAATTGAGGTGGACTCATGCATGCGAATCGCTTCAGCAGCCGCTTGCCCGCGCGTCGCGGTTTTACGTTGGTCGAGTTATTGGTCGTCATTACGATCATCGGAATACTTGTTTCGCTGCTGCTTCCGGCGGCAAGCTCGGCCCGGGAATCGGCCCACAAGTTGCAATGCTCGGACAACTGCAAGCAATTGGCATTGGGGCTGCTTGCCTATCACACGGCTTTTAGCACGTTTCCGCCGAGCTCCGTCTGGCGGGATGGCACCGGCACTCTCAGTCTTTCCACGATCGAAACCTCGAACAATCCCAGCCTATATGAGAATTGGGTGATTCTGATTCTGCCGCAGATGGATCAAGCGAATCTCCGGCAAACGTTCGTCAGCGACGCCTCCGGAAACATCACCCAGCCGATCGGCAGTTCCGCGACGGCGAGCGGGCCGGGCGGCAATGCCCAGAGCAACGCGATTGCTCGCGCCACGCCGTTGACGTTCATGCTTTGCCCGAGCGACTCGTACAATCGTATTCCCTTTAGCGGTTCCGGCAGCAGCCTGACCAATCAAATGGGCGAGAATTGGGCGCGCGGCGACTACGCGGCCAATGCCAGCAGCGGCTACATGTACAACGGTTCCATCGAACCGCAAAACTGGCATGCCCGGACCGTCGAAGACATCATGGGAGCCAATATCTCGATTCGGCTCGACGATATCAAAGACGGCGCCAGCAATACAATTTTGTTGGGCGAGATTCGAGCCGGCATTACGACGTTCGACTGCCGAGGTGTTTGGGCGATGAGCGGTTCCTGTCCTAGTGCGCTATGGGGTCATGGATATATTTGCGATGCGAACGGCCCCAATTGCACTCAGTATAATGCCGACGACGTGCAGAGCTGCAGCGACGTCGCTCTTGCCGTCGGCAACGGCAACGAATCAGCCGGCCACTCGGCGTTGGCGGCCTTGAACATGGCTTGCTGGGACGGAAACGGCCCGAATTGGCAACAGGCCGCTCGCAGCATGCACCCCGGCGGCGTGAACACCGCCTTTTGCGACGGCAGCGTGCATTTCATCGGCGATTTCGTCGAACTGGGAACCAGCTCGACCAATCTCGGCGTGTGGGACAAACTGAATCTCTCGAACGACGGCTTCTCGATCGATAGCTCCAAGTATTGACCGGCGGTCATATCCTGTTGCGAGCATCGATCGGCCATTCGTCACTCGCGCGGCCATCGCTTACGACAATCGCGCGGGCGTGCAGCGCGCAGGTCGGGCAGATATGCCACGGGATGCCGTAGAGCACGTCGCCGACGGCCAATTCGCGTGCGCGGGCAGTGCGCAGCGTTAGATGCTCCTCGCTGTGAACCATCACCTCGGCGTCGGGCAACTCCGGCCAAACGACGCGCAGGCCCTTCGGATCGGCCGCAACCGCCTTGTGGCCCAAATCGAGGCAGATGCAATCCGGCGCCGGCTTGCTCACCACGCGGCTCAGCAGCGCCGCCGCCAAAAGAAAATCGAGATCCGGCAGCGCCGCCGAATAACCGGCGTCCCACAGCAAACATGTTCCCGGGCTCAATTGCCGATCCGCGTGCTCGGCATGAATCGGAAACGTCGGCGTTCCGCCGGCGACCAGTTCACTCACATCGAAGCCGAGTCGCTGCAGCTCGCCGCGCAACGCCACGACCGGCGCCATGGCCGCATCGCAGGCTTGCCGCCGAGCGGCCGGATCGGTTTGGTGCAAATGTCCGTCGTAGGCATGAAGACCGCAAGGCCGAATGCCCGGGAGAGACGCCAGTTGTTGATACAGAGCGACGGCTTCTGGCCCGGGTTGAATGCCGGTCCTTCCCATGCCCAAATCGAGGTCGAGCAGCACGTCAATCCGTCGGCCGGATTCTTGGAATGCGGCCGAAAGCCGCGCCGCCGTCGGGGCGTCGTCGAGGATCGTGGCCAGCCGCGTCCGCGGAAACCGGGCGGACAGTGCGACGAGCTTGGCGATCTTCGGTCCCACCGGTTGATGGGCCAGCAAGACATCCGGCGCGCCGGCGGCGGCCGTCATCTCCATTTCCGAAAGCGTCGCACATTTGAACCGCCGAATGCCGGCCGCCAATTGCAATCGCACGACTTCCGACATCTTGTGCGTCTTCACATGCGGCCGCAACCGATCGACGCCACCTCGCTCGCCGCCGCCAGCAATCGCAATCATCCGGCGAATGTTTTCGACAATTCGCGGTGGATAGACCAGTAGCGCCGGCGAATCGATTTCCTCGGCGTTGGCAATCGTGTACCACCGTGCATCGCAATCATCGATCGGAGAGTCGCTCATGTCCGCCACGTCTCCAAGAGAAACCGAATCCAGTTGCCGTGCAAAATCAATGCGACATCCGACGGCAGATAGCCGCGATTCCCAAGCAACTCGGGGAGCCGCGCGAGATCGGCGATCGTATCAACATCGGCGGGCGTTTGCTCGGTGCCGTAGCCGCCGTCGAGATCGGTGCCGATGCCGACGTGGCGAGCGTTGCCGGCCAATTGGCAGATATGATCGAGATGGTCGATCATGGTGTCGAGCGTCAGCCCAATGTCGGCGGGGCGCGTTTTTCCGCGAACCCAACCAGGCACCATCATCCAAGCGTCGAGCGGCATTCCGATCACCGCGCCGCGCGCCAAGAGCGTTTGGATTTGTTCGTCGGTGAACTGACGCTGGTCGGGCGCGATGGCGCGCACGTTGTTGTGGCTCGCCCAAACGCGGCCTTGAAACAAATCCATCGCTTCCCAAAAGCTTTCGTCGGAGAGATGCGTCGCGTCGAGAATGATTCCCAGTCGCTCGATCTCGCCGAGCAATTCGCGGCCGAGCGCACCCAAGCCGCCAGGAGCATGCGTGCCATGGGCGTAGGTTCCCGGTCCGTAGTGCGCCGGGCCGATGGCTCGCAATCCTTGGGCATACGCCCGCTCCAAATGCAGTGGCGTGAGAATCGAATCGGCTCCTTCGAGGCTGAGCACGTAGCCGATCGGCGCATTTGGCCCGGGCGAATCGCTCCACAGTGCGACGTGCCGCTGGAGCGACGCGGCATCGGTGATCGGCGTCATTTCGCCGGCCTCTTCCATCGCCCGATACCAGGCGAGTTGGGCCTGTGTAATGGCCCAAGCGATTTCCGGACTGTGCCAGCCCGGCAGCGTGTTGGTCGGCTTGACGTAGCGCGCGATCATCGTCGCGACGCACAGTCCGACGCCGCCGCGGCGCATTTCCGGCAGCGACACCGTGCCGTTGCCGCGATCCGGCTTGTCGGTCTGGCCGCGTTCGCGGGCGCGAATCTCGGCGACCGGCCGGGTCAGATCGCGGTTCCATTCGATGGCGTTCATCGACAAATCGAGATGGGCGTCGAAGATCAGCATAGGGATTGAATCAAGGGGCGGCGGTAAAGAGGAATTACTAATGACGAATGTCTAATGACGAATGTCTAAAGAATGACGAAGCACGAATGACTAAATGGGGTGGCGATAAACCTGCGTTGTGATTCCGCTGTGATGCGTTCCTTCGTCATTAGACATTAGTCATTCCTCGGGCATTCGCCATTAGACATTCGTCATTTCTAGCGCACAACGGCCGCCAGCAGCATTGTCAAAACGAGCGCGATGAACGAAATAACAGTCTCCAACACCGTCCATGTCCGCAGCGTTTCGGACGTGCTGAATCGCAGGTACTTTTGCACGAGCCAAAAGCCGCCGTCGTTTACATGCGAGCATACAAGCGAACCGGCGCCCATTGCCAGTACCATTAGCTCCGGATGGATTCCGGAATTCGCCACCAGTGGGGCGAGCAATCCGGCGGCCGTCGTGATCGCCACGGTCGCGCTGCCGGTCGCCACGCGAATCGCCGCCGTGGCAAGCCAGCCCAGGAGCAACGGCGAAATCGCCAGCGCCGCCGCGCGGTGCAAGATCGCATCCCCCACGCCGGCCGCAATCAACACCTGGCTAAACCCTCCGCCGGCCGCCACCACCAGCAGAATCTCGGCCACCGGCGCGAGACTCTCCGCCGTCGAAGCAGCGATTTGCCGCCGAGAGAGTCCGACCGATGTTCCCAGCGTGAAGTACGAGACGAGCACGGCGATCAACATCGCGATGGCAGGGTCGCCGAGCAGTTGGGCCGCATGTAGAACAGGACGCAATGAAAGGTTGTCGCCAAGCGTGAGCTCGGCCATTGTTCGCAGCAGCATGAGGCCGATCGGCAGTAGGATTGTGAATAACACCCAGCCGAGGGCCGGTGATCGAATCGGTTCGGGCCGTGATTCAGCCGGCAGTGTCCCTTGCTGGCGCTGCGGGCTCCCGTCTCCTCGAGCCCGCCGCGCTAGCAAGGGAGTGTCAACGTCCCTCGCCGGTTCAATTCCGCCGCCGCCAATCTCACCAACATCAATCCGCGAAAACAGCATCCCCGCCGCAAGCGCCGTCGGCACGCCGATCAGAATCGCATACAAGATCGTCTTGCCCACGTCGGCGTGCAGCACTCCAATGGCCGCCATCGGGCCGGGATGCGGCGGCACCAATCCATGCGCCACCGACAACGCCGCGACAAGCGGCAAACCAAGCCGCGACAATCGAATCCCGGCTCGATCGGCGAGCGGAATCAGCACCGGCACCAACAGCACCAATCCGACCGTGAAGAAAACCGGAATGCCGACCAGGAATCCGCAAAGAATCACGGCAACCGCCAGCCGCCGCGGTCCGCAGGCGTCGAGCATTGTCGTGGCGAGCTTTTTGGCCCCGCCCGAAGTCGCGAGCATTTGGCCCAGCACGGCCCCGAGCCCAATGACCATCGCGACCTTGCCGAGCATATTGCCGACGCCCAATTCAAAGGCGCCCGCGACTTTGCTGATGTCCATCCCCGAGCCGATACCCGCCGCCAGCGAGGCCACCGCCAAGGCGATAAACGAATTCAGCTTCAGCCAGGTAATGAGCACCACCAAGCCGACGACGGCCAGCAGCGTGTCAAGCAGGAGCCAGGTGGAAGTGTCCAAAGAAGGGGCGAGGGGTCAGGGGCGAGGGGCTAGGGGACGAAGAACGAACGACCAAGAACAAAGAACCGCGACGGCTGCTTCGGGCGGATTGCCATTATGGGGAATCAAACAACGTTGGTCAGCAGCACCACGGGAAAATTCGCCAGGGCCGCGGCCAGTCGTATAGACGATTGTTCGGCGGCGCAGAATTCACCGGTAAAGAGATTCTTTAGCCCTGCGGCGGGCAGCTCGCCGAGTGGGAGTTGCGTGTCCGACCAGATCAGTTCGCCGATCGGCGGATACGATTCGTGCTGCCCATCGGAAAGGCTCATGGCTAGCTTGGCCAGCAAACGCGGGGCGATTGCAATCGCGATTTGTTCCGGCTGGCCGGCGCCGGGCGACCAGCGCCAGGCGTAGGCGCAAACATGCTCGGCTCGCGAACCCTGGGCCATCAGCGGCACATATTGGCCGTGGCGGAAAAGCTCGTGATTCTTGCGGCGAAATTGCAGCAGTTGCCAGGTGACAAAGAGCTTCAAACTCGGATCGCGCGGGTCGTCCGCTAATCGCCGGGCGAATTCCAACCGCGAGTTTCCGTCGCGCGATAACGTCGCCTGCATTTGGTCGAGCAATTCTCGGCGGCGCGCGAAATCTACCGGCCGGCGATTGTCGGGATCGACGAGACTAAAATCCCAAAGTTCCTGGCCTTGGTAAATGTCGGGCACTCCCGGCGAAGTCAACTTGAAAAACGCTTGCGACAAAGCGCTATACAAGCCCCAGCCGATGATCCGCGCATGAAACTCGCGCAGCTCCGCCAGGAAGCGGTTCTTTGGATTGTTGTCGAGCGCGGCAGCCACGAAATCGCGCATCGCGGCATCGTATTCGGCATTCGGGTTGATCCAACCGGTGCGCTGCTTCGCCTCGTGTGTCGCCTTTTCCATGTAGGCTTGGAATCGGGCAGGATATTGCTCGATCGCGGCTTTGTCGCTGGCATCGATCGGCCATGTGCCCACGACGGTTTGATAGAACAAATACTCGTCGTTGCGGCTCGGCGCCGGCTCGCCATCGACTTCACGAAGATGCCGGCGATTGAGGCGCGACCAAAGATTGACCGCGCTGCGCCAAAGATGCGGCACTTCCGAAAGGACGTTGATTCGCGCTCGCGTGTCCTCGGTGCGCTTGGTGTCGTGCGTCGTGGTGGCAATCAGCGAGCCGGGTTGATGCTTCAGGCGATCGACATTTTCTCGGTGAAATTCGTCGACCGAAATGGCGACCTTCGTCGGATCTCCGCCGACCTCGTTCAACGTCACGAGTGGAATATAGACGTAAAACGCCGTATCCTCGACCCCTTTTGCGACCAACGGGCTGGTCACTTGCTGGAAGCGCCCGACGAACAACGCCCGCTCGCGGCAACCGGCTTCGTCCAGATCGGGCGGCTGTTGCAACAGCAGCACGTCGCGAATGAAATCGAATAGATCGATATCGAGTTCCGGCCGGCGGCGCTTGGCTTGAGCGACCGCCCGATACACCACTTGCCGATCGCGGTCGGAAACGCAGCCTTGATGGATATACGTGCGATAGACCGGAAAGCAGGCCAGAATTTCGCGCAGGCCGACGCGGAGCGTATTGAGCGTGAAGTCGCGCGAGCGACGATGCCGCTCGGAAATGCGATTGAGTTGGTGCGTCAGCAGTTGCAGGTCGCTCGCCATGGCCACCCGCGCGATCAACAGCTTCGAGCGATAGGCGACTTCGCGAAAATCGGTGGGGTCGTTGATGAATCGCTGGTAGATTTGCACCATCTGGGCCACACCGGCCGAATCGACCATCAGCCGCGTGATGTGGTTCAGAGCGTCGTAGCCGGTCGTGCCCGCCACCGGCCAATCCTCGGGTAGTGGCTCTTCCGGTCCGAGGATTTTTTCCACCACGACATACAGCGGCAATCTCGCGTCGCCGGCAATCGCCGCCTCGGTTCTAGCGAGAAATGATTGCTCAATGTCCTCCCATTTCAGAAGCTGCGGCGCGGGGTTTGTGGCGCCGGATGTGTCGGGCGCATCGAGTGGTTGCGGCGGTTGTGCAATCGCGCTTCCAATCCGCTCGAAGGCCATTCGGCCGAGCGTTCGCAGATAACCTCGTTGCAAACGCCGCAGATAATCCTGCGGATCGTAGAGACCATCGATATGGTCGATCCGCAGACCATCGACATCGCCGCGGCCGACCAGCTCGAATGCCAGGCGGTGAATGGCTTCGAACACCTCGGGCTGCTCCGTGCAGACGGCCGCCAATTGGCTGACGTCGAAGAATCGCCGGTAGTTGATCTCATCCGCCGCGGCTTTCCAATGCGACAAGCGATACACCTGCGCGTTGAGCAATTTATCGAGCCGGTCGAAGCTGCGCGGGTTGTCGACCGACCCGTTCCATTGGACCAAATTCTGCTCGATGAACGCCGAGACGTCGGGAGAGTGGAACGTCAGCCGTTGCAGACGGTTCTTGATGACGTCTTTTTCTCGATGCCGCTCGGCCACGCGCTCCGCAACGGTTTCGGTATGTTGCGGCAAATAGTCGAGCGCCGTGAGAATGCTTTCCAACTCACGCAAGTCGGCGGATTCGCCCCCGAGCTTCTCCTTCAATTCCGCGAGCCGGGCGGTGAGCAGCACCGTATAGCTGCGCGGATCGAGCGGCAGCTTCGTGTCGTAGTATTGGAGGAAAAATGCGCCGCCGGAGTAGGTCAGCTTGAGTTTGCCCGCCTCGAGCACCTTGCCAAATTGATCCTCCAGGAGCGGCAGCAGCACTTTGTTTTCGAGTTCGGCTTTGATCGGGTGCCAATTGACGTCGAAAAAATGGGCGAAGGGCGAGCTCGGGCCATTTTCAAGCACGTCGTTCCAGAGCGGATTTTCGCCGCCGACGATTCCCATGTGATTCGGAACGATGTCGAGGATCTGCCCCAAGCCGTCCTTCCGTAGTGCTGCGACCATCGCGGCGTAGTCTTCCGAGCTGCCAAGTTGCGGATTCAAGACAGTGTGATCGACCACGTCGTAGCCATGCGTGCTGCCGGTCCGCGACTTGAAATAGGGCGACGCATAGAGATGGCTCACGCCGAGGTGCGCTAGATAGGGCGCAATCTCTGCCGCATCGCGAAACGTCAGCTTCTCGGCTTGGAACTGCAGACGGTACGTCGAATCGGGCCAGCGCGAACGCTCCGCCACGGTTTTCTGAACCGAATCGACGAGCCCGTCGAGCAGCGAAGCCGAATCGATCGACTGGGCCGCAACCGTCGGCGAAGAAGCGTCGTTCATGGGCGCCATTCGTTCGGACAAGTGACCAAGATTTCGTAAGGAAGCAATTGACTCGACGAATCCGCCGCCGTTCGACGGCCGCCGTAGCGGGCATCTTCGGTTGACAGCAGAATCGGTTGAATGCCTGTCTGCCGCGATTGCACCGCGATTGTATCAGAAGAGATGTTGGCGTAGGCAATCAGTTCGGGCGACTCGCCGCGCTGAATGACTATCATGCGATCGACCAATTCCGCTCGGAGAGATTGTCCTGGCCTGAGCTGAGGCCATCGGCGGCGAGACGAAAGAAGGTCCTGATAAAGCTGGCGGCGCTCCGCTTGCCGAGAGCCCTCGGGCCACTCCCATCGCAGCTTTGCCGACGCGAAAGTACACGGGTCTTGTGCATCCGGAATTTCGTGATGCCATTTGAACGCCAGTTCGGAGAATTCTCGCCGGCGCCCCTTGCGTATCGCTTCGACAAGGTCCGGATCGCCGAACGAGCAGAAGAACGGAAAAGGCCGCGTCTCGCCATATTCTTCCCCCATGAACAAGAGCGGCACGAAGGGCGACAGCAGCATCAGGCCGACCGCGAGTCGCTGCGCCGCCGGCGGCAACAAGGTTGTCAGCCGATCGCCCATCGCTCGGTTTCCGATTTGATCGTGGTTTTGCAGGGCCACGACGAATCGCGTGCGATCGATCGAACCGACGCGATTTCCGTGCCGGCGACGGCGAAACGGGCTGTAACAGCCATCGTAGACATGCACGTCGTTCAGCGCTTTGACCAACTGTTCCGGCTTGCCGAAATCCTGGTAATAGCCGTCGCGTTCGCCGGTCAGCAGGGCATGGACACTGTGGTGAAAATCGTCGCTCCAGACGGCATCAAGACCGTGGCCACCTTGTTCCGCCGGCAGCACCACGCGCACATCGTTCAAATGGCTTTCGGCGGTGACAACCACTGCTCGATCTTGTTGTTCGCCGACGCGATGAACGGCGGCGCGAATGTCGGCCAGAATATGATTCGCCGAAGCGTCGTGGATCGCATGGATGGCGTCGAGGCGAAGGCCGTCGATGTGGAAATCACGGATCCAGAAGCAAGCGTTGTCGATGAAGAATTGCCGCACGGGATCGCTATCGGCATCGCCGAAATTGATCGCGTTTCCCCACGGCGTGTGGTAATGATCGGTGAAATACGGTCCGAAACGGTTGAAGTAACTTCCTTCGGGCCCGAGATGGTTGTAGACGACATCGAGAAACACCGCGACGCCGCAACGGTGCGCCGCATCGACAAGCCGCTGCAATGCTCTCGGACCGCCATAGCTATTCTGCACGGCATAGGGATGGACGCCGTCGTAACCCCAATTTCGCTCGCCGGGAAATTGAGCGATCGGCATCAGCTCGATCGCCGTGATGCCCAACGAGGCCAACTCGCTTAGCCGAGGAATGATCGCGTCGAAGGTTCCCTCGGGCGTAAACGTGCCGACGTGCAATTCATACAGCACGAGGTTCTCGCGATGCACTCCACCCCATCCGCGATCGGTCCAAGCGAACACATCTGGAGAGAAAACCGCGCTTGGGCGGTGAACCCCTTCCGGCTGCCAGCGCGACGCTAGATCGGGGTATTCCTGGCCATCGCTGAGCTTGAACGTGTAGCGAAGTCCTTCACGAACGCCCGACCGACGACTGGTATGAAAGCCGAAGGGCTCCGGAGCCATTGCGATTTCATGTCGGTCGGGTCCGGAGCCATTGACCAACAATACTCGATCCGCGAGCGGAGCCCAAACGCGCCAAGTGGCGTTTCCATCCGCATCGAGCAAAGCGCCTTGCGGTTCATATCGAGGTTCCATCTTGGATTTCGCTTTCGGCGGCGGTGTGGCGGCAATGTCGTCATGAATCGGGCTTGGCCCGGTAAGCCCGAATGTTCCTACAAAAACCCCCACGACAAGTAGATGCAACTAATCCCACTAAGTTCGCAAACTCCATGCCGCAATTGTACCAACGGCAAGCGGTCGGACTGCTCGCCGCGCAGCCAGGTTGGCTGCGATTTTGCCGATTATTCGGCTGAAATCATGTGGATCTGACTATGGCACGGAGAATGCTTCTACGTTTATGCAATGACTTTCCCGACAGGGCGGTGGTCGCGCTGCGGACTTGCTTCCGAGTTTTATTGTGGAGGGTGTTATGAAGCGGATACTATTTCATACGTTGTTGACCGCGGGACTTTTCCTTTTGGCAAGCGGAAACGCATTTGCCCAACGACATGATGGCGGCGGAGGTTCACGCGAGAGCGGGGCGCCGCATGGGCAAACCAACGCCGTCGGACCAGCGCACGTCGAGCAAGGGCCTGCCGTGCGTTCCGAAGTTCAAACGAATCAACCGGCGATTCGCAATTATGGGGCGAACAATCACCCGTCCTACGGCAACGAACAGGGACACGACAACGAATGGCGTTATGGTTTCCACGACAATCGTTGGTGGTATTGGACGGCGGCAAACGCCTGGGCCTATTGGAACGACGGACGCTGGCAGGACTATGCCGACAGCAACGCGGTTCCGTACACCACGAACTATCGTGGCCCGGCCGCGCCGGTCGGCTGGTATTGGAACGACAGCCAGAAACGCTACTACTGGTTCGATGGCACGAACCTGACGGCGGCACAGCAATGATCTAAGAGCTCGCACACCTTTGATGCGGGCTCCAAGACCCGACGGGCGGCAATGTGCCGCCCGCCGGGTCGATTGTTTTCAGGAACCAGACGTAGGCGCGCCACTCCGTGGCGGACGAGCAATCCGCCACGGAGTGGCGGACTGCGGGCCAACGGCTAGATCGGCACCGGCGGAGTATCGGGCGGATTCTTCTTGATGCGGAATAGCGCGGTCGTGCGACCATCGAGCGTGTATGTCTCGCCGCCATGTCGCACCGTTTCGTGCTGCGGAGGCTCCGATGTATCGAAGACCAATTCCCAATACTCATCGGGCTTATGCGTCGGCAAGGTAAAGTCGACGCCGGTGTGCTCCTGATTCAACAGCAGCAGCACCGTATCGCCCCTCAGTTGCTCGCCGTGCTCGTCGATATCGGCGATGGCATCGCCCGCCAAATGAACGCCGACGCATCCGATCGTCCCCGAGTTCCAGGCCTCCTCCGTCATTTCCTGTCCCGACGGCTCGCGCCAATAAATGTCCTGCACTCCCTGGCCGCGCAAGGGGCGGCCTTGGAAAAACTTCGGTCGGCGAAACACCGGCTCATTGCGCTTCAACTGGACCACTTGCGAGACGAACTTCAGCAGACGCTTCTGTTCGTCGTCGTGTTCCCAGTTCAACCAACTGATTTCGTTGTCCTGGCAATAAGCGTTGTTGTTGCCCTTTTGGGTATGACCAAACTCGTCGCCGTGGCGGATCATCGGCACGCCCTGGGAGAGAAGCAGCGTGGCGAAAAAATTGCGAATCTGTTGCCGCCGGAGCCGATTGATTTCGGCGTCGTCGGTGGGCCCCTCGGCGCCGCAATTCCAACTCAAGTTGTTCGACTCGCCATCGTTGTTGTTGTCGCCGTTGGCTTCGTTACGCTTTTGGTTGTAGCTCACCAGATCGTGCATCGTGAAACCGTCGTGCGCGGTCACGAAATTGATACTGGCATAGGGCCGGCGGCGGCTGGCAGCATATAAATCGGCGCTGCCGCAAAGGCGCGTGGCCAACTCGGCGATCGTCCCCTTATCGCCTTTCCAGAAGCGGCGGATCGCGTCGCGATAGCGGCCGTTCCATTCGGTCCATTCCACCGGAAAATTGCCGACTTGATAGCCACCTTCGCCGAGGTCCCACGGCTCCGCGATCAACTTCACTTGCGAGATCACCGGGTCTTGATGAATGATGTCGAAAAAAGCTCCCAGCCGATCGACTTCGAACAGTTCGCGGGCCAGGCTGCTTGCTAGATCGAAGCGAAAGCCGTCGACGTGCATCTCGGTGACCCAATAGCGAAGGCTGTCCATGATCAACTGCAAAACGCGCGGATGCCGCATGTTCAACGTGTTTCCGCAGCCGGTGTAGTCCATGTAGTAACGTTGATTGTCGGCAACAACTCGATAGTAAGAACTGTTGTCGATGCCGCGCAGCGAGAGCGTCGGACCCATCTGGTTGCCTTCGGCCGTGTGGTTGTAAACCACGTCCATGATGACTTCAATGCCCGCGCTATGCAGGACGCGAACCATCTGTTTGAACTCTCGCACCGCTTTCCCTTCGGTCAGGCCCGAAGCATAGCTACTATCCGGCGCGAAAAATCCGAGCGTGTTGTAGCCCCAATAATTGCGCAAGCCGCGTTCGATCAGAAAGTGGTCGTTGACGAACTGATGGGCCGGCATGATTTCAACGGCCGTCACCCCCAATTCCGACAAATAGCGCACCGCCGGCTCGGACGCCAATCCGAGATACGTGCCGCGGGCTGCCTCGGGCACCTCGGGATGCAGCTTCGTCAGGCCGCGAATATGCGCTTCGTAGATGATCGTCTTATGCCAAGGCGTGCGCGGAGCCCGATCGTCGCCCCAAGTGAACGCAGGATCGACGACCATCCCGAGCGCGACGGAAGCCGCGTTGTCGCGATCGTCGCGCGAGAGATCGGCCTGGGGATCGCCGATCTTGTAGCCGAACATTTCTTCCGTCCACTTCAGATCTCGCCCGATGGCTTTGGCATACGGGTCGAGTAGAACCTTGGCCGGATTGAAACGATGCCCGTTGTTCGGCTCATAGGGCCCGGAAACCCGATAGCCATACAACTGCCCCGGCGCAACGTCCGGCAAATAGCAGTGCCAAACCAGATCGGTATATTCGGTCAGCCGGATGCGCTCCGCTTCTTTGGTTGCTTCCGGAGAATCGAAGAGGCAGAGATCAACCTGAGTGGCATTTTCCGTAAACAGGGCAAAATTAACGCCGCCGCCGTCCCAAGTCGCCCCAAGCGGATACGGTCGTCCAGGCCAAACCCTCATGCAACTTCTCCCGGAAAGTAGTCCAACGACGTATGTGAAACTGATGCCGCGATGCGAATGCCGTGCCGAACTTTTATCCGTGTAATCCGTGTGATCCGTGGTTAAGTCTTCTGAATGTTGTACGAAGAAAAAACCACCGATCACACGGATTACACGGATAAAAAAGGAGGGAATGGGATTGCTAAGGAGGCGATTTAGCCGTTCTGCCGCAGTTCCGCCGGGCCGCCTTCGGCGGAGATCGCGCAGGCGGCGTTGATCAGGCCAACATGGGAAAACGCCTGCGGGAAATTCCCCACGAATCGCCGCAGCTTCGGATCGTATTCTTCAGGCAGCAGGCCAACGTCGTTGGCCAGCTTGAGCAGGTTTTCGAAATGACGCCGGGCCTCGTCTTTGCGGCCCTGCATGGCGATCGCCTGAACATACCAAAAGCTGCACGCCAGAAAAGCCCCTTCGCCGCTCGGTAATCCGTCGACGTTGCCCGTTTCCGGATAGCGCCGCAGAAACCCATCCTCCATCAAATGCTCTTCGATCGCTTTGACGGTGCCGACGATCCGCGGATCGTTGCACGGCAAAAAGCCGACCAGCGGCAGCAAGAGCAATGCTGCATCTTCGCAGTTCGCTCCGTAATACTGGACGAACGTGTTGCGACGGACGTCGAATCCTTGATCGCAAATCTCGGCATGAATCGTGTCGCGCAGCTTTCGCCAGCGCTCCAGGGGGCCCTCGCGATGGCTTTGCTCGATCGCTTTGACGGCCCGATCGCAAGCAACCCAGACCATCACTTTCGAATGTGTGAACTGCCGCGGTTCTCCCCGAATCTCCCAGATTCCATGGTCCGCCTCCCGCCAGACCGACTCCAAATACTCCACCAGGTTCGTACACAGCCGCCAGTCGTCGTCGCCCACTCGCAATCCGCTGCGATGGGCGATTCGAATGGCGTCGATCACTTCGCCGACGACGTCGAGTTGCAGTTGGTCGGAAGCGGCATTGCCGATTCGCACGGGCCGCGAATTCTCATAGCCCGCCAGCCACGGCGCTTCCCATTCCATCGTGCGGCGCTCTCCACCCAAACCGTAGAGGATCCGAATCGACCCAGCATCCCCGGCGATCGCCCGCAGCAGCCAATCGCGCCAAGCGGCAGCTTCCTCCTGATAGCCGCCGGCGATCATGGCGCAGAGCGTAAAAGTGGCGTCGCGGAGCCAGCAGTAGCGATAATCCCAATTCCGATTTCCGCCCAGGCATTCCGGCAGCGAAGTCGTCGGCGCCGCGACGACGCCCCCCGTCTGCGCATAGGTCAGCGCTTTCAGCGTAATCAGCGAGCGGATTACCTGCTCGCGCCATGGGCCGCGATAGGTGCAACGTTCGCTCCACTTGCGCCACCAATCGTCGGTGGCTTTCAGATCCTCGGCGGCTGAGGCGAACTTGCGTGGGCGATGGTTGGATGGCCGCCAGCAAAGCGAGAACGGAATTTCATGCCCTTCGGCGACGCTGAATTCCCCCACGGTTCGCAGCTCTTCGCCATGCAGCGAAACCGGCGTCTGAAGATACATGCTGTCTGGTCCCGCAACCGCCGACAAGCCGCCGGGCGTCTTCCGCACCCAGGGGACAATCGAGCCGTAGTCGAATCGCATGACCAACTCCGTCCGCATCCGCACCTCGCCCCCGAGGCCGACCACAATCCGCACCAGGTCGGGAAATTCACGCCGCGGGGGCATGAAATCGATCACCCGGACCACGCCGTCATCCGTCTCGAAGTCGGTCTCCAAAACCAGCGTGCCGAGACGATAGCGGCGGCTTACGCGGCGCACCGGACCCGCAGGCGCAATCAGCCACCGGCCATGCTCCGGGCCCCCCAGCAGCGCGGCAAAGCACGCCCCCGAATCGAACCGCGGCACGCAAAGCCAGTCGATCGACCCGTCCAAACCAACCAGCGCCGCGGTTTCGCAGTCGCCGATCAATGCATAATCCTCGATTCGCAACGGCACGCCGGATTCCTACCCTCGGAGATGAAGTTGTTGACCCGATTCCGTCCAAATCATTGCAAACCGCGTGCCGCGCCAAGTGTACGCGCTGTAATCGGCGCGACCGCCCCGTTCGGCTCGCGGACGCGGGATGTCAGCATATAATTAGGTTCGATCGATAGGAAGGAGTCCCGATGCAAACAACCGTCCCACACTGGTATAAAGACGCGATTATCTATCAGCTTCACGTCCGTTCGTTTTGCGATTCGAACGGCGATGGGATCGGCGATTTTCGCGGGCTGACCCGGAAACTCGATTATCTCCAGGACCTGGGAGTGTCGGCAATCTGGCTGTTGCCCTTCTATCCGTCCCCCTGGCGCGACGACGGCTACGACATCGCCGATTATTACGGAATTCATCCGAAATACGGCACGCTGCACGATTTTCGGGCCTTTCTCCGCGAGGCGCACCATCGCGGCCTGCGCGTCGTCACCGAACTGGTGCTCAACCACACGTCGGACGAGCATCCCTGGTTCCGCCGCGCGCGGCTGGCCAAACCGGGAAGCCGCTGGCGAAATTTCTACGTCTGGAGCGACACGCCCGATCGCTACGCCGACGCCCGCATCATCTTCAAGGACTTCGAGCATTCCAATTGGACATGGGACCCCATCGCCCGGGCCTACTACTGGCATCGCTTTTATCACCATCAGCCCGATCTGAATTTCGATAATCCCGAGGTCCGCCGCACGATGCTCGAAGTGATGGATCATTGGTTCGAGATGGGTGTGGACGGAATGCGGCTGGACGCGGTTCCCTATTTGTTCGAGCGGGAGGGGACCAGTTGCGAGAATCTCCCCGAGACGCATGCCTTTCTCAAGGAATTGCGGGCCCACGTCGACGCCCGCTTTCAAGACCGGATGCTGCTGGCCGAGGCGAACCAGTGGCCGGAAGACGCGGCGAGCTACTTTGGCGCGGGAGACGAATGCCACGCGGCCTTTCACTTTCCGCTGATGCCGCGGCTGTTCATCGCCGTGCAAATGGAGGATCGCTTTCCGATCATCGAAACGCTCGATCAAACTCCGGCAATTCCCGAAAACTGCCAGTGGATGCTGTTCCTGCGCAATCACGACGAGCTGACGTTGGAAATGGTGACCGAAGAGGAGCGAGACTACATGTATCGGGCCTATGCCCAGGATCCGCAGGCGCGAATCAACCTGGGCATCCGCCGGCGATTGGCCCCGCTGATGGGAAACGACCGCCGCAAGATCGAGCTGCTTAACGCGCTTTTGCTTTCGTTGCCCGGCACGCCGATCGTCTATTACGGCGACGAACTGGGGATGGGAGATAATATCTATCTGGGAGATCGCAATGGTGTGCGCACTCCCATGCAGTGGGACGCAAACCGGAACGCGGGCTTCTCCAACGCCGGGCCGCAACAACTTTTTCTCCCGGTCGTCACCGATTTTGAATACCACTACGAAACGGTCAACGTCGAAACGCAGCAGAAGAATCCTCATTCGCTGCTGCGGTGGATGATGCGGCTCATTTGGCTGCGGCAGCAGTTTCCCGCGCTGGGGCACGGCTCGTTCGAGGCGCTGCAGCCAAGCAACGCGAAGGTGCTGGCCTTTTTGCGGCGGGTGGAGGACGAGCAAGTGCTGGTGGTGGCGAATCTGTCGCGCTTTCCGCAATACGTGGAACTCGATCTGGCGACGTTGGAAGGAGCCACGCCGGTGGAGCTTTTCGGACAGGGGGCATTTCCGAAAATCGGCCGTTTGCCGTATCTGCTGACGCTGGGAGGGCATGGATTCTATTGGTTTGCCGTCGGCCACGCGGCAGCGCCGAGCGCGGAAACCGCCGCCGCAGCGGGACACGACGCCGCAGCGG
>Ga0182024_10011753_pt1 | contig 17495 bp, 10 predicted proteins | sample P32metaG_FD_120480 | JGI IMG/M metagenome (GOLD analysis project Ga0182024, IMG submission 120480) | Permafrost microbial communities from Stordalen Mire, Sweden - P3-2 metaG (Illumina Assembly) | ecosystem: Environmental > Terrestrial > Soil > Wetlands > Permafrost | place: Sweden: Stordalen... | reverse complement strand
CCAGCGGGGAGCGGGTGATGGTGATGTTGGTGAAGTGGATGTCGTGAAAGTTGGGGATGTTGCGAGTCTGGCCGGGCGCGGCGTAGCGTGGGCCGACGTCGGTGGGGGTGTTGGCGTTGCCGTTGTAGAGCATGGTGATGTCGATGGGACGCTTGACGTTCTTCATGGTGATGTCGGAATACCAGATGTCGTGGACTTCGCCGCCTCCGCCTCGGTAGCTCTTGATGCGTAGGCCGTTGTCAGCGCCGTCGAAGCTGCAGTGGCGGACGATCATGTGGCTCAGGCCGTTGCGGGTGCTGCTGCCGACGGAGATGCCGTGGCCGTGGAGACAGGTGAGGTTTTCGATGAGCACGTCGTGGGATCCGCTTTGCACGGCGACATTGTCATCGCCGTTGTCGATCTCGCAATTTCGGATGACGATTCGCGTGCCGCCGGGGTCGATGGCGTCCGTGTTGGGGGCGTCGCTAGGGGCTTCGATGCGGATGTTCTGGATGGTGATGTCCTGTCCGCGGGGGACGAGGTGGAACATCGGCGAATTGGTCAATGTGACGCCGTCGACGAGCAGGCGCTGTACGCCCTGGAGTGAGACGAGCATGGGGCGGGCGATGATGCGCCGGCCAGACGGGTAGCGGCGGGCGGCTTTGTCGGACCAGATCCAGAACATCGCACCGGAGCCGTCGATGGTGCCGGAGCCGGTGATGGAAATGTCGGTGGAATTTGGCGGAGAAGAGATGAGCGGCCGGACGCCGCCGCGGCCGCCGATTCCGTTGCCGAATCCGCCGAATCCGCCGGGACCGGTGGGACGGGTTGAAACGCTGGGGCGCGTCGCGGGGCCCGGAAGCGGTTGGTTCGGATCGGGCAGTCCGTATTCCGCGAAGGTGTCGGGGGCTTTGATGGTGGCGCCGGCGTCAAGGTGCAGGTCCATGTGGCTGGTGAGTTGGAACGGCAGGGTTTTGTAGATTCCGGGCGGGACGATGAGGTGTCCGCCGCCGGCTTTGGCGATGGCGGCGACGGCGTTCTTGAAAGCGTCGGTGTTGAAGGTTTTGTAATCGCCGACGCCGCCGAAGTCCGTGAGATTGAAGGTCGCGTCGGGAATCACGGGAAGGGCGGCGGTGATTTCGGCGTCGTCGCCCTGCGTGGTTGGAGGTGATTGCGCATCGGCACGATTGGGGATGAGGATCAATGCGGAGAATGCCACGCAGGTGAGACTGACCAGGAGTCTTTTCATTGGCAGCTACTTTCCGTTTGCGGTCGGCGCTGCGGGGGACAGGGCGCCGGGGCCGGCTTTGTAAACGGCGGCGACTTCATCCGCCGTCAGAGGAGAATCATAAACGCGAAATTCGTCGATGTTGGCGCTGAGGCCCGGATCGGCGTCGAAGCCGGAGCGGCCGAGCCAGCAGTGCACGGGATTCACCTTGTCCAGCGTGTTGTCGCCGAGATCGACGGCGGCGGCGGATTCCTGGCCGTCGATGAAGAGATGCAGCTTGGCGGCGGGGCCGTCGATGACGATGGCGGCCATGTGCGGTTTGCCGTCGTCAAGGCGCTTGCCGTCGATGTCGGTTTTGGAGCCGGTGTCGCTTGCCGTGATAGCAGCTTTGGTCTGGTCGGAGTCGTGGCGGCTGGTGAGATAAATGAACGCCTGGCCCTCAGCGCCGGACTTGTCGCCGAAGTCGATGATGCGCACGTACTGCGGGTTTTCTTTTTCTGTGAGCCAGATCAGCAGGCTGACGCTGCCGGTTTTGGGGAGGACCGATGAGTTGAATTCAAGGTAGGAGACGCCGTCGTCGCCGCTGGTTTTATCCGTGTTCTCCAGAACGAGTTTTCCATCGGCGATTTTAGCGGCGCCTTTGAGCGTCGCATCGACGTTGCCGACGGAATCCTTGACGATGGGCTGATTGAAGGAATAGCGGTGGATCAATCCGCCATCGCAGGCGGCGGCGCTGGAAACGATGACGAGCAGGCTGATGAGCAATCGAGCAGAACGGGAGGCGACGATCATGTTCCTTCTCCGTGCAGACCGCGATGGGCAGCGCCCCGCCGGGCGCGGAAAACCAAGGGGGCATGATATGCAGGGGAGGACTTTGAGGAAAGATAGGAATTGCGAAAGTTATTGCAGTATCCGCGCGGTGCGGCCGGGCGAACGCGCGGCGGCCCGTGGACGGCCAGGGCCGGCCTACCTGACGGGCGTGAGGGGGGCGGCGGGTTTGGCATTTTCATCGAGTTCCAGACGCAGGTAGTCGTAAACGACGCCGGTGGTGAGCTCGCCGGCGGGGATGGTCAGGGTCATACTGTTCTCGCCCGCCTTCAAGAACGATGCGTCAAAGGGCAGCCAGTATTCTCGCCACACGCCCCGGTCTGTGTTGTATCGCAGCGCGTTGGTCGAGACCGGCCGGATCGACCCCGCGGCTTTGCCGTTGACGCCGATCGCCAGGGTGGTGCTGTCGGCGCCGCCCAGCGCCACGCGCAGGGTCGCCTTCCCTTGGGCGGCCTTGTCCATATTGAACTTGATGGTCCAGGTCGTGGCGCGGCCGAGACCCCAGGTGCGCCACATATCCTGTCCGGGACGTGTGGGCAGATTCACCCACCCAAACGCCTGGTTGGCGGGATCCTTCGCGGCGGGATTTACAAAACCCAGGTTGGTTGCGTGCGGGGTTTCTTCAAAGAACCAGTCCTTGTGCCAGTCGCTCCGGCCGACCGTGTAGGTGATGTCATTGGGAAACAGCAGTGCGTAGCGCAGATCCCAGCCCCAGCGCCAGTATTCATCGCCCTTGAAGAATTCGCTGCCGTTGCGATTGGTATATCCAATTTCCCAAATCTGCCTGCCGTATCGGACGGGTTGCCATTTGAGTTGGCCCAGGTCCAGTGTTTTTCCAGCCTCGACCGTGATCCTGGTCTGGGCGAATTCGCCGAGCACCCCGTCGGCAAATACGTGCAGCGTGTAGGTGCCGGGGCGGACATTGGTGATGTTGAATTTGCCGTCGTCGGTTCCGTTGCTCCAGAACTGGTAGTAATTGCCGTCGTGCTGCCAGGTAATCAAATTGCCGTTGCCCGACCTGAAGACAAATCCGCCGAAGCTGGTGGTGTAATCCGGATGAGCCAGGCCGACGGTGAGATTGGGCAATTTCGTGGTGGCAGCCTGTGGGTCGTCAAGGACGAACTGACCTGTGACATTGCCGCGCTCATTCTTGTGGGGGTAGTCCACGCCGTTGACCCATTCATAAGGCCACGCGGCCTCGACCTCCTTGGCCTTGGCCATTGCATCGTTCCAGAGGGCAAAGGCATTGTCATGCCACGTTGCAGGGACAGTGGGATTGCCTTGTGTGGCGGCGAGGGTCGCCAGTTCATCTGGGGTCGCGTCCTTGGGATTCTTTAGGGCGTTGAAATAGACAAAGATCGGACCGACGACCTTCTTCCAAGCCTCGCCCGCGGGAATGTTGCAGCCCGCGCCGCCGGCGTAGTGGCCCGAAGTCCAGTAATCCAGAAGGGTTCCGCTCATGTGGACGACCAGGTCCATCTTCTCAGCGCCGCCGCCGATGTATTCGGTGGTGGGGTTGATGAAATAGACGCCGATTTTGTCTTTGGTGCTCGACCAGCCATAGGCGGGCAGCCGGTACATGATGCCGCAATAGGTATACTTGTGCTCAACGGAATTCTTGTAGTTGCCTGTGGGAATGATGCGCTGCTCTTTGGCGTGAATCACGGTACCGGAGCGCAGGTCCATGTCGGTGACCATGAGTTGATTGCGATCATTATCGACCGAGAGCCAGTCAAAGGTGGGGTTCATGGACTCAAGAATGAAACGGTTCTCGCCGAAACTCGCAGCGCGATTGCTCGCAGGATGCGTGTACTGCGCGTAGGTATAGAAGCCGCTGACTCCGCGTTCCATGGCATAACGGACTTCAATGTCGATGCGTCCGCTGTTGGCGCCCTTGATGGCAACCTCGCCGCGCTCGCCGCCGTTCTTTGCGGGGTCGATTGTGATGGACGGCGTGACCCGGCCGGAGGGCACTTGTTCCCAATTCTCATGGCGCGTCTCGACGATAATGCCGTGATAGACCAGTGACTGAATGACGCTGTTGGCCTTGGAAATGGTTGCCTTGACGATGCCGTTGTCCATCGTCCAGGTTGGGCCGTTGTCGGTGATGGTCACCGGGGCGTTCACATCGGTTTTGGCAACGACGGGCGCGAGATCCGCGGCGCGCAACGATGGCGAAAGCAGGGCCAGGGCCATGAAGACGGACGTAACCAAGCCGCGCGGGCCGAAGCCCGATACAACTTTCATCGCAGGCTCCAAATGATCTAAATCCATCCGCGCTGGCGCCGATTGTTCGACGCCGCCTCCATGACGAGGAAGTCCGTTTGCGACCTCACTTTTTATACTCTGGAACAGCCGTACCGTTGAGTTTGGCGAGATGGCGGGTTCCGGACACTACCTAAGCCTGGCGCCGGGTGCGCCGTTTTCAGGGTGCCGGAGATGGCAGTGTTGCCGGCGCTTCCTGGACGCCGACCTGCCAGATGGCGTCGCGGTTTTGTTCGGTCATGGGAACGTCCTTGAGGGTTTGCACGGTTCCCGACGAGAGATTTTTGACTTTCAGGGTGACGCTCGTTCCGGGATCGTGGCCCATCCGGGCAAGGAGTTCGACCAGATCCTCGTCGAAATGCTTTTGAAAGGTATCTGCGCCTCTGAATTGGGAGAACGCCACGACGTTGTGGGCGTCCAGATCGTCGATGGCCAGCAGTTCGTACCAGTTGCCGCCGACACGGACCTGGGGCGTTTGATCCTGCCATCGAATCGCCTCGAACGGCGAGAGCCTGGGATATCCCTGCCAATTCCTGTCGCCTGGCCACCAGCGGCCGGTGGTGAAGATGATCGCGCAGACCACCGCGGTTGCGGCCACGGCGGCCAAGGTCATCGACATAGTCTTCCTGGGTTTCTCCTGATCGATGAGCGGAATCGCCGGTGCGGCGGCGGCGACCGCGGCCGCCGGGGCCGCGGAAGGGGGAGTTTGTTTCAGTTGCTCGGCGATCTGGGCAACGCTGAAGTTCATTCGATTGAGCGTTGCCTTCCATGACGAAAAGACCAGCAGCACCGTGAACAGAGCGGCCAGCGCCAATGCGACGACGGACCCCTCGACGAACGGCATGCCGTGGTGAATCAAATCGGTGCCCCAGAACATCTGCTCCTGCCCGGACGTGATGGACGTGCTGCTATTGCCGTGAAAACTCCACGGCAGCCCGTCGGCGATGCGGAGGAAGATCACCAGCCGGTCCAGACCCAGCACGAGCGTCAGCATCCCGACCGCGCCAACGAGCCAGAACAACAGGCAGAATCCGGCGAGAATGCGCATTCTCCGCTGATCGCGGCGGACGATCCAGCGCGCGATGGATGTTGGATCGTACGGTGACGGAAGTTCTCCCGACACCATGTCCTGAAACGTCGATTGAAAATCAGTGGGACTCATGATTGCCCTGCCTTGTGTTGAATGATGATTCGCAGTTGACGCTTGGCGTTGTGGATGCGGGAGCGCACGGTCCCGATATTGCATCCCGCCACGGCGGCGATTTCCTCGTAGCTCATGTCCTCAATGAATCGCAAGAGCAGCACCTCACGGTGTTCGGGACCAAGCTGTCCCAGCGCCGCGTGCACGGCCTGTGCGTCGGCGGCGGTAAAGTCGGGTTCCTCTTCCGCAGTGACGATCGGATCAACCTCGTCAATCGATCCCATCGGCGTCCGCCGGCGGCGCAACAGGCCGAACGCTCGATTACGGGCCACGCGATAGAGCCACGGCAGGAACGCCGCCGGATCCTTAAGGCTCTTCAAATCCCGGAAAACATCCATCCACACTTCTTGCAAAACATCATCCGTGTTGTGCTGGTCTCCAAGCATCTTATGGAGGAACCCGCGCAGGCTGCGATGATGTCCGGCCACCAGATCCTCGAACGCGAGGCCGTCGCCCGCCTGGCAACGAATCACGAGCAAGCTGGTGTAGACGCGATCCGCCGGATTGGCCATCAATGGACTCTACGGTAAGGTTCATCCGGTCGTCGCACACGCTCTTCCGTTATGGGTGCGCCGAAGGGAGAAAAAGTTCACTTCAAATTCCGGTAGTGTGTCAGTTGGAGTTTTCTTCACAGAGCCGGGGCGTGTCGCCCCGGTCCGGGCCGACACGGCCCGGCTCTCTAATTCAAACTGATCCACTACCCAAATTCCGCATATGTAATGAGCGCATCTGGAAACATGCGCGGCCCGGCTTAATTCGCCGCAATGTCGCCGAAATACAGGCTGATCGAGCCTTGGTAATCTCCCGTCGCCACCGGCGGCTGGCCTTTGGGGCCGGAGGACGTCGCGGGCACGTTTTTGCTGCCAATGGCGGGGATCGCGTGGAGGAAGGAAATGCCGGCGGCGGGGTAATGGACCCATGCCTTGGTGGTCTGCGACACGATCGGCGGAATCTTGGGGGCGAAGACCTGCACGAACAGATCGTCCTGATTGACCAGAGCGGTGATTGGTCCTTCGGTGGTCTGAAGTTGCAGCCAGCGGATGCCGGCGTAGTAGCCTTTGAAAACCGGATAATCGAAATGAGCGCCGGGCGCGAGGTCGTCCGGGTCGCCGACCATCGTGTTGTTGTATGGCTTGTTCCAGACATCAAGCGTCCCGCCGGTGAGGCGGTTTTTGTAGACGGTGTCCGGGCCGTTGCCGAGGTAACGCATGGCTTTGACGTTGGCTTCGGGGTAGTCGAATCCGACGCCGAAGAAATCGTGCAAGCCCGTGAGGTTGTAGGCGTAATCAATGCTGAGCCAGCCGTTGGGATGGATGCGGTACGTCACGGATTTCATGTTGCCGGAATAGGCGGCGTTGAGAAGCACGTCGTTGCCGTCGGTGCTCTGGGTGAAGCCGGTCAGCGTCGCGTCGCCGGTCACCAGGCGCGGGCCGTTGGCGAAAGAGAACGATTTTCCGGCGCGAGTCGCGCCGGCGAGCCGGCCGGTCTTTTTGTCGAATCGCAGGGAGAGATCGCCGACGGTTGCGGTGATCGCATCGGGTGCGTCGGCGGTGTTGATCTTCGCGGCGGCGGGGGCCGCGGCCCAGGCACGATAGGCGTTGATCTGTTTTTGCGGCCAGACGTACGTCCACAGTTCGCGGCCGTCCGGGTCTTTGACGGTCAGCGCTATCGCATCGCTCAGGACTGTCTCGTCCATCGCAGGCATCGTCAATTTACCTGATTTTCCAGGTGGAATCGAATCAGCCAGCGTTCCCGGCGCGCTCCAGACGACCGTGCTGCCGGGAGCATCCGGCGTCGGTTTTCCAAAACCGCGCCGTTCCCAGGTGTACGAGCACTGGTTGGCGTCAAGAAAGGCATAGTGGTTGTCGAGCGTGAAGGAGCCATCGTCGTTGCGCGTGACGACGATCGGGCACCAGACCTGCTTGATGCTGTGGAACGACCCCTCTTTTTCGCGGTACGGCCCGACGATTCCGTCGGGGGCCATGTTGGTCCACGAATCGATCTTGCCGCCCAGGTCCACCCGCTTCACGTCCTCATCGAGATAGGCCCAGATGATTCCGCCGGCGGAAACCTTGCTCTTGAGCATGACGTTCCAATAGTCCTCCAGGCCGGCGCCCGCGCCGCCGTCGTAGTTGCCGTGCAGCATCTCGGTCGGGAAGAAGGGGTCGTTGCCGTTGCATAGTTGAACGAGCGCGCTGTAGGTGGGGTAGTGGCGATTGTTGATGCCGCGGAAAAGTTGCTGGGGATGCAGGACGCGGCGCTGCTGGGGATCCCATTTGTCAAAGTCGTCGTCGAGGTGGGTGTTCCAGCCTCCTTCGTTGCCGTTGTCCCAGAAGAGAATCGACGGATGATTCACATCGCGCGTGACCATTTCCTGCACGAGCCGATGGCCGCTGACGTCGTCATATTTCGCGTGCCACCCGGCCAGTTCGTCCAGGACGTAGAAGCCCATTTCGTCAGCGGCTTCGAGGAAATGAATATCCGGCGGATAGTGGCTGCACCGCACGGCGTTCATGTTCATGTCCTTCATGAGGTTGATGTCGTCGCGGCTGAGCTGCGCGGAAAGGCATCGCCCCGAATCGGGCCAGAAGCAGTGGCGATCGCAGCCGCGCAGCATGATGCGGCTGCCGTTCACAAACAGCCCCGCGCCGGGCCGGACTTCGATAGTGCGGAAGCCGAATTTCTGCCGCATGGAGTGAACGACGCCGGCCGCGTTCTTCATGCGGAATTCGACCTGATAGAGATTCGGTTGCTCGGCATTCCAGAGGCGGGGTGAATCGAACTTCGCGGCGAGATGAACCATGGCACTGTCGGCGGCGCCCAGCGGCTGCGAAAATGCGGGGCCGACGGGAGTGCCTGCTGTATCCATGACCTGGGCTTCAATGTTCCATCCGCCCGCCTGATTGGCCGGCGCGATTCCGTTTAGATAAACATCCGCCGCAAAGGTTCCGTCGGCTTTGGCGTCGATGGCGACGCGATCAATCGACTGCGGCGGATCGGCCTGGAGATAAACGGGCCGGAAGATGCCGCTGTAGTTCCAATAGTCTCCGCGCCGCTCGGCGCTGTTGATCGACGCATCGGACGATTCGTCATCGACCGTCACTTCCAGCAGATTTTCCTGGCCGAATTTGAGAAGTTTGGAGATGTCGTATCGGAACTGGTAATACCCGCCCTGGTGCATCGGGCCGGCCGGCGTGCCGTTGATGAAGACCTGCGTGTCGGTCATCACGCCTTCGAAGACGATGAAGACTTTTAGATCGCTCCAATTCGCCGGCGGAGTGAAGGTGCGTTTGTACTTTCCCTGCACTTTGGACCATCCGCCTTTGGGAACCGGCCGGCCGTATTCGTAAACGCCGAATCCCTGCAACTCCCAGTTGGACGGCACGCCGATGGTGGACCACTTGTTGGCGTTCATGCCGCCGTTGCAGATGAAATCCCATTGGACGGGGTCGTCCTTGCCAAGCCCGCTGAGCATCATCTGCCGCGATTCGGCGGCGGAGGAGATCGCCGCCCCGATGGTCAGGAGAGACAGAATTGCCAGGCAGACGTGATGTCGCACATCGTTCATGGAGTCGTTCCTCCGCCGTTCGCCGATCGAAACCTGAGAAAGCAACGAGAAGAAACGGGACCGCAAAGCTGCTCAGGGAACCGCGGGCTTCGGAGAGCGCTAGAGTTTGACGATATTGCCGCACTCGCCTTCGAAGTCCATCTGAACGATTGAGTCGACCGGCATGTTTTTGCTCTTGAAAAAGCCCGCGACCGCCTCCCGGCTCGGTCCCTCGAAGATGCAGGAGATCGTTCCTTCCGCCAGATTCCCGAAAGACCGCAGGCCTTTGACCACCTTGTCCGTCTGGGCCGCGTGGCTGATCTGCTTCACCTGCTCCAGCGTGACGGCTTTGGCCGGCACGGTGTGCGTGCAAAGAAACTTCGGCATGGGTCCGGCTCCTGAAAAAAGCTCCCGCGTGGTGTCGGCGCCGCAACCGTTGCGGCACGTCACTCGGGGTGACCGTAGCCTATCGTGCAGCCCAGTGCCCGGCAAATCGCGTAGGCGATGGTCATTCTTCGATTGACTTGAAGGAGCGGCAAAACGTCCAGGGCATGTGGAGGCGCGAGAAAGCGAAGGAGAACAGTAGAGCAGTTGAACAGCAGCCCGCAGTGGAGCGCTGCGCCGTCGGTGGGCGACGGACTCTCGCCTTGTTTTGGTCTTCTCTACTGCTCTACTGTTCTACTGCTCCACTCCTCTATTCTTGGCCCCATGGGCCAAGAATCGGGAAGGGCTTACGTGGAGTCCGCCCCGGCGCAACAAAAAGCCCGCCGACCGGTCATCCACATCCGGCTGGCGGGCTGCAAACTCCACTCCAGTTCATCCCGCCTTTCAAGACGGTTGTCATCCAGCCGTTTACCTCCGCATCATCATCCTGGCGACGATGTATCCAAGCCCGAAGCCGACGATGGTGCTGGTCACCGGCCGGTCGTTGATCCGATCTTCGATCGCGCCGGCGGCGCGCTTCGCCTTGGTGCTAAGATCAGTGATGTGCCGGCTCGCTTCATCCTTCGCCCTGGCGGCGCGATCCTTGACTTGATCGGCCACGGCATGAGCGCCCGATCGCCCCGCGCCCGCCGCGCTGTGCAGCAGTTGGTTGATGTCCGATCGCAACTGGCTGAAGCTTTGCTTGAGATTGTCGAAGTCGGCGCCAGAATCTCGTTGGTCGGTTCCACGTTCAGTTTCCAATGTCATGTCATTCATTCTGGTCATGATGAATTCTCCTGATTTCCGTTGCCTGGTCCGCGCGCGGGCGGATCAGACGACCGGAGGCATCGGCGGCCGGCGGCCGGTGAACAGGCCGAACAGCAAAGACGCCAGAAACAGCACCAGGAAAATCAGGAACAGAATTCGCGCCATGTACGCGGAATCCGCCGCGATGCCGCCGAATCCAAGCACGCCCGCGATCAGGGCGACGATCAGAAAGAAAATAGTCCAGCGCAACATATTAAGCTCCAATCACCCCGGCAAGGCCGCCGCCCGGGGGGAAGACCGGGCGGCGGCAAGCGCAGGGAAGGGGAAGAGGGAAGATCATGACGCCTTCGCTACATCACGCAGCGCCCGAATATGGGCGTGGGCCTGAAGGACGCCGCTGTATTGCGTTTCAATGACGTGGCGGATCGATTCGGGCAACGGCTCCTCCATCGCACCGCGGTAGGCCGCCACGGCGCTGTCCTCACCGCGTTCGCATTCGGCGAGCACGGCGTTCGAGCTGCCGCCGGTGAGCGACTTCTTGAGATTCATCCAGCCGCGGTGCATCGCGCCGGCGGCGCTTCCATGAAGAGCAGGCTCTTCTCCGAGCGATGCCAGCAGGCGCTGCAGTTCGCCGGCGAATTCGAGCCGCTGCCGGCTGTAGTGCAGCAATTTGTTTTTCAGGTCGGGGTCGTTCACCGCTTCAGAGGCGGCGTCGTATCCCTGTTCGCCGTCGAGGCACGCCTCGATCAGCTTGTTGACGGTGTCTCGGATCTCCACAGTTGCGGTTGACATAACAACTCCTTTTTCAACACCCGTTTTCCGGCCAATGAGCATTCGCTCAGCTCGACCGTGCCAACGCAAGGCATCATAGGAGTTGCAGAACCGCGGGAATATCGGGGGATCACTGAGTGGGGCCGCCAATTATCCGCCATGCGAACCATCGGGCCGGTCCGTTCACCGGGGGGCCGGGGCGGGGGTTGCCGCGGAGGATTCAACGTGGCGCATGTGTCCGTTTCCGGCGAGCCAGTGGACGGCGCTGACGAGCTGATGCGGTTCGACGGGCTTGCTCAAATGCAATTGATATCCGGCCCGGAGCACGGCGATGCGATCCTCGTCGCGCGCGTAGGCGGTCAGGGCGATGGCGGGCGTGCGGCCGCCGCGGTCGCCCGCGAGCTCGCGCAACTCGCGGATCAATGAAAAGCCGTCCTCATCCGGCATTCCGATGTCGCTGACCAGCACGTCGGGGAATTGAACGGCGATGGATTCAAATGCCTCGCGCACCGAAGCGGCGGCGACAACGTCGGCATTGGCGCGGCGCAGAATCTCACTGAGCATCTCCCGCGCGTCGGCTTCATCGTCGACGATCAGGACTCGTTTGCCCGCCAGGGAAACGGATTCCAGGGGAGCATCGTCGGCGGACGACGTGCAGGGCGAGCGGTCGGGGATCTCCGGCGCGGGCCGGGAGGCGAAGGGCAGCATCACGGTGAATGACGAACCCTGGCCAAGCCCGGCGCTGTGGGCGGCGATGGTGCCGCCGTGCATCTCGACGATGTGACGCGCGATCGTCAGGCCGATTCCCAGGCCGCCATGCGTGCGGGTGATGGTGCTGTCTCCCTGACGGAAGCGGTCGAAGACGAATTTCAGAAAAGCCGCATCAATGCCCGCGCCGTTGTCGGTCACGCGAATCTGGGCGTGGGCATTGCTTTGTTCCAGCCCCACGTGAACCCGTCCGGCGGCAGGCGTGAACTTCACGGCGTTGGAAAGGAGGTTCCACACAACCTGCTGCAACCTGTCGGGATCGCCCAGAACCTGCGGGCCGCGGGCGAGTTCGACCGCGAGTTCGATGTTTTTCGCCTCGGCCGCCGGACGGACGGCGTCAATCGCCGCCTGAACGACGGTCTCCAGCCCGACCTGGCGCACACTCAAGCGCATCTTGCCGACGTTGATGCGCGACACATCCAGCAGGTCTTCGATCAGTTTTGTCTGCGCTTTCACGTTGCGGTCGATGACGCTCAGCCCGTGCTGGGCCTCGGCGGGCAGCTTTTGCATGCGAAGGAGTTGTGTCCAGCCGACGATGGCATTCAGGGGCGTGCGCAGTTCGTGCGAGAGCGTCGCGAGGAATTCGTCCTTGAGCCGGTTGGCCTCCCGCTCCTTGGCGAAAATGGCGTTCTGGATGGCGATGGAGGCGATCTGGGCCAACTGGGTGAGAAGCGCTTCGTCCTCGGCGGTGAACGGGCCGCCGGCGCGATCAAGCAGAAAAATCAATCCCAGATGTTTTCCATCGAGGTGCTTTAGCGGCGCCGCGAGCAGGCCGCCACGGATCGGCGGCAAGTCGGCGGCGCGGAGGGCTTCCATGTCCGGATGGGCGCGAAGCTCGCCTTCGCCGAGGCGCGTGACAGAGGGATTCTCCGCGATGATCGTCGAGAGAAGCGGTTCGAGCTTCAGCCGCCGGTCGCGGTATTTGGCGTATTTCTCGGAAAAGCTGGCGGCGGACAGCACCCGCGTCCGCTGGATTCCGGAGACCGGGTCGGCGAGGCAGAGGGCGGCGCACTGGTGGCAATCCAGCACGTCGCGAGCGGCGTTGGCGATGGCGGGCATCATCTGCTCGACGGACGCGGCGCCGTTGATGGCGACGGAGGCGACTGAAAGTTTTTGCAGTTGCGTCGCCCTGCGGCGCTCCATTTCGGTCTGCCGGCGCACCTGCGCGGTTTTTTGGTGCAGGTCGATGAAGACGGCCACTTTGCTGCGCAGGACGTTGGGGACGACGGGAGTCTGGATGTAATCGACGGCGCCAAGGCTGTAGCCGCGGGCCATGTGCAATTCGTCGCCGGAGGCGGTGAGGAAGATGATGGGAATATGCTGCGAGCTTTGGCGGCTGCGGATCAGGGCGGCGGCTTCGAGGCCGTCCATGTCCGGCATGTTGACGTCCATTAGAATGACGGCGAAATCGTCATTGAGCAGATGCCGCAGCGCCTCGCGGCCGGAATAGGCGCGCATGATGCGCTGGTCGAGGCCGTCAAGGATCGCCTCGATCGCGAGGATGTTTTCGGGCTTGTCATCCACTATCAGGATGTTCGCCCGGCCGTCCGCGTCACTCATGGCCGTTCCGTGCCTTTGAGTTTAACGATAAAGCCACAGCCGCAGCAATCCCAATAATTGCTGCGTATCCACGGGCTTGGAGATGTAATCCGAAGCCCCGGCTTCGATGCACTTTTCACGGTCTCCCTTCATGGCCTTGGCCGTCAGCGCGATGATGGGTAAAGCACGGAATTTGGAGAGCTTGCGGATGGCCCGCATGGTGTCGTAGCCGTCCATGTCGGGCATCATGATGTCCATCAGCACCGCGTCGATGTCGGGGGTTTGGTGAAGCAGATTGATGGCCGCCCGGCCGGTTTCCGCCGACAGCACGTTCGCGTGATATGGCTCAAGAATGCTGCTCATGGCGAAGATGTTTCGGATGTCGTCGTCGACGACCAGGATTTTCTTTCCGGCCAGCACGGTTTGGGCCGAGTGCAGACCCTCGATCAATTGCATTCTTTCCCGGTCCATCTTCGCCAGCGGGCGATGCAGCAGGAGGGAAACGGCGTCGAACAGACGTTCCGGCGATCGCAGATCGCGCACGACGCTGGTTTGCGTCAGACGCTTGATGTGCGTTTCCTCCTTCTTGGTGTGGTCCTGCGTGGAGTAGAGGAGAATGTGGAACTCGCCCAACTGCGGCTGTTCATGCAGTTCCTCGATCAGGTCCAGCGCCTTGGCGTCGGGCAGGTTCCAATCGAGCACCATCAGATTGAACTCGCCGCCGGCCAGTTCGCGCTGAACGGCCGCCGCGTCGGGCGCCGGGATGATCGTGACGTCCGGGGCGGCGATCAGATCGGTCAGGCGCGTGCGCTCCTGCTCGTCGGCGACGGCCATCAGCAGGCGATGTGACCTGGGCTGAATCGCGCGGGAGATTCGCCCGAACGCCTCATCCAGGGATTCCTTGTTGCGGATGGGCTTGGTGAGAACGCCGATCGCGCCCATGCGCAGGCCGCGTCCGCGGTCTTCGTCGGTCGTGATAACCTGCACGGGAATGTGCCGCGTGGCAACGTCGTCCTTGAGGCGGTCGAGCACGCGCCAGCCGTCGATGTCGGGGAGATTGATGTCCAGGGTGATGGCGCTGGGAGACAATTCGCGGGCCAGGTTGATGGCTGACGCGCCGCGCGCCGTGACGACGGCTTTGAGGCGGTTGTCGTGGGCCAATTCGACGAGAATGCGGGCGAAACTTGCATCGTTTTCGACGATGAGCAGTGTCTGATCCCCGTCGCTCAGCTTGTCGCGATCGTCGTCAAATTCCTCGGCGGCCCTGTCCGTCGAAATCTGCATGACCGGCTCGGCTTCGGGCACGGGGGGCGCGTCCTGCATCGGCTCAGCGGCGCGGCGGGCGGGCTTGGTCGGAGCGTAGGACTGCGGCAGATACAGCGTGAAGGTGCTGCCCGCGCCGGGGACGCTGGCCAGGCGGATTTCGCCGCCGAGCAGGTGGGCCAGTTCGCGGCTGATGGCCAAGCCCAGGCCGGTGCCGCCATATTTGCGGCTGGTGCTGCCGTCGGCCTGCTGGAACGCCTCGAAAATGATGGCCTGCTTCTCCGCCGGAATGCCGATGCCGGTGTCGGTGACGGCGAAGGCAACCACCGACTTGGCCTTCTGAAGCATCTGGTTTTCCTGATTCCAGCCGCTGATGGCGGACTGGATTTTGAGCGTGACGTTTCCCCGGTCGGTGAACTTGAACGCATTGGAGAGAAGATTCTTGAGGATTTGCTGCAAGCGTTTGGCGTCGGTGTGCACGCCGCGCGGGAGGATGGGATCGACTTCGACGGCGAAATCCAGCTTCTTGGTCTCGGCGACGTGGCGGAAGGTGCGGTCGACGTAATCGTGCAGGTCGTGGAAACTGATGTCGCCCACGTCCACCATGACCGTGCCGGATTCGATCTTGGACAGGTCGAGAATGTCGTTGATCAAGCCGAGCAGATCGTTGCCGGAGGAATGGATGGTCCTGGAGAATTCCACCTGGCGGTTGGTGAGGTTGCCTTCGCTGTTCTTGGAAAGCTGATCGGACAGAATCAGCAGGCTGTTCAGCGGCGTGCGCAGTTCGTGCGACATGTTGGCGAGGAATTCGCTCTTGTACTTGCTGGTCAGAGCGAGCTGCTTGGCCTTCTCTTCGAGCGCCTGGCGGGCCTGCTCGACTTCCTTGTTCTTGCGTTCGACTTCGACGTTCTGTTCGGCCAGCAGTTTGGCCTTGTCTTCCAGTTCGGCGTTGGTCTGCTGCAATTCCTCCTGCTGGCTCTGCAGTTCGCGGGCGAGGGACTGCGACTGCTTGAGCAGATCCTCGGTTCTCATGTTCGCTTCGATGGTGTTGAGCACGATGCCGATGGATTCGGTGAGCTGATCGAGGAAGGTTTCGTGCGTGGCGCTGAAGCGGTCGAAGCTGGCCAGTTCCATGACCGCCCTGACGTTGCCTTCAAAGACGATCGGCAGGACGATGATGTTGAGCGGCTTGGCTTCGCCGAGTCCGGAGGTGATGTGCACGTATTCCTGCGGGACGTTGGTCAGCAGGATCTTTTCCTTTTCCAGTGCGCACTGGCCGACGAGGCCTTCGCCGAGCTTGAAGCGGTTATCGACGTTCTTTCTTTCCTTGTAGGCGTAGCTGGCCAGCAGCTTGAGGAAGGGTTCTTCGGTCTTTAGGGCGCTGTCCATCATGTAGAAGACGGCCTGCTGAGCTGAGACGACCGGCGCCAGTTCAGACAGAATCAGCCGGCCGACCGTCAGCAGATCCTTCTGGCCCTGAAGCATTCGGCTGAATTTGGCGAGGTTGGTCTTGAGCCAGTCCTGCTCCTGATTCTTCACGGTGGTTTCGCGCAGATTGCGGATCATCTCGTTGATGTTGTCCTTGAGGGCCGCCACTTCTCCCTGCGCGGCGACGGCGATGGATCGGGTGAGGTCGCCCTTGGTCACGGCGGTGGCGACTTCAGCGATGGCGCGCACCTGCGTGGTCAGATTGGCGGCAAGCTGATTCACGTTGTCGGTCAGGTCGCGCCAGGTGCCGGATGCGCCGGGCACGGAGGCCTGTCCGCCGAGTTTTCCTTCGACGCCGACTTCGCGGGCCACGGTGGTCACCTGATCGGCAAACGTGGCCAGCGTGTCGATCATGCTGTTGATCGTGTCGGCCAGTTCGGCGATTTCGCCCTTGGCTTCGACCGTCAGCTTGCGCTTCAGGTCGCCGTTGGCGACGGCGGTCACGACCTTGGCGATGTCGCGCACCTGATTGGTGAGACGTTCGGCCATGAAATTGACGTTGTCGGTCAGTTCCTTCCACGTGCCGGACACGCCGCGGACTTCGGCCTGACCGCCGAGTTTTCCTTCCGTGCCCACTTCGCGGGCCACGCGCGTCACTTCGGCGGCGAAGGAGCTGAGCTGGTCCACCATCGTGTTGACGGTCTGTTTCAGTTCCAGGATTTCGCCGCGCACGTCGACGGTGATCTTCTGCGTCAGGTCGCCGCGGGCCACGGCGGTCGTCACCGTGGCGATGTTGCGCACCTGGTCCGTCAGGTTGCGGGCCATGAAATTGACGTTGTCAGTCAGTTCCTTCCACGTACCGGCGACGCCGGGCACGTTGGCCTGACCGCCGAGTTTTCCTTCCGTGCCGACTTCGCGGGCCACGCGGGTCACTTCCGAGGCGAAGGAACGAAGCTGGTCCACCATCGTGTTGACCGTGTTCTTCAGTTCCAGAATTTCGCCTTTCACGTCGACGGTGATCTTCTTGGACAGGTCGCCTGCGGCGACGGCGTTGGTCACGTCGGCGATGTTGCGCACCTGCGAGGTCAGGTTGCCGGCCATGAGGTTCACGTTGTCGGTGAGGTCCTTCCATGTGCCGGCGACGCCCTTCACGTCGGCCTGCCCGCCGAGTTTTCCTTCCGTGCCCACTTCACGGGCCACGCGGGTCACTTCAGCGGCGAAGGAGCTGAGCTGGTCCACCATCGTGTTGATGGTGTTTTTCAGTTCCAGAATTTCGCCCTTCACGTCGACGGTGATCTTCTTGCCGAGGTCGCCGTTGGCGACGGCGGTGGTCACGTCGGCGATGTTGCGCACCTGGCCGGTGAGGTTGGAGGCCATCGAGTTCACGGAGTCGGTGAGATCCTTCCACGTGCCGGCGACGCCGCGCACGTCGGCCTGACCGCCGAGTTTTCCTTCCGTGCCCACTTCGCGGGCCACGCGGGTCACTT
>Ga0182024_10011752_pt1 | contig 17497 bp, 14 predicted proteins | sample P32metaG_FD_120480 | JGI IMG/M metagenome (GOLD analysis project Ga0182024, IMG submission 120480) | Permafrost microbial communities from Stordalen Mire, Sweden - P3-2 metaG (Illumina Assembly) | ecosystem: Environmental > Terrestrial > Soil > Wetlands > Permafrost | place: Sweden: Stordalen... | reverse complement strand
GTGCAGAATGCTCACGATCCAAACGCGGATTATGCGCGCAGCAGCTACGATGTCGGACAGCGTCTTGCGGTTAGCTTTATCGGTCAACTGCCAGTTGGTCGAGGCAAGCAGTTCGCCGGCAATGTAAACCGTGGCGTTGATGCCGTCATTGGCGGATGGCAAGTCTCGGGTGTCGGCATCTTTCAGGGCGGCTTCCCATTCACCATCCTTGCATCGGATATCAATGGCTTCAATGAGTCGTTTGCTGAGCGAGCGAATATCGTAGGCAACCCAAATCTCAGTAAGAAAGACCCAACACATTGGTTCAATACGGCCGCTTTCGTCCAGCCGGCGGTAGGCACCTTCGGGGATTCATCCCGCAATGCTGTCCGCGCGCCGGGCGTCGAAAGGATGGACCTCACGGTGGGCAAATCGTTCTCTCTTGTCGACCGCGTACGATTACAGATTCGCTTCGAGTCCTTTAATGCACTGAATCATCCTCAATTTGGATTCCCGGACGCTGGCGTGAATGATGGTGCTACCTTCGGAACAATCACCAGCACAGCCTCCGATAACCGCGAAAATCAGGGAGCAATACGATTGACGTTCTGACGACTAATCTCAATCTTCAAACCTCTGCCGACTCACGCTCCTTATAGTCTGAAGGCGAAATGAGACATGGAAAACTCTCGGAAGCTTCGCTTCGTAGCGCGGGGACGAAACCTGATCCTGGTACTCATTGCATCTGGAGTCTACTCGTTTGGACTCTACTCATTTGCAGGCCTCGCCCTGAACCCGAGTGATGAGATTAAAGATCAGCGGGGTAAGCTCGCCCCCAAGCCACTGTTCCGGGATCCGGTCCATGATGGTGCGGCCGACCCAACTCTCATTTGGAATCGGGCTCGGCATGAATGGTGGATGTTCTACACCAATCGTCGCGCCGATCTGGCAACATCCGACCCTAAAGATGTTGCGTGGGTGCATGCCACTCGCATTGGCATCGCCGTCTCTCGTGACTATGGGGCAACCTGGACGTATCGCGGTGTCGCGGATATACCCTACGGCAAGCCAGACTACACCGAGTGGGCCCCCGACATCGTCTACGCCGGCGGCCAGTATCATATGTTCCTCGTCATTGTTCCCGGCACTTTCAAGGACTGGAATGCGCCCCGTAACATCATCCATTTAACCAGCAACGATCTCGAGAAGTGGACCTACGTTTCCGAGCTTGAAGTAGGGTCTGACCGGATCATCGATCCTTCGCTCTATCATCTACCCAACGGTGTCTGGCGTGTTTGGTACAAGGACGAGCGGGACCAAGCCCATATTCACTACGCTGACAGCACAGACCTTACCCATTGGGTGGCGAAAGGAGCCGCCATTACCGATCGCGGCAGCGAGGGGCCGAAGGTCTTTCGTTGGAAGAATCGGTTCTGGATGATCGTTGATGCATGGCATGGACTTGGCGTTTACCACTCCGACGATCTTGAACATTGGGTAGCTCAGCCTGACAATCTGCTCCAGGTTCCAGGATACCTACGCACAGACCGCACCGAAGGCCATCATTGCGATGTAGTTGTCAACGGAGACCGCGCATTCATTTACTACTTTACTCATCAAAAGGACTCGGATCTCGACACGAAGCTGCATAACTCTGCCCAGCGAAGTGTTCTTCAAGTGGCAGAACTCCACGAGAGCCATGGCGCGCTCACGCTGGATCGGAACTCACCCGCCCTGGTAAATCTCGGCTCTCAGTAAGAAGTGTGGGCTTCTTGGCAGGAAGAAACCCTAAAGAGGCTTACCGGCGGGAGCCGCGATACTACTTGTCCATCTCTCCTGCGAGACAATACCTTTTCCCTCTTTCACAGTGACGAGTTGGTCGGCGGCGACACGCCCGAGCGACTCCCAGGCGCCTCCTGTCCAACGAACACGGACGGTCGCCGAGAGTTCCTTGCCGAGCCCGAAATGAAGACGCGGATCATTCGCGGAAAGAAAACTCGATTGGCTCAGCAATTCCTGCGTTTGGGTGGCGGTTGAGGTCTCTACAACGACGCGTGCGCCGATTGCGCTGCGGTTCGTGTGGACGCCGATTAGGCGAACCTTCAGCCAATGCTGCGTGGGAGACACATCGTTGCGAAGCAACGTCGGCGGCTCATTCAGATTCATGATGAGAATGTCCAGATCGCCGTCGTTGTCGAAATCTCCAAACGCGCAGCCTCGACTGCAGTGCGGATCATCGATGGAAACGCCCGCGGAACCCGAGAGTATCTGCTCAAAGCGGCCATGTCCAACGTTGTGGAAGAGGAGACGAGATGTGCGCAGCGGGTATTGTGGGAAACGGGACTCAATCTCCGGATACACGTGGCCGGTCACGATAAAGATATCGGGGCGCCCGTCGTTGTCAAGATCGCATAGGCCAGCGCCCCATCCGACATATCGATTTTCTACTGCCAATCCAGCTTCGCGCGTGGCATCGTCAAAGGTGCCATGGGCCATATTGCGATAGAGTGTCGGCGTATCTGCGGCGAAGTTCGTCTTCAGGATATCGAGACGACCGTCGAGATCATAGTCGCTAACTGCAGCACCCATGCCGGCTTGTTCCTGGCCATCGCCATTGTAGGCAACTCCACGTATCCCTCCCTCTTCACGGAATGTACCGTCGTGATTGTTCAGGAATAAGAGTCCCGGCGAAGAATCACAAGCGACATATATGTCGGGCCATCCATCATCGTCGTAGTCTGCGGCCACCACGGTTAGTCCATAACTTGATCGAGCGCGGGCTACCCCCGAAGAGGTGCTGACATCGGTGAAGGTGCCGTCACCCTTATTTCTATAGAGGCTATGTGCGCCAAAGGGCAAGCCGCGAGGGCCACAATTGACGGCGACATCTTTCCATAGGCAATTGGGCTGTTGTCCCGGCAACGGCGCGGTAGCCGGGTCGAATACTGTGTAATTAGACACGAAAAGGTCCAACCATCCGTCGCGGTTATAGTCAACAAATGCGCAACCAGTACCCCAGCGAACGGCAGATTCGGCAAGCCCCGCTTTTACGGTGACATCTGTGAACGTACCATCACCGTTATTGTGGTAGAGAACATTGTGTCCCCAATAAGTCAGGAAGAGGTCCTCGAACCCGTCGTTATCATAATCGCCTACGCACACGCCGCAGGCCCATCCTCTGCGTTCGAGACCGGCTTTTTGTGTGACATCGGTAAACGTGCCATCACGATTGTTGTGATACAGCCGGTTGGTCGCGGCGGCGGGCGGTTGCTGGAAGCGAGTTCCGCTCAGCAACAGAATATCCATCCAACCATCGTTATCGTAGTCGATGAACGCGCAGCCGCAGCCGATTGTTTCAAGGATGTAGGTCTTGTGATCTTCGGGGCCGTAGATCACCGGCTGCGTTAGCCCGGCATGCAGAGACACATCAGTAAACCGGGCAGAAAACGGCACCCCGGAGGGCTTGCCGCGTGGCGCCGCCTTGGTATCCGGCGACGCCATTCCTTGTTGGCCCAGGCAGACGGTGGCCGTGCCGGCTTCAAGAAGAAAAGCAAGGAAACTGCGGCGGGACAACGTCATGGATGCGTGGCCTTTGCGAACAACGCATTTTCTTTTTGCGCCAGATCCGTCTGGCCAGTCAAGGCATACAGCCGCATCAGACGAAAATGTATCTGTTTTGCCTGTGGGAATGCCTGCTCCGCGCGAGTCAAAACGCCAATCGCCACCGGATATTTCTCCAACTTCTGGTAGGCCAGTGACAGGTCCAACGCCGCCCAGAGTGGCGCCGGCGAGCTGGAAAAGCGCGGCGCGAGAAAGGCAGCTGCCTCGGTATAGTTCCCCAACTGAATCAGGGATTCGCTAATACCCGCAACGGCGCGATCGTCTGTAGGATCGGCGGCCAATCCAGCCTGAAAAAGCGCAAGCGCTCGGTCCCATTCTCCCTGACTGCGATAGAGCATGGCCGCGTCATGGCGAAGATCAGGTAACTCCGGATTTGAGGCAAGAAGCTGTGTGTAGATTGTCTTTGCCTCTTGGTATTGGCCTTGAGCGGCGAACATCTGTGCCTGAAATTGTGCCAGCCACGGCGAGTCAGGATACTTTTGTTGGCATTCCACAATACTTTGCATGGCCTGTTCACCGGAAAGAACGCTCAGCATATACAAGAGGGCCGAGTCGCCCGAATGCTTGGGGAACAAGGCTAGCCCCTCGTCCAGCGTGAGGTCGGAGCGCAGGTAAGAAGAATGGGCAAGCGCCGAAGGAAAGCCACTCCGCGCATCCGCAGATCCAGAGTCTCGAGCAGTTTTCAGGTACTGGATATAGGGAGCTCCATCGGACGTCTTGCTGAGTTGGCCGATGAAGAAGTTGCTGGCTTTCATAGAAGCGTGGCTGCGATAGATGAGAACCTGATCCGGAGGGACGGTGCTCGATAGCATCAGCGTCTGGCCTACTCGAAGCGCATCGAGCGCATCATCGGTCTCCAGGTAACAAGGCGACAGCACGGGCAATAATGCGTCGTCCTTAGAAAGATGATGGGCAATCTGAGACAGTAACGGTGTTACAGCTTGATACTGGCGGAGGCGGCAGCGCTCGATTGCCAGTAGTTCCCGGGTGTGCGGCAGATCCTCCAGCCGCAGGGCCGCCAGGTAGCTGCGAATCGCGCGCGCGTGGTCGCCCTCCATCTGGTACGCGAGTCCGAGATCACTCTGCAATGGGGCTGAGTGCGGATGGCTCGCCAGCGCCTCCTCATAGAGCTTTGCTGCCTCTGAGTATTTGCCCGCCGCGAAAGCAGTGCGGGCAGCCACGGCATCGTCCGGAACGGACTGGCAAATCGCAATCACGGGGACAGCCCAAATCACCCAAGCCAAGATGGGGCCTATCTGCATGCCGTCGCGAACTCCTTCACTGGATCTCAACTTGAGAAAACATGAGATCCCGTGGTTTTGCTTCCACAGGAGTGGATGATGGCTCAACTCTAAGCGCAAGACGACGGAATCACAAATGCGCCTTAAGGAAGACTAATGGTAATAATGCCGACCACCACAGAGGGATGAAGAGCCTCTTCTGCATCCCCATAGTTACCGTCCGCCGTCACGGGTGCAGCGGCTCGCCTTTCAGGAATGCTGCGATATTTTCATTGAGAAATTTTTCGTCCGCCGGACTAGCCCCGGCTCCGGCCGGGTGACCCCAGAGCGAAGGGATAGGCAGAAGGTTGCAGTGGGGAATGAACGGCGCTTCATATCTGGCGTCGGTGACTGGGAAATACAGGTCTGTCGCCGATGGCATGTAGAGCACCTGCGCTTTGATCGATCCCAGCGCTTTGGGCAAATCTCCGCCGAACCCGGTAGTGTCTCCGACATCATGCTGTTCCCAGGTATGCATCTGCAGAATGAGATTGTTCGCATCGGCGCCGGGAATGAAATTCGTTTTGTAATGATCCACGACCTGCGCAAAAGTGGTTCCCGCAGGCTCCTCGGATTTCCAAAGCTCCTGACGCCACCACTCCTGCGAAAAGAGCCACGCCGTCCACACCAGGGAAAATGCCTGGATGCCCTTCACGGGCTCGTCCTTATAGTCCCCGCCTTTGAAGGCCTCGTCCGTAGTCAGAGCGGTAATCTCGCTCTCCAGGCGCACGATACCGTGGCCGTACGTCTTGGCCGTGCCCGAAGTGGCAACGATGCGGTCCATGTAATCGGGATACGAAACGGCCCATTGAAAAGCCTGCTGCGCGCCCATGGAAAAGCCGATCACGGCTTCGAGGTGCCGCACCCCAAGCTCCTGGGTCAGCAACTGATGCACCGCTTCCACATTGTCGCGGATGGTCGTCACCGGGAAGCGGGGACCGTGGAACGGCTCCGGCGTATTGCTCGGCGACGATGAGCGTCCATCGCCAAACAACTCAGAGGTGATGAGAAACTGGCGTTCGGGGTCGAGTGCTTTTCCCGGTCCGATGACAAAACCGTAACCGTGCATGTCCGCCATGTAGTGCGAAGGGAGAAGAATCGCATTGTCTCTCGCTGCATTCAGGTGACCGTAAGTGCCGTAGACGATCTTCGCCTCTGGCAGCGTGACTCCACTCTCAGTATGAAAGTTGTGGATCACGAATGTGTGCTCCGTCGGCTCAAGCTTCGCAGGCGGCGTCTGCGAGTACGCAGCGAACGAGTAGGACACTACAAAAATCCAGGCAACAAGCTTCATCTGTGGTCGTCTCCACGCAGTTGTGGCGGTTAGGGCAACGCAGGAAAGAGTGGCGGATCCTTGCGCTGCCTGGTGGTCTGCTCAAAATCATAGGCGTAGCGGATGAGCGACGACTCGCTGAACGCCGGCCCGAGAAACGTTAGTCCCGCCGGAAGCATGCCGTGGGTAAATCCCATGGGAACGCTGATCGCGGGAAACCCGGTTTGGGGTGAGAGCACCTGGCTGTTATCTCCCGCGGGGCTGGTCACATCGCCAACCTTACGCGGTGGATTGCTCCACGTGGGATACACGATGGCGTCGAGATGATCCGTGGCCATTGCTTTGAGCAGTGCATTGCGAAACTCAATCTTTGGCGGATCGTGGTAGACGTCGGGGCACGGTGTGCGCCGGTCATCGGGCTTTGGCGTAGCAACCGCTCCGCGAATCTCGACTTCGATGTAGGGCAGATACAGACCCGACTCCACGATGGAAGCCAGATCGTGATAGGGCGCGTTGGGATGCTTCGCCAGGTAGGCATTCAGATCGGCCTGAAAGTCGCCGCAGTCCAGCTTCTTTTCCATCGCATCGTAATCTGGAATGGAAAATGGATCGACCAGCACCGCGCCTTCCTGCTGCAACGCGTGGAGCGCCTCCTCGGTCACCGCCTTCACTTCCGGGTCGGTTTTCGCATCGTTGAAATACTGGCGAAACACACCGATCCGAGCGCCGCGAAGTCCATGCCGGTCGAGAAAACGGGTGTAGTCGACCTTGGGGCGATCGGCATCGAGTTGCGTTACTGGATCCGCGGGGTCCGGTCCAGCGACCACGCTAAGCAGGGCAGCGGCATCGGCCACGGTGCGTGCCATCGGGCCGCCTACATCGTTGTGCGCGAACAGGGGAATGATGCCTGAGCGGCTGGTCAAGCCAATGGTCGGGCGAATGCCCACCAGGTCATTGTGGGAGGATGGGCCACGAATGGAGTTGCCGGTGTCGGTGCCCAGACCGGATTCTCCCAGGCTGGCCGCAACCCCCGCCGCCGTGCCCCCGCTCGAGCCCGCGGGGACCCGCGTCAGATCGTAAGGATTGCGCGTGATGCCGGCGATGGAGCTAGCCGTCAGGTACGGACTAAAGGCCCACTCCGCCATGTTGGTCTTGGCCAGCACAATGGCTCCAGCCGCACGCAGCCGCGCCACCATGGTGGCGTCGCCGGTGGGTATGAAGCCGCGCATGGCAAGCGATCCGCCGGTAGTTTGCAGGCCTTGGGTGTCGTAGTTGTCCTTGATCAACATGGCGATGCCGCCCAGTGGAAGCAGCTTGTGGGTGGCGGCAAAGTTACGATCGCAGGCATCCGCCTCGGCCAAAGCATCAGGGTTGATGACCACGATGGCATTGAGCCGCAATCCGTCGATCGGTGTCTGATCGTATGCCCGGATACGTGCCAGGTAGCTGGCCACCACAGCGTGGCAGGTGGTGCGCCCTTCGCGGATAGCCTTCTGGATTTCAACAATGGTCGTGCCGGACACGTTGAAGCTGCTGGCTGCGGTTTGCGCGTAGGTCAGCCCGCAATGGACGAGCGGCAGAAAGCAGAGGGCTCGAAGTATGCGCTTCATTCTGGTCTTACGTAGAGATAGCACAACCACGGCCCGATCCGGCGTCCATCGCGTTTTTGCTCCGTCCGCGCTGTCGTTGTATGAACGAAACGTAAATGGGCGGCTAGCTGCAAAAAATAGTTGCTACATCGTTCATGCCTGTGATACACACGTGACGCGTATTTCGCGCATTTTCGAGCCCCGTGAATGAGCAGTCTACGGTCCCTTGATTCCGTTGGAGGGCCGGGATGGATATAGCTACTTCGACCCTGTTGCGTAGGCTACCCCCGTAGCCACGAGGGCTGAGGTTTCCTGAAGACAATTAGATCTGCCAAGTTCGAAGAGGTTCTCTGATGAAAAATCCGTTTCGAACCGCCGCTACCCTTGCGGTCGTGTGCCTTATGGCGCTGGGAATGATGACTCTCAGCGCGAGCGCTTGGGGAGAAACCCCCGGCTTTCACAGCCCTACACCGTTGGTCGATGAGATCTCGCCCACTGCAGCCCGGTTGGGTGGCGGTGGATTCATCCTTACATTAAGAGGCGCCGGCTTTCGCCCAGGTGCGGAAATCGGCTGGCAAGTAGGCGACACGACGCGGCGCCTGGCCGCGTTTGTCTGTAGCCCTTCAGAAATTGTTACCTGGATTCCTTATTCCCTGGTCGCCAAGGCGGCAACCGCCACCGTGACTGTGATCAATCCGGATGCGCCGCCCCTGGTCGGCAAGTCCAACCCTGTTTTCCTTCCTATCACCGTCCCGACAGCCGGCGTGGCTTTCAGCCAGAAGAACATAACCCTGGGAGAGCCCCTGAACGCAATCGTCACCGCGGACTTCAATGGGGATGGCAAACCGGATCTGGCTGTTTCCGAGCCTTGTGGCAGTGATGTCACCTGCTCTACCTATCACGGCAGCATCGCCATTCTGCTCGGCAAGGGCGATGGGACCTTCCACGCCGCCGCCTCCCCGGCAGTGGACCAATATCCTGGCGCGCTCGCGGTCGGCGATTTCAACGGGGATGGCAAACAAGATATCGCCGTCGTCACGTTCGTCGGAGCTACCGTTTCTATCCTGCTGGGGAAGGGTGATGGCACGTTTACTGCTGCGCCTCTTTCACCCACTGTCGGCGGCAATCCCAACTCCATTGCGGTTGGTGATTTGAACGGGGACGGAAAGCTGGATCTTGTCGTCAGTAGCTACAACACCTTGTCCGTCCTGCTGGGAAACGGGGACGGGAGCTTCTCCGCCATCGCTCCACCTACGGTAGGGAGCGCGCCGGGTGGCGTGTTTTTGGTCGACCTGAACGGGGACGGCAAGTTGGACCTCGTCCTGGGCAATGGAACCAGCCCCTATGTTTCCGTTCTGCTGGGCCACGGGAACGGGACCTTCAGCGCGGCGACTTCACCGGCTGCGCCTACTGGGCCCGTGACCGTCATGGATCTCAATCGCGATGGCAAGTTGGATTTGCTCTTTGCGGAAGGGAACGCCCCCGGCTTCGCGCAGACCACCATATCCGTCGCGCTGGGTGAGGGTAATGGCCAGTTCACGGCCGGGCCAACTTCTCCAGTGGTGGACAACGGTATCAGGGGGGGCGTCGTGGCAGATCTAAACGGAGACGGCAAGCTTGATTACGCCGCCGCCGAGGGCTATCCCAGCAATAGTTATGAGTTCCTTTTGGGAGATGGACACGGAACCTTCAACCTGCAAAGCGCAATCGTCGTCAGCAACAACGGAAACGGTCCAGGAGTCGCCGCGGATTTTAACGCGGATGGCCGGCTGGACCTGGCCACCCTCAACAGTATGAACAGCGGCACGGTCTCCATTCTGCTACAGGTGCCGGCGCCTTAACCTCAATCGTTGGAAACACCAGCACCAGGGGCGCGGCTTCGGCTGCGCCCCAAATAGGCCGGACTTCACAGGTTGCGGAAAAATATGAAAGCCGAAATCCCTAGCCCCTCGGCACCCAAACCGATTCCTCCCTGGAAACGCGCAGGGTGCCCCAGGTCTCGCTTTTGAGACCTGGGATCCTCCTAGAAAAGGCCAATCAAGATATTTCTCCGCAGCCTGTTTAGCCGTGCCACATGGCACTCAGACCAGTGAGGGCTTTAGCCCCTGAGGTACTTCTTTTCAATCGTCTGCGGCGAACTCGGGCGGAAAGAGATGACTTCGATTTATGTGCCTCGAAAAGCGTACCTCAGCGGCTGAAGCCCTCAAGCGCGTGGGGCCATGTGCGGCACGGCTGAACCCGTGCCCTTCGTTGGACAAGTCTGGCCCCACAGACACGGGGTCGCCCGAAGAAAGTGCGACCAAGTACACTTGATCACATCTCTTTGTGTGTGTGATTAACCCACTGCGAGCAAAGACCCTCAGGGTGCTCTTCCACCCGGGGCTGGGGCCACTTCTCTAGTGGGCGCATCCTTGCCATTCCTCGCGCGCATCTTCAGAGCGTTTCGCTATCGCGATTTCCGCCTCATGTGGTTTGGCGCCTGTGCCTCCACCATCGGCACATTCGTACAGCAATTTGCCCAAAGCTGGCTGGTCTACGATCTCACCAAAGATCCCTTCTACCTGGGTCTGGACCTTTTCCTGGGACAACTCCCGATCATCATGTTTTCTCTGTTTGGCGGTGTTTTCGCGGATCGCCTGGACCGCCGAAAGATGTTGCTCACCTCGCAGTACATCCAGATGGCCTGTGCCTTCATGTTAGCGTTCTTGCGGTCCGCCCATCTACTCCACGTCTGGCACATCCTGGCCCTATCCTTCGTCGTGGGAGTCGGCCAGTCCTTTGGTGGTCCGGCCTATTCGGCCTTGCTCCCAACCCTGGTCGGTCCAGAAGACCTGGCCAACGCCATTGCCATGAACTCGATCCAGTTCAACCTGGCGCGCATCCTCGGCCCAACCATCGGAGGCGTTACCTACACTTTCCTGGGCGCTACCTGGTGTTTCACTCTGAACGGCGTGTCGTACCTCGCGGTGATCGCCTCGCTGTTCATGATTCACGTTAACTTTGTGCCGGCAAAATCGCGCGAGCCGGTGCTGCACAGCATGGCAGAGGGTATTCGGTTTATACGATGTCGCGACGGAATGACTCCGCTGGTCGTGTTGGCGTTCTGCACCACATTGTTCGGTTTTTCGCTCACCGGATTCCTACCCGTCTTCGTACAGACCATTTTTCACAAAGGTCCCGAGACGTATACGTTGCTGCTGGTTTTCTCCGGCGCGGGATCGATCTGTGGCGCACTGATGGTTGCCGCGATGGAAAAGTTCAAGGGGCAGCAGCGCCTCACGGTGCTGATCTTGACCTTTCTGGGATTCGTCATCGCTGCCTTTGCCATGTCCAAATGGCTTCCCCTGTCCTGCTTGCTGATTTTCTTCACCGGCGTTGCCATCATGGCCTCTGCCTCGCTCATGTTGTCGCTGGTACAGCTCATTGCCACCGACGCGATGCGAGGACGAGTCATGAGTGTGTACAATCTGGCGTTTCGCGCCGGAATACCCCTGGGTAGTCTGGCGCTGGGAAAGCTCATCCCGATCTTTGGGGTCACAAAGGCGCTGGCCGGAGCCGGCTTCATGCTCGTGGCTGTGTCTCTCTATTTCCTGATGGCCAGGTCAGACGTCAATACCAGCGATCCACTCAACACCCCGGCCTAAGAACCTACCTAGAAACCGGCCCTAAGAACCCACAAGGACAGGCGCGTTCAGCAGCGTGACCGATTCTTCTCCCGCCGCCACCCGGGTCAGCGTCAGAACGGTGACGTCGTCCTCCTGCCCAAATGCTACCGCTTCGTCGGAGGCTTGGGATGCGCTTGGCCGGGTCCCGAAAAGGACCTCCAGGCGCTCAAAGCCGTACAGTTCGTCGGACTGGTTGCGCGCTTCCAGCAGTCCATCGGTATAGAGGGAAAAGTGATCGCCTTCGCGCAACTGAACATCGACGGAAGTTTGAATACACGTACCGCGAGCACTCCGCTGCGCACTGGGCCGAGCCCATAGATCTGTGCCGGAATACCAAACTGCAAGTCCACGCGGGGAGGGAAGCTGCCCAGTTGGCCAACGGGGACACCATTCCAGAAGAGCTCATAGACATCGTCGATGGCTGGGATCAGCAGAGTCACATCCGGCGATGCTCCGGGTGCCGGGGAAACGCTCAGTTGGCGGCGATACCAGCCGTAGCCGGTGTAGCCGGGATGCCCTTGCGTTCCCCAGGGAGCGTCGGCAGTCAGCTGCTCCCAGCCGTTGTGGCCGGTCGCGTCGTCAATCCCGGGAGTGGCCCACATTGGGTCATCGCCCAGATGGAATTGCCACGGACCGTCGAGCGGCGCAACGCCTTTGCCCAGACCTTCGATGGTGAGCACTGCGGGAGGCGTGCCGGTTGCGGAAGGTTGGACAACAGCGGCTTGGATCTGCGAGTGAGGGGAGACGATGGCCGCGACAGCAACCAGAGCAAGCACCCTCAGTTGTGAGAGCAACGTTCGTCTCGTAGACATGGACTGCAGTCTACCTTGCCGGCATCGCTGCTCGACAGAGCAAACTTTCAGCGGGTCCTCAAGGTTTCACTTCCGGCGGGTAAGTTTCCTCGTAGATGACGCTCTCCAGGGACGCCCGCCGTTCCCAGCCAAGACGCTCAAGCTCCGGTTCGTTACCGAAGGTATCTACATACCCCACGCAAAGGTAGGCCACGGGCTCAATATGCGCAGGGATGCCGAGCACGGACCGAAGTGCATCCGGCGACAGGATGCTGACCCAGCCAACGCCGACACCCTCAGCTCGTGCGGCGAGCCATAGATTTTGTATCGCGCAGACGGTCGAGTAGACCGCCGTCTGGGGCATGGTCTGCCGGCCGAGGCCATGTCCCTGTTCGCTCTCCGCGTCGCAGAGAATGCAGAGATTTTGCGGCGCCTCCAGAATGCCTTCGAGCTTCAAATCAGCATATTGATCGTGACGCGCGCCTTGATATTTCGCCAATGCCTGCTGGTTTGCTTGTTGAAACACCGCATGAATGCGTCGCCGAACCTCGAGTGAGCGGATGACCACGAAGCGCGACGGCTGCATCAGCCCAACCGACGGTGCATCATGAGCCGCTGTCAACAGACGGGTCAGCAAAGCATCGGGCAGGGGCTCCGGCAGAAAGCCGCGGCGCACGTCGCGACGCGCGCGGATCACCCGGTAGATTGCCCTTCGCTCCGCTTCGTCGAAGGCCGGCGAAACGGCTGGTAGCTGGGGATTCTGGCTCATCCGCGGGGTCGCAACCTGGGCGATCTGCTCATACCATGGACGCGAACACGAACCTCGGCATTGAGCATTGTCTGATTTTACCCCGGCCGGCTTGAATCGATCGGCGCGTGGTTCTTCGGCCTTTTCGCTCTTCATCCGCTGCGAAGATGTTGGACCATCTCGTATTCGTAGAGCGCCGGATCGTTTTGATAGGGTCCAGTGGTTCCGGTGAAGGTGTAGCCACATCGCTCATAGAAACGCATGGCGGCCGAGTTGTTGCTGGTGACCATCAGGCGTAGCTCGGCGGCTTCGAGATTGTTTGCCCACACCTTCACGGCATCCATAAGCATGGTTCCGAGGCCGGTCCTGCGATGCGTGGGAGCCACCCACATCGAGGCAACCCACGCTCTTTGCGGAACGTTCTTGTCAAAATAACCAGCGATGATGCCACACGGTGCACCCTCATCCATGCCGAGATAGCAAACCCCGCCCGGGCCATTCCACGTATCGGCTCGCTTGAGCCAGTCGCTGTCGGAGAACGCAGACTCCTTCGCATAAGTGCTTCCGAAGGCCGTTGGAGTATCTTTGAGGGCTCGCAGCCGGACTATCTTGAATTCCTCTATCAGGTGCGGCGAGAGTGGTTCGAGCGTAGGCATGTCCAAAATATTCCGTCGATCTTCGTTCGGCCTCGACCATCAGCTGTATTTAAGCCACCGGAGCATCTCGGGCAGAGTCGAGCGCTTGCCATGCATCAGGATGCCGACGCGGTAGATCCGCGAAGCGACCCAAACCATGCCGTAGATTGACGACACCATCAGCACTAGCGAGAGAGCGAGTTGCCAGGCGGGCACCGCCATCGCAGCCATGCGCAAACTCATCACAATCGGCGTGCAAGGCGGAAAGAGCGATAACAGCACCACCGGCCACGCGCCGGGGTTGCCCAGGATGTAGACAATCAGCATCAATCCGATCACCTGCGGCAACACGATGATCATCGCGAACTGCTGTACCTCAGACTCCTGGCTTACGGTGGCGCCGAGACCTGCGCTCAGGGCGCTGTAGAAGAAGAACCCCAGCAGAAAATAGAGCACAAAAAAAATAAGCTGCAGTGGTGTCACTCCATAAGCCGCCAAGCGTCCGAGCCCCAGCGCCATCCAAAGGGACGACGCGCTCATCAATAGAATGAAACCGATCCACACCGCCATCTGCGTCAGCCCCACCGCGCCGACACCCAAAAGCTTCCCAAGCATCAACGACTCTGGCTTTGCCGAAGCCAGCAGCACTTCAAACACTCGCGAAGTCTTTTCCGATACCACCGAATGGGCCACGTTCACGCCATAAAACACCACCGCGAAATACAGCGTGAAAGTCATCGCATATGCGCCCCAGAAGCCCTTGCTCGCGTCTGCCGCCACAGCTTTGCCGTTCTTTACCCTCAGGGTCTTCAGGTCTATCTCTTTCAGCAAGGCTTCTATTTCACCGCTGGTGGCGCCGCGTTTCACCAGCTCTTCTCGAGCCAGCCCGCGGCCGATCGCATGCTGCATAAGGTCTTTTCCGAAAAAATCCGATCCACCGGATACGTATGTTGTTTCCGGCTGCTTCGCTCCCGCCTTTGTCTCGAGCCACAGGTAGCCATCGATCTTCTTGCTCTCCACCTCCGCGTTCAGGCCAGCCAATTCGCCCAGTGTGAGCGGAGCTCTCACATCCACCCTCAATGGCGATGATCGGGATCTTCTTTCGTTCTCTCTCAGGGCCAGCAGTTCCACCCGCACGCTCTCAGCCAACATCAGATCGTTCGACGCCGCCACGATATGCCTGGCGCCACCGGTCAGCTTGGCGGAGAAGGCGCCGATGCCGAAAATCAACGCGAATAGCAGCGGAATGAGCACGGTGCTGACCCGGAAGGCCTTGCTGCGGATCCGCTCCAGATATTCGCGGCGCGCGATCAAGAATGCTTCACGCATCCACTTTTTCTCCCACAGTCTGGATGAAAATCTCTTCCAGCGACGGCTCTACCAGCTCAAAACGATAAATCTTCGCGCGTTGTTCGGCTGCCCGCAACAATGCCTGCGCGTCGCCATGTTCCTTCAGCAGGATCTCTGCGTGTCCTGGATATTCTTTGTATTCGGCAATCGCCGCATGGTTCAGAAACCCGTTATCACCTTCAAAACCGATGATCACCCGATTGCGTTCGTAGCGCGATTTCACCTCGCGCATCTTGCCCGAGAGCACCGCCACTCCGCGGTGAATCAGGCAGATCTCATCGCACAACTTCTCCGCCTGGTCCATGCGATGAGTGGAGAACAGGATGGCCCTCCCGGCTTTCTTCAGATCCAGCAGAGTGTCTTGCAGCAGGGTCGCGTTTACCGGATCGAGCCCCGCAAAAGGCTCGTCCATAATGATCAGCTCGGGATCGTGCAGCAGCGTCACAATAAACTGGATCTTTTGCTGCATTCCTTTGGAAAGCTCCTCTGTCTTGCTTTGCGCCGCATCGAGTATGTTCAGCCGTTCGCACCACGCGTGCGATCGCCTGGCAGCAGCCTCTGCGGTCAGCCCATGGAGTTGGCCCATGAAGAGGAGTTGGTCCACCACCTTCATCTTTCGGTAAAGCCCGCGCTCTTCTGGAAGGTAACCGACCTTCTTCAGGCTCTCGCGTGTAAATGTCCGGCCGAACAGGCTCACTGTGCCGGAATCCGGCAGGGTGATTCCCACCATCATCCGAATGCTTGACGTCTTGCCCGCTCCGTTCGGCCCCAGCAGGCCAAACATCGATCCTGCTTCTATCTGTAGATTCAGATCGTGTACCGCCACCTTCTGTTCGTACGCTTTCGACACATGATCCAGCTGTACCGCAGGCGCCATCCCTTGAACCTCTTGCGAATCAGGAGGAGTGTAACAAAGCCGCACGCACCATGCATGAATCACAGCGGCGGTGGCTCTTTTCGACCACCATACTGCCTGTTTTGCCGCCGGCTCCAAATACCACGTCCTTCCTCGATATCCTCCTACGTGCTTCTGCCTTTGCCACTCATGTGCATGTTCTGCAATTGCTTCGCCAACCCAACGAGAAGCATCCACCCCCGGGGCAAACGAATGGTTCGCTCTTACTCGCCGTTCATTTCCTGGACGAACTCTATCTCAGCAGCGGTCATCAGTTGTTGGAACGTGTCGGGTGGAAGGATCTTCGCCTTATACCTCGCCGCAATCGCGGGCAGATTCTTCATCAGTTCGGCCAGTTTCTCGGGATCTGGCGGAGGTGGAGGCGTAGTGCGCGTCGCGACGCGCGGTCCCATCTCCAGGAACTGTCGCTCCAGCCCCGCGGGTGAGACGATGCAGAAAAGCCGCGCCGGTACCCTGCTGAGATTCAGAAAACAGTGCGGCGCCCAGCCGGGAATGTTGACCGCGGATCCAGGTGTCGCCGCGGTGCGCTCACCTTGGCAAAAGACGGCCACCTCTCCTTCCACCACGTAGAAGGTCTCCTCGCACTCGTGCGCATGCGGCATAGGACCGCCGCCTGGCGGGATGTGCATGTCGATGAAGGAGAGCTTCTCATCCGTATCAGAGCCTCCAAGAACGATGGAGTAGGTGTCGGCGCCGATGCAAACATTCGTCCGATCGGCGGGCATGGAAACTGCCAGCTTCCGCGTTGTCGTAGGTGTTGACTCTGCCACAGGGTTCCTCTCTTTCGAATATTAAGACTACACGCGTCGTCTCCACGTTTTTCCACCCGCGAGCCGTCTCGTCGGCAAAGTCGGCCTACTTTCTAGGTCTCTGCCTGAGACAATCGACTTAATTGATTGGGAGAGTCACCATGTTTAGCATCGAGTACCGTCAACAGATCTCGAGCCGTGTGCTTGCATGGGCCGAATCTGACCAGCGCGTCGTGGCCGGGGCAGTGATAGGATCGCTCGCGCATGGCCCGGGCGACCGCTGGTCTGATCTTGACCTCACGTTCGCCGTCAAGGATGACGCGACCATTGCCGAAGTCCTGGAGGATTGGAGCGGAAAGCTGATCGCGGAGTTCGACGCCCGTCGCCTGTTCGATCTGCCCAGCGGTCGTTCGATCTACCGCGTGTTTCTGCTTCCCGGGTACCTCCAATTCGATCTCTCCTTTTCCCCGGCGTCTGATTTCGGCGCCATTGGCCCCCAGTTCAGGCTGCTCTTCGGGGTTGCTTTGGAGAAGCCTCACATCGCGCAACCCGACGCCCAGGATCTGTTCGGATATGCGGTGCATCATGCACTACGCGGCCGCCTTTGCATCGAGCGCAACCGTCGCTGCTAGGCTGAATATTGGATCAGCGCCGCTCGCGACTATAGCCTGAGTCTTGCTTGCGTACGCCGTGGCCTTCCTGCCCGCTACGGAAGAGGTTTTGATGATCTTCCAGACGAGGTGCAGCATTTGTTGAACGAAGCGCTGGTAACTTCACTGGCGCCACCGGAGCTGCTCAGAGCGCTGGGTCGCACGATCGAGTTGTTGCTGCAAGAAAGCGCTGAGATTCCTGATCTACCGCCAGGATTCAAGTCTGAACTGCGTCACTTGTCCGCTGCCTC
>Ga0182024_10011751_pt1 | contig 17498 bp, 13 predicted proteins | sample P32metaG_FD_120480 | JGI IMG/M metagenome (GOLD analysis project Ga0182024, IMG submission 120480) | Permafrost microbial communities from Stordalen Mire, Sweden - P3-2 metaG (Illumina Assembly) | ecosystem: Environmental > Terrestrial > Soil > Wetlands > Permafrost | place: Sweden: Stordalen... | reverse complement strand
TTGCGGAGTGGCCAGACAATAAAAGCCACGCGGCTGACTTTTGGCGAAGCGTTGCCGGGTGGCTTTCGAAGTCGACAACCCGTAGGCTGACGACGCCTTTTTATTGTAGGCTCGCCAGCCGCGGCTTTCAAGGATGGTGCAAAGCCAATGACTGGCAGTCTTCTAAATCCAGGCAAACCTATTTTTCTTTTTCTGGCGCTGCTGTCCTTCACGCGGATCTCGTCAGCGCAGGAAAGCCCCTACATCGTCACCTACGATCATCATCTGGAAGAGCCTGGCAACCTGGAGGTGGAGTATTTTTCGACCTTTGGCACTCAGCGCGCCGGCAACGATTTTCATGCGTATTGGATGGAGTTCGAGTATGGCGCTACCGCATGGTGGACCACTGAATTCTATTTGGACGCTCAGACCACTTTCCAGGACAGCTCGCTCTTCACGGGCTTTCGCTGGGAAAACCGCTTCCGTCCCCTTCAAACCGAGCATTTCATCAATCCGGTGATCTACATCGAGTACGAAAATATCAGCGAGGCCGACAAGACCATCAAGGAGGTGGAGGGGCACGACGTCGAATCCGATTTCGCCGATTTGAATGCGGCCTTGAGAAAAGAACACGACCACGAGCTGGAGCTTAAGCTCATCCTTTCCAAGGATTACAAGGGGTGGAACTTCGCCCTGAATCCTCTGGCCACCAAAAACCTGTCGCCTGACGACCCCTGGGAGTTCGGCTATGCGATCGGGATCAGCCGTCCGCTGGCGCTCAGGGCTTCGCCGCAGCCCTGCCGTTTCTGCCGCGAAAATTTCATCGTTGGAGCTGAGCTGTACGGCGGGCTCGGCGATACCCAGAGTTTCGGACTGCACGAAACGTCCCACTACCTCGCGCCTGCGGTGGCGTGGAATCTTCCCTCTGGCTGGACTGTGCGCCTATCGCCCGGATTCGGTCTGAACGATACCAGCCACCGACTTCTTCTGCGATGGGGCCTCTCGCGGGAATTCTCCGGCTTTGGAGAGATCGCCCGCTCGTTATTTGGAGGTCGCCAATGAGAATGCACGCGAGCTACATGGTGTTGCTCGGCGCGTTGGCCGGCGGCTGTCTTCCTGCGCAGCAACCAAAGTCGCGGCATTACGACCCGCTCATCCAGGTGCTTCAAAAAGTTCCCGAGAAAGCACGAGCAAAAAACAACCCTTTTCAGAACGACCCCGAGGCCGCAGCCGCTGGAGGGAAGCTCTTCGAGCAGCATTGCGCCGAATGTCACGGCCAGATGGCCGAGGGAGGCAAGCGAGGGCCGAGTCTCGAAGCCGAAGAACTACAGCACGCCAGGCCCGGTGAGATCTTCTGGATTCTGACGAACGGGATCGTACGGCGCGGGATGCCGTCCTGGTCCAAGCTCCCCGAACCTCAACGTTGGCAGATTATCATGTTTCTACAATCGTTGAACGGGCCCGAGCCGCGATCTCATTCGTGATCACTATCATTGCCGTTTTTAGGTGACACATCCACGGAAACGCTAATCACCTGATCGCCTCCTCCCAATGCCACCCCTTTCACCGGTGTGACGTCGGAATAATCGCGGCCCCAGGCCACCGTGAAGTGTTTTCCTTTGGGCCTGGAGTTATTGGTGGGATCGAAATCCTGCCAGCCGAGCATCGGGCACCAGGCCGATACCCAAGCGTGAGACGCCTCGGCTCCCACGAAATTCTCGCCGGTTCGAACATAGCCGCTGACATAGCGAGCCGGAAGGCCGAGCGAACGAAGACAAGCGATCATCAGGTGGGCGAAATCCTGGCACACGCCGCGTTTGGAGGCGAACGCTGCATTCACCGGCGTGGTCACGGTTGTGGCGCGCTGGTCATAGCGAAACTCCGTAAAGATACGGCGGGAGAGATCGTTCACTCCGGCGAGAACCGGACGGCCTTTGGGAAAAGAAACCGCGGCATAAGAGTCGAACGGGTCGCCTACGGGAATCAGTGGCGACTCGAAAATAAATTGACCGGCCTCAAATGCCTCAGGGTTGTTCCTTTCGAAGACTTTCTCTCGCACCTGTTCCCACGGAGGCGATTGCTCCAAATCGGGAAGGACGGGCGCGGTGAGTTCGGCGAGGCAGCGCGACGTAACGATCAATTCGCGGTGTGGCTCGGCCACGGAAAACGAAGTCACCTCGTTGCCGAAATAGTCCCTGTGAGAGTTGATCGATCCCGGCTGGGGGCTAACCTTGAATTCATATTCGAGCACGGTCTGGTTCGGGCAGGCGCGTGGTATCAGGTGCGCTTCCGTGTGGCACATCGATACCGGCTCCGAGTACCAGTAGCGAGTGATATGCGTGGCTAGAAGTTCCATTGAATCTACAACCGCCGGGCTTCGGCGGCGTGGCTAAAATAGGTGCGCGTCAACGCGTCGGACAAGGAGCCGAGCTCGGTCACAACCCCACTGAGCAGTTTTTCGAGCGCCTCTGGCGGCGCTTTGCCCTCTGAACCGACCAGCTCCCGCACGTCGGCGAGTTGAACCGCGATCTGCATCGACAACGCGAGCCGTTCTTCCGGCGTGCGCCGAATGGCTGTCTTCGCGCCGGGAAGCTCGCTCATGTGTTGCACCAGCCGCGCCAATTGAAAGGCGACAGAGCGGGGATTCGCCTCGTCCACCAGCAGCAGGTCAAGCACCAGCTCGGGTTGAAGCGAAGTAAGATAGCGCGAGCGGTATGTGATGGAACTGTCCGCCATCTCGAGAATAGCCTCCAGAACCCCAACGTCGCCGTCGCACTCCGGAACCAGGCTGTTGCGCAATAGTTCCGCCATCTGAATGGCGCGCTCCAGGCGCCGGCCGATGTCCAGGAAGCGCCAGCCGTCGCCGCGAGTCATGCTTTCCATCACCAGCCCGGCGAACGCGGAGAGCGTGATCACGGCATGATTGAGGCGGTCCTGCGCGGCACTGATCCTGAAAGCTTCCGAAGCAGGCTGGGTGGAGAATTGCTGATCCAGTTGATTCAGGATCAGCCAGGCATCCACCGAAATGCGGTCTCTGAGAAGCCAAGCCACGCGCCGCACCTGATGGATGCTCCCGACCAGCCCATTGGCGCTTTCCGGGTCGTAAATCATCGAAAGCACTTCCTGTTCGAGCATGGGCGGCCGTTCCGCTCCCAAATAGCCGAGCGCGACCAGGATATCGACGCCGGCATTCAGACCAGCGAAACGGGCCGAATCCCCGTCCTGAAAAGAGCGCGCCAGTACCGCACGCGCGATCCGCACGGCAGCCTCCAGGCGTTCGGTATACCGGCCCAACCAAAACAGATTGTCGGCCACCCGGCTAGACAGGTCGAAGGTGGCGCGGCTGACATCCAGCGGATGAGCGGTGGGCCGCAGCAGGGTGAACGCCGGCTCAAGTCCGTCTCCCAACACCCAGGTATCCTTGCTGCCACCACCGCGCTGGATGGAGACCACCATGGTCTCGAGCGAAGCCGACACGCGCGTCAAACCTCCCGGCATGACGGTATAGCCATGGCTCGAAGGCACCGCATAGACGCGCACCACCATATGGCGAGGATGCAGTTTCCCATCGGTCCATACCGGCACGGTGGAGAGCGCTACATGTTCTTGGGCGACGTAGCGGCTTGGCGCGGCCCGCATCCGCTCTAGCAGGGATCGGCGCTCCCCGGCGCTCAGCGCGGCTCCAAAAATCGGATCTACCCGCATGCTTGGAAAAGTCGGCTTCACCACCAGGTCATCGAGGTGATCGGCGACATAGGCGAGCGGCTCGCGTTGGCCACACCACCAGGTGGCCACGGTAGGAATCTTCAATTCCTCGCCGAGCAGTAGACGGCAAAGTCCCGGAAGAAATGCAGCGTAAGCCGGAGATTCCGCCAAGCCGGAACCGAACGCGTTGGCAATCGCGACGTTGCCGGAGCGAACCGCCTGCACCAGCCCGGGCACCCCGAGCATCGAATCGCCGCGCAGCTCGAGCGGGTCGCAAAAATGATCGTCCTGGCGGCGGACGATCACGTCCACCGGCAGCAAACCGCCCAGCGTCTTTAGAAAAACACGATCGTCGCGGACCGTCAGGTCGCCGCCTTCCACCAGCGTGTAGCCCAGATAGCGGGCCATGAAGGCATGTTCGAAATAAGTTTCGTTGTAGGGGCCGGGCGTGAGCAGCACGATGCGCGGATTCTCGCGATGCGGCGGCACCAATTGCTGCAAGGCGTCGCGGTAGGTTTGGAAAAAACTGGCCAGGCGGCGCACGTGCGAAGCACGAAACAGATCCGGAAGCACGCGCGTGCTCACCAGGCGATTCTCGAGCGCGTAGCCGGCGCCGGAGGGGGCCTGCGTCCGATCCGCCAACACCCACCACTGCCCGTCGGGCGAACGGGCCAAGTCCGCCGAATATATATGCAAGAACACACCGCCCGGAGGCTCGATCCCGCAGCAGGAGCGCAAGAAAGCGGGATTTGGAAACACCAAATCGGGCGGAAGCATGCCCTCGCGCAAAAGATGTTGCGGCCCGTAAAGATCAGCCAAGATGGCGTTGAACAGCATCGCCCTTTGAGCGATCGCCGCTTCGATTGTTTTCCATTCGGCCGGGTCCATCACCAGCGGAATCGGATCGAGCGGCCAGGGACGGAAGGTGCTCTGCGGGTCGCTGTAGACGTTGTACGTTATGCCGTTGTCGTGGATCAGCCGCTGCCCCTCGCGCCAGCGGCGCGCCAGCCCGGTGTGTCCCAGCGAAGCGAGCGACCCCGCCAAATCGCGCCAGTGCGGACGCACGTGTAACTCATCGACGAGAAGTTCGTCGTAGAAGCCCGGGTTCGATTCGTAATTCCAGGCCGAATCTAACCGCGTTGTCATTATGGCGAGCTTATCGTTCATCCCCAATCACAGCAACAGCATATTTCTAATATCGTTACATAGCGCCTTCAAGAACAGTCCTCCTGCGATGTTCATAGCACTCCATCGGCGGGCCCGGGAGGCGGCCTGCGCAGGTCCAGTGTGAACGGAAACTCGGGATTGTCCTCGGCCGCGGGAACCGGCATCGGCCCAGGCGTGTGACCAAATGGAAAGAAGCGGGCCTGACGCCGCCCTTCGGCTTCGTTGGCGTTTACCGGAAACGTATCGAAATTACGCCCGCCCGGATGCGCGACGTGATAGGCGCAGCCGCCCATGGAGCGGCCCGACCAGGTATCCAGAATGTCGAAAACCAGGGGCGCGTGCACCGGAACAGTGGGGTGCAAGCAAGACGGTGGCTGCCAAGCCCGGTAGCGTACGCCGCCCACCCACTCCCCATGCTTGCCCGTGGAGTGCAAGGGGACGCGGCGCCCGTTGCATGTCACCACGTAACGATCTCCTAGCAAACCTTCCGCTCTGACTTGCACGCGTTCCACTGAAGAATCCACGAAGCGCGCCGTACCGCCCGCGCTCGCCTCCTCGCCCAGCACATACCAGGGCTCAGTGGCTTGCCGGATTTCCAATTGAATCCCGGCGTGCAGGGCCGATCCAAAGACTGGATATCGAAACTCGAAGTGCGGCGCGAACCATTCAGCTTGGAAGCCGTAGCCGGCCCGATTCAAGTCCTGGAGCACTTCGCGAAAGTCCTTCGCCACAAAAAACGGCAACATGAACTGATCGTGCAAACGTGTTCCCCAATGGATTGGCCGCGCCGGGTAGGGATCCTTCCAAAACCAGGCGATCAGCGCGCGCACCAGCAATTGCTGCGTCAAACTCATGCGCGCATGTGGCGGCATTTCAAAGCCGCGCAGTTCGAGCAGCCCGAGACGGCCCGTGGAAGAATCGGGCGAATACAATTTGTCGATGCAGAACTCGGCGCGGTGGGTGTTGCCCGACACATCCACCAAAATATGGCGGAAGATGCGATCCACCAGCCATGGCGGGCATGGCCCAGCGGCCGGGTCCGGGATTAATCCAAAGGCGATTTCGAGCTCATAGAGGTTGTCCTGGCGAGTCTCGTCCACGCGCGGAGCTTGGCTGGTGGGGCCAATGAACATGCCGGAAAACGCATAAGACAGCGAAGGGTGGTTGAGCCAATAGCCAATCAGGCTGCGCAACAGATCGGGACGGCGCAGAAACGGGCTGTCGGCCGATGTGGGACCTCCCAGCACAAAGTGATTACCGCCGCCTGTGCCGGTGTGCCGTCCATCCAGCATGAACTTTTCGGTCCCCAGACGGGACTGGCGCGCATCTTCATACAGCACGGTTGTGTTGGCGACCAGTTCAGACCAATTTGCCGCCGGGTGAACGTTCACTTCGATTACGCCCGGGTCGGGCGTCACTTTGATCTGACGGAGCCGCCAATCCGGGGGGGGAGGATAGCCTTCGATAACGAGCGGCATTTCGAGATGCGTGGCCGTGTCCTCGATGGCAGCCAGAAGCTCGATATAGTCTTCGGCCTTGGGCAGCGGAGGCATGAAGACATGTAAACGCCCATCCCGAGGCTCGACGCAGAGAGCGGTGCGAGCAATCCACCGCGCGGATTCGCCGGGATTTGGCTTGCGGTCCCGCTCGGTCGCACCTCGCATTTGCAAGTGTGGTCCATCGCTGGGAGCGAAGCGGCGCGGTACCGGCAGCGGCCCTTGGCTCTCCATCGGATCGACGGGAGTTACCACGGGTGCTTCGGAGGCCGCAACCCAGGGCAGGCTAGACAGCGGAAGGCGCAGCCCGACCGGCGAGTCTCCCGGAATCAAAAAAAGGTGCTGGCCGCGCAGCATCCAGAGACCGGTTTGCCACTCTGGGCCGTTGCGCCCCCAGGCACACTGAAGGGGCAGCACCAGACCTACTGGCGTCTCCAGCCCCCGCGAAAAAACCTGGCGCAAGCGTTCGCGCTCCTCGGCGTCGTCCAGGCGATTGTCGATGGGGTCGACATTGATGGGCAGTTGCCGTTCACGCTGCAGGTAGTAAAGCGGATCTTCGAAGGCTTCGCAGACATGATCGGAATCTACGCCGAGGCGCTGTGCCAAGGCATCCATGAATTGTTGCGCTTCGGCCGGACCCAAAGTGGCGTGGCTCGATTGGGTCAACAGCGACGGGTCATGCCACAGCGGCACCCCGTCGGTTCGCCAATAACAAGTGAGCGCCCATCGCGGCAGCGGTTCGCCCGGATACCACTTGCCTTGGCCGAAATGCAGCAGGCCACCTGGAGCGAAGCGCCGCCGCAGACGATCGATCAGGCATTCGGCCAGTATCCTCTTTTCGGGGCCCAGCGCCGCCGTGTTCCATTCGGCGCCATCCATATTGTCGATTGAGACGAACGTGGGCTCACCCCCCATTGTGAGGCGAACGTCGCCGGCTAGGAGCTCGTCGTCGATCCTGTGTCCAAGCTCGTCAATGTGCTTCCACTGCTGGTCGGTGTAGGGCAGCGTGACGCGCGGGTCCTCATGAATTCGTGTCACCGACATCTCGTGCGTGAACTTGACCTCGCACTCGTCCACACCGCCTGAAACAGGAGCCGCCGACGCTGGATCGGGTGTCGCGGCCAACGGAATGTGCCCTTCGCCCGCGAGCAAACCCGAAGTCGGATCAAGACCGATCCATCCGGCGCCGGGCAGGTAGACCTCGGCCCAGGCGTGCAGGTCGGTGAAGTCCTGATCAGGACCGGGAGGGCCGCTCAACGGTTTGACGTCCGGCTTCAGCTGGATCAAATAGCCGGAAACAAATCGCGCCGCCAATCCTAAATGGCGCAGGACCTCGACCATGAGCCAAGCGCTGTCGCGGCACGAACCAGTCTTCCGCTCGAGCGTGTCCTCGCTCGGCTGCACGCCCGGCTCAAGCCGAATAACGTAGCGGATTTCCCGCATGAGCCGCTGGTTCAGATCCACCAGGAAATCCATGACGCGCCGGGGAGTCCTGTCAATCGTCTTTAAGAATTCGTAAAGCCGCGGACCGCCCATGCGAATTCCGCGAAACGGAGCCAACTCCGCCTCCAGCCAGTTCTCATATCGGAAGGGAAACTTCTCGGCGTAGGGCTCCAGGAAGAAATCGAAGGGATTGATCACGGTCATTTCCGCGATCAAGTCCACCTCGATACTGAAATATTGAACCTGTTCGGGAAAGACCACCCGCGCTAAGAAATTGCTTTGCGGATCCTGCTGCCAGTTGATGAAATGAGGTTTCGGCTCTATCTTCAACGAGTAAGAAACAACGGGCGTGCGGCTGTGCGGCGCTGGACGCAGCCGGACTACTTGGGGGGAGAGGTGAACCAGCCGGTCGTAGTGGTAAATCGTCCGATGATGAAGCGCCGCGCGTATAGGCATGGATAATCAGCGTCGAAGCGGCCAACTGTGCCCGCGCAGTAGTCCTCAGACAAGGGGGAAAACGGCTGTTCCATCAATTGTAACGCGGGTGGGTGGAGCGTGAAGGCCTGCGCGGCAATTTAATGCTTGCGCGACTTACTTATCGGCTGTGATTTTCGTGCGGCCGACCTCGAAAGCAAGGTTGAAATTCTCGCCCAGGTACACCCGCCGCACTTCGGAGTCGGCCCCCAGAGCTTCAGGCGTTCCGGACCGGAAGATCTTGCCGTTGTTGATAATGTACGCGCGATCGGTGACGGCCAGGGTTTCGCGCACATTGTGATCGGTGACCAGGATGCCGATCCCGGAATTTTTCAAATCGAAAATGATGCGCTGCAGCTCCAGTACCTGGATCGGATCGATGCCCGAGAAAGGTTCATCCAACAGCAGGAAGCTGGGATTGATCACCAGCGACCGCGCGATCTCGACCCTCCGGCGTTCGCCGCCCGAGAGCGCATAACCCTTGTTGTGGCGGACAGTTTCCAGGCCCAGCTGCTCGATCAGGCGATTCATGCGCTCGCGCCGCTCGCGTCGGCTCATCCGCAGCGTCTGCAGGATGGCCATCAGGTTGTCTTCCACCGTCAGCTTGCGAAAGACCGAGGCTTCTTGCGGAAGATAGCTGATGCCGCGCCGGGCCCGCTGGTACATGGGCATGTTGGTGATGTCTTCGGAGCCATCGCCATTGCTCACCAGCACGCGTCCGGAATCGGGACTAATCAGTCCCACGATTATGTAAAACGAAGTAGTCTTGCCGGCGCCGTTCGGTCCGAGCAGCCCCACCACCTCGCCCTGCTTCACCCACAGGGACACGTTATCCACCACTTTGCGTCCACGGTAGCTTTTCGAGATCTCGGCGGTCCGAAGTGTACGCATTCAAAGCTCTTATTTGATCTTGCGGTGAATTACACTTTTGGCGGGCTTGTCTTCCACTCCGTTTACCAGCAGCCTATCATCCTTGGAGAACCAGGTCAACTTTTCGCCCCGGGTTGCTCCACGCAGGCTGTCCACAAACTGTGGCTGGCCCCCTTCCAGAATAACTTTGTCCTCATCGACGTAATACTCGGCATGTTCCGAGTTTCCGTTGCGCGTGCGCGTAGGAGCGGTCTGAAGGACCTCCACCTTGCCGTCGGCGATGGCGTGATCGAGCGAGGAATCGTTGGAATCGTTGCGCAAGTACGCGACGATTTCATGGGCTTTCACATGCATGTTAGGACGCGCCAGCTCAACGCCGCCGTTATAGTGCGCAATACGTTCGCGATCGTTATACTCCAGGTCGGGCGCCTGCACGATTGTAAACACGCGCGCTGCCGGGTCTGTTGCGGTCTTCTTAGCCGCGTTGTCTTTTGCCGCGCCCTCTTTCCCGGCGGTATTCTTCCCGCCGGCATCTTTCCCTGGATCCGCGGCCTTGTCCAGCAGTTGGCTGACGACGCTTCCATGTGCCTTCAACTCGTTTTTGCCGCGATCGATTTCCACCACCTCGGCCTGCAAGCGATTGGCTCCCTGCCACAGCAGGGCGCTGCCGTCGTAGCGGATCTGCGAATTGTGGCCGCTCGACCGCATTTTCTTAGCGCGCGCATGCAGCGGATCATCCTCCGACAGCATTCCTCCTCCACTCGCGCTAGAGTCCTTTTTCTTGTCAGGCAGCCGGGTTGAACTCACGTTGCCCTCAGCGCTGAAATCGCCTGATTTTTGATCCAGCGTGATCTTGTCGGCGTCTGCTGAGCCGGTGGAATCCCACACGCGGGCCGCACCGTTCAGGAGCATGACGTTGTTGGGTTGGTCTAACGACGCCCGGTCGGCCTTGGCCCGGCGCTCACCCTCCTCATAGCGAAAGTTGTTCCACTGCTCGAGTTTGTCAATCTGAGTGGAGTTCGGTTGGAAGGTTGCCGACATATCCTTGCTCCAGGTCAATTCGGGCGGCGGAGCATCTTTGGCGTCTTTCGGCTTAGGCTTCTCGGTACGCGTCGCGACATTAAAGGACCGGAACGATTGAATCTGGTTCTTCTCGCGGTATCCGATGGAAACCCGGTCACCGGTTACCCAGCGGTGCGGTTCATCGGCGCGATTCGGGATGAATTCGATGCTCGCCGCCGACGGTGTTTCGATGCATTCGATTTCTTGACCTCCCGTGCGCATGCGTATGTTGATGGTGTCGCTCTTTAGAATTCGCGTATCGGCTAGCTGCGTCCCCGGCGTCGGTACAGGCTTCGATTCGGCCGTGCTACGCCCTTCTGCCAGAGTGGTGTTCAGCAGGCTGGCGTTATCGGTGGTCTCGAAAAATAGCGTGACTTTATCCGACTTGACGGTGGTCACTGCGGTATCCGCGGTGGCAACCAGCCGCGCCTGGTCGACTCCGGTGATCTTCGTGATCTGGTTATTGTCGTTAAAATCGATCGCCAGCTGATTCGCACCATATTCTAGATTGCGCCCAGGCCGCTCATCAGTTCCATTAGCTTGCGTGGTTTCGACCAGTTTGATGGCCCCCTCGTTGAGCGTAACGGTGGTGGGACCGCCGTTGAGCGTCATGGTATCCCGCGTCAACTTGGACCACGGCGACAGGTAAACCTTGGCTTCTTTCTCGTTATAGTGAACCTCGCCGGTCTCGATCTTCATTGGGATCGTCTTCGGATTGCTGCCACGCCAGATCAGCTGCACCTGGCTGTGCATGACCAGCTCGCGCGTGTTTGGATCGTACTCAGCTCCTACGGCCTGGCCGTCGCCGCGATCGAAATGAAAGGTCGCCAACCGGTCCGTGGAGGCTTTTCCGGTTTTGCTTTCGACCCGCACCCCCGAGGACTTAATGGTCATTAGTCGGCCAGATGGTGGCGCATCCGCCGGAACGGCCAGCGTGATCTCGACCTCACCGTCGGAATACAGGATTCCTTGGGCCATGTCGAATTCGGCCTTCGCGCTCTTCACGCGGTCGTATTGGCTGCCTTCCTTGTTATAAATGTCCAGTTCCAGGCCGGAAAGTTCTTGTTTTCCATCCACCTCCTGGAAGTCTTCGGCATGCACCGTGACGACGGTTTGCTGGTTGGAGGTGTGGGTGTAAGTCCATCCGTGATACGTCGCCGCCGTGCCGCGGGCCAGCTTCTTCGGTTTGGCTGGAGCGCTTTCGGCCTGCAGTTTGAGCCGGGTGTAATAGGTGGCGCCAATACCGCCGAGGATTAATAGAATGGCCAGTAGGAAAAGAGGCCGTGCGCGCCGCATTAACCTCCAGGATATACAGAAGCTTGGGCGAGTGTCTATGCGTTGGCGTGGCCCTACCACCTTAATCCGCTCTGGCCTAGTACTTGCAGGCGATTCAGTCATGGCGAAACAATCTGAGACCACAAACCTTTGTTCCGAACTGGTGAAGGTCCTCTATGAGGACGCCTCCAGGAGCACGCGATCCACTCTCGCGAATCTTGAACAGATCTCCTCTAACTACGCTATTTTGCTTTCAGATGCGCGGCTCCAAGCGGGCCAGCCGATCGCGTTCGAGGCGCAAGGCCATGATTTATATGGCACAGTTGACTCCGTCGAGACGGATAGAACGCTGGGTTGCTTCACGACGGTCAAATTGGACGCGAACAGCCGATGGAATGGGCGAATGTTCGTGCCCGAACATTTTCTGGCGCTGTGTGCATTCACCCACGAGATTGGATTCGATGCAGAGGCCGCTCGTCCCTCTAAGGCTTTCACCTTAAGCAAGCGCTCAGGTTCCTGAGAAAAAGATGCTGGCAAGTTTTTCTTGGCCTGCGCTTGGCGCGCTTACGGCTTGAGCTGGGCTACTGCAAGAACGGCATTCCGCGTTTTTTCCAGCGCGGTACGCACCTGTTCGGCGGGCAATTCATGGATGATGGGCGACAGCAGCTTGGCCATCACGAAGGGAATGTCTCGCGTAAGCGTGATGGATTGACAAGCCACATACGCGCCGCCGTCGCGCTCCTCGAAAAACCAGTAGCCGTACATGCGCCACAGCAGCCCGCGATCCTCGCCCACGGGCAGTTCATGCTCGTTCGGTTTTCCCGGATCGCTCACTTCCGCGATTCGTTTGCTCGAAGAACGGCTGTACACCCGGGTGGAGTCGAGCGAAACGAACCGAATGTCATGTTCGGTATTGAGGACGTCGGACAGGAAGAACTTGGCCTTGACCATCCGCATGTAAACCAGAAAATTGTTGCCGATGCGCGATTCTATTCTGGCGTCGGCGATATCGGGTTTATAAATTTCCCGATGGTGATCATAATCTTGAACCGTGGAAAGAACTGTTTTGAGGTTGGTGCTGGGGATGAATACGATGCCCATCCAGTCCTGAATGAGACCATTCTTGATCGCGATAATGCCATTGCCTTGCGACGGCCGGACAATCACGGAGCCATGCTGAAGCTGCGCGGTCAGCTCGGGTGAGTCGTCGGGCCAGACGAAATGGTCGCCGCGAAAACGAGGTTCAAGGCGGGCTTCGGTGGCGGCAATGTAGCTCTCGAAAGCGTCAATGGTCTCGTGCTTGAGTTCCGCCGCAAGGGAGACCTCCGCGCAGGCCAATAAAACACTGGCGATTAAAAACGTTTGCTTCAGATCTACTTATTGTCGCACGCCGATAGCGGCGAAAACGGGGTGGCTGAGGACAAGTTATGCTGCTAAATCAGTATGTTCCAACTGGAACAATTCCGGAAAGGCGACCAGGGGCGCGGTCTTTTTTCGGTTTTGGCAGACATCGCACAACGGTACATTCCCCGCCGGGTGCTGAGTTCGAAGAAGACCTTGCAACGTTGAAATGATGGCGGCCAACGCGGCCTGCTTGTAAGCGCTCTCTGGCCATTCCTCCACCAGGTGTAATCGATGATGTTCCGCCGCGATCCATTCGAAGATCATTTTGAATCTCCCATTTATCTCTTCGACCGATTGCCATCCGTTATGAGCTGAGCACTCCTTTTGCCAAATCCACCCACGCGCAAGCGGGAAGGTAAGCCTAGGCGCTACTTCGATTTGGCGGCGCGAGATTCAACTAATGCACGCTTTAGCGCTCGCATCTGTTGCCTTCGGCTGATTTTCTGTTTGCGCTGGCGCCCGAAACGCGATTTGTCTCCGTTGTTTGCTGACATAATGTCCCAACAATAGCAAGTTTGTCCGGCACTGAGCTAGGGGCCGAGTTTCCGGGACAATTGGTGGCCGGCGGTGATTTTGGGCCACTGGCAGAAAAAGGCGCGTGCGAAACTAAAAATAAATCCGGCATGACCAAGACCTCACTCGATAAGGGAAAGATCAAAATTCTGCTGCTCGAGGGCATTCATCCGAGCGCGATAGAAGCCTTCCGGCGCGACGGCTATACCAACCTCGAATGCCATCCGAAGTCGATCCCAAAAGACCAGCTCCTGGGGTCGATTCGCGATGCATACTTTATCGGCATCCGCTCGGCCACGCAGTTGACCGATGCGATTTTCGCAAATGCCCCGCGACTGATCGGCGTTGGCTGCTTCTGCATCGGCACCAACCAAGTTGATCTGGAGGCTGCTCAGCAGCGTGGCATTCCCGTCTTCAATGCGCCGTTCTCCAATACTCGTAGCGTGGCCGAGCTCGTGCTCGCCGAAACAATTCTGCTGTTGCGCGGCATTCCGCATCGCAATGCCATGGCGCACCAAGGCAAATGGGTGAAAACCGCCGCCGGATCTTATGAAGTGCGGGGCAAATGCCTGGGCATTGTCGGCTATGGCCACATTGGCACTCAGATCGGCCTGCTGGCCGAGGGCCTGGGTATGCAGGTGTTTTACTACGACATCGAGACCAAACTAGCGCTGGGCAACGCGCGCGCGATGGGAACGCTGGATGCGCTGCTGGAGGTTGCCGACGTAGTGACGCTGCACGTTCCGGAAACGCCGCAAACCAACCGGATGATGGGCGCTCAGGAATTAGCCCGCATGAAACCGGGCGCCAGCATCATCAATGCCTCGCGTGGAACGGTGGTGGATATCGACGCACTGCTCGCGGCGCTCCAGTCCAAGCATCTGAGCGGAGCGGCCATGGACGTCTTTCCGGTGGAGCCCAAAGGGGCCGGCGAGGAGTTCGTTTCGCCCTTGCGCGGCTTAGATAACGTTCTTTTGACGCCGCACGTGGGCGGCAGTACCGAGGAGGCGCAGCAGAACATCGGCACTGAGGTGGCGGAGAAACTGATCAAATACAGTGACAACGGTTCTACTGTGACGGCGGTGAACTTCCCCGAAGTCTCGCTGCCCGAGCATCCTGGCAAGCACCGGCTGCTGCATATCCATCACAATCAGCCGGGAGTGCTTTCGGGCATCAATGCGGTCTTTTCCGAACAAACCATCAACATCGCCGGCCAGTATTTGCAGACCAATCCTCAGATCGGATACGTGGTGATCGATATTGAGACCAGCGAGCCGGAGGCGTCCTTAGAGATGAAGCGGAAGCTCGACCATGTTCCGGGGACCATCCGCACGCGGATTCTCTACTGAACATCTTTACGGGGCAATTCTGGCGGCGGGTACGTTGCCGCGAAAACGCCACCAGATATAGATCCACAACAGCGCGATCATCGGATACAAAAGGAAGCTAGCTTCGGTTCCCAGAACGCCGCCGGTCAGCCAGGCCGCTCCTTGAAACGTCGCATCCAGGAAGCGTCCCACAGGAAGCTGCGATCCGTTGGGCGTTCCAATAACAAAGAGCTGTATGTAATCAAAAGCAATATGAAAGCCCACGGCAAACCACAAAGTGCCGGTTCGAAGCACCGTGTAGCAGAGTAACAGGCTCAACGACACCAGCGAGAGGACGTCCCAGATGTTTTCCCCGGGCTTGTAAAAATAATGGTCTGCCGCGAAGATGAGCGCGACGATAATCGCCGCCGGCCCAAAGCCCAGGCTCTTCCAGAGCGTCTGCAAAAAGTAGGAGCGGTACCAAAACTCTTTGGCGATGCCGACGCAGATATTCGCGGCAAGCCATCCCAGCGCATAGAGCGGGAGTGCGCTCGCGGTGGTCGCGATGCCATGAATCTGCATGCCGCCGAGCGCCAACATCCCCAGCGCAACTGCCCCCGCCATTACGACTCCCGCCGCCATCCCTTCCCACGTAAGCGCATCCAGCGCGTGGTTGACCGGCAAGCCGTTGCTATCTACACGGCGGCGCTCGTACGGCGCGAATATTCCTGTGCAGAGCAGGGCGGTGCAGAAATTCTGCAGCTCTGACGACGCGATATTCTGCCAGGTGAGTCCTTGCGCCAGATGCAGATGCTGCTCAAGGAGCGAGGACAGACGGCCCAGCAGCGGAAATACCGCCCAATTTCCTAGCGCGAAATAGACCGTCGCCCTCCAAATCGCTCTCAGATTGCCATCGTCGCCCAGGAAGAGGTGCATGGGCAAAGCCTATCACGGGATGTTTTCGTGGCCGGTGACCAGCTATCCTCATAGTTGGCCGCCATCCTGATCTTTGCGATCACCTACCTGGTTCTGGCCATCGGCCGGCTGCCGGGATTCCGTATCGATCGCACCGGCGCGGCCATCATCGGAGCCAGCTTCATGGTCGGCATCAACGCCCTGACGCTGGATGAAGCCTACCGCGCCATCAATTTCGACACGCTCATCCTGCTGTTCGGAATGATGATCGTGGTGGCGAATTTGCGGCTCTCCGGCTTCTTCAGCCTGGTTGCGAAACGCGTTGTGGAAAACGCTCATAGCCCGCTCTTCCTGCTCATTTCGATCGTCGTGGTCGCTGGCTTTTTCTCTGCCTTTTTCGTCAACGACACCATGTGCCTGGTGTTGACGCCCCTGGTGTTGGAGATCGCCGAAACACTGGGACGCAACCCAGTGCCCTATTTGCTGAGCGTCGCAATGGCGGCCAACATCGGGAGTGCGGCCACCATCACCGGTAATCCGCAAAACATGATGATTGGCAGCTTCTCCGGACTCCCCTATCGGGACTTTCTGGCTGTCCTCGCGCCGGTTGCCCTGGCCGGGCTGCTGGTCGTTATTCTGGTGATCCTGATCGCGTATCGCCGCGAATTTCGTTCGAGCGACCCGGTTCGCGTGGCCCGCCAACCGGTGAGCGTGGACTCGAAACTGATGTGGAAAGCCATCGTCGTATCCCTCGCGATGCTAGTGATGTTTTTTGCCGGCTGGCCGGTTCCTAAAGTCGCGATACTGGCCGGCGCAGTGCTCCTTATTACGCGCCGCGTCAATCCCGACGAGGTCTATCGCAACATCGATTGGGGTCTCCTGGTTATGTTTGCGGGTCTGTTCGTGGTCCTCGCCGGAATCGAGAAAACCTCTCTAGAGGACAACTTGATTCAGCTGACCGGCGCATTTCATCTGGACAATGTATTTCTGTTGAGCGGACTCGCGACGTTTTTGTCGAACCTGGTCAGCAATGTGCCGGCAGTGCTGATGTTCAAGCCATTCGTGATACATCTGGCCGATCCCAGGCGCGCTTGGTTGACTCTGGCGATGTCTTCCACCTTTGCCGGGAACCTGACGGTAGTAGGGTCGGTAGCCAACCTGATCGTGATCCAAAGGGCTCAACCCCGGGTGAAGATTGGATTCTGGGAACATTTTCGAGTGGGCGCCCCACTGTCGATCCTGACCATTCTCATGGGCGCGGCCTGGATTGCATGGCGCGTAAAATGATTCGGCGCATTGTGTCTTTCGCCCTGGTATGCGGCTCGGTGATGCTGGCGGCCGGGCAAACCGCCGACAATGTGTTGGTTGTAATCAATCAAGCTTCGCCGCTGTCCCGCAGCATAGGCGAGTATTATGTATCGCGGAGAAACATTCCGGCGGCGAATATCTGCCGCATCGATGCCAGCGTACAGGAAGAGATTTCGCGAGATGAGTACGATCATCGGATCGCCGCTCCCATCGCTCAGTTTCTCCGCGCCGGCCGCTTGGAAGACAAGATCCTCTACATCGTGACGACCTCCGGCGTTCCGCTGCGTATTCAAGGTCACGGCGGTCTGACGGCCGATGCTGCCGCCGTGGATTCCGAGCTCACATTGCTGTATTCGGACATGCACGGGCGGCCCCACCTGCTGCCGGCGGGCATCGCGAATCCGTTCTTCGGGAAAATCCGATCCCCGTTTCGTCATCCTGACTTCCCCATTTATCTTGTGACCAGACTAGCCGGGTACGACCTGGCTGACGTCCAGGGCATCATCGATCGCGCGTTGGCCGCGCGTAATCGCGGCAAGTTTGTAGTGGATGTGCAGAGGGGCGGAAACGAGGCGGGCGA
>Ga0182024_10011750_pt1 | contig 17499 bp, 10 predicted proteins | sample P32metaG_FD_120480 | JGI IMG/M metagenome (GOLD analysis project Ga0182024, IMG submission 120480) | Permafrost microbial communities from Stordalen Mire, Sweden - P3-2 metaG (Illumina Assembly) | ecosystem: Environmental > Terrestrial > Soil > Wetlands > Permafrost | place: Sweden: Stordalen... | reverse complement strand
CCGGTGGGCAGGGTCTTGAACAACCAGGCGCCTGCCGCCCAAAAAGCACCGAGCGCGAGCAGCGCGACAACGGAGCGGCGGATCAGCATCCCGACACCTGCCAGATATTTGTTCGTGGCCCACTGAAAGGCGCGGTTGAAATAGCTGAACGGGCGAGTGAGAAGGCCGTGGGAGACATCGTGAGGTTTCAGCAGCATGGCGCTGAGCGCGGGACTCAGAGAGAGCGCGCTGAACGCGGAGAGCAGCACCGACGCCGCGATAGTGAGAGCGAACTGCCGGTAGATCACGCCGCTGATGCCGCCCAGAAAAGCAACGGGAATGAACACCGACGCCAGGATGAAGGCGATGGCGATGACGGGGGCCGAGACCTGGTCCATGGCGCGCATAGTGGCCTCGTGCGGCTGGTAGCCCTCATCGATATTGCGCTGCACGGCCTCGACCACGACGATGGCGTCGTCGACGACAATGCCTATGGCGAGCACCAGTCCGAACATGCTGGTGATGTTGATGGAAAAGCCCAGCAGCGGAAACAGCGCAAACGTTCCCATGATGGCGACCGGCACGGTGAGCAGAGGGATCAGCGTGGCGCGCCAATTTTGGAGGAAGATGAACACCACCAGAATGACCAGGCCGATGGCGAACAGCAGCGTCAGGAGCACGTCGGAAATCGCGGCGCGAACGAACATGGTGGCGTCGTAGGGAGTGCGATATTCGATGCCGGCCGGGAAGGTCTGCTTGGCCCGCTCCATGAAGGCCTTGACCTGGTTGCCGGTGGCGACGGCGTTGGCGCCCGGCGAGAGAAACACCATCACGTTGGCCGACGGCCGGCCGCTGAGCCTGCTGAATCCGGAGTAAGTCACGGCGCCCAGCTCCACTTTGCCCACGTCGCGAATGCGCAGCAATGATGCATCCGGCTGCGCGCGCAGGACGATGTCGCCGAACTGCGCGGGATCAATCAAGCGGCCCGGGGCGCTGACCGAATATTGAAACGCGGTTCCGGGAGGCGCGGGCGCTTGTCCCAACGCTCCGGCGGGATTCTCGCGGTTCTGGGCGTTGATGGCGTTGCTGATGTCGGTGGCGGTCAAACCGAGCTTGGCCAGCTTGTCGGGATCTACCCACACGCGCATCGAATAGACCTGGGCGGAGCTGAGGCGCGAATCGCCGACGCCGGGCAGGCTGCCGAGCTGGTTCAACAGATTGATCTGCGCGTAGTTGTTGAGGAACAGCGAGTCATAACGATTGTCGGGCGAGACCAGGCTCACCACCATCAAGAACGCGGTGGACACTTTCTTCACCACCACGCCCTGGCGCTGCACTTCCGGAGGCAAGCGCGGCAGCGCGATGTTCACCTTATTCTGAGTCTGGACGGTAGCGGTGTCGGGATTGGTGCCGAGCTGGAAGGTGACGGAAATGGTGATGGAGCCGTTGTTGGCGCTGCTCGACAAGAAGTACAGCATGCCGTCCAAGCCGGAGAGTTGTTCTTCGATGGGCTGAGCAACTGTTTTTTCCAGATCGATGGCATTGCCGCCGAGGTAGCTGGCGGTGATTTGCACCACCGGCGGCGCAACTTCGGGGAACGCGGCCACCGGCAGATTAGGAATCGCGACCAGACCGAGGATGATGATCACGATCGCGATGACGATCGCAAAAACCGGTCGGTCAATGAAAAATCGCGCCATGATGAATCAGGATTCCGACCGGGCCGCGCTGATCGGGGCGGGCGCGCGATAGGGTTGAGGATGGACGCTCATGCCGGGCCGCACTTTGAGCTGGCCCTCGACAATTACGCGGTCGCCGGGCTTTAATCCTTGGGTGACGATCCAATCGTCACCGGAGCGCTCGGCCGTGGAGATAGGACGCAGTTCCACCTGATCGGCCGCGGACAGCGTATAGACGGTTTGTATGTTCTGCAGCTGCTGGACGGCGCGCTGCGGAATCAGAAGAACATTTCGGCGCACTTCTGTTTCCACTCGGACCTGGCCGAATTGACCGGGTAACAAGGTGTGTTTGGGATTGGGAAAACTGGCCTGCATCTCCAGCGTTCCCGTTTTCGGATCCACTTGATTGAGGGTGTTCTCGATTCGTCCCTTTTGTGGAAAATTCGAATTGTCGGCCAGAATCAGAGTGAGCGGCGATCGCAGAGGTTCGGGATTTTTCTTGAACGCGAGATATTGCGTCTCGGAAGCTTTGAACCGCACCCAGATCGGATCGAGCGGAACGATGGTGGTGAGCGGCTGCTGCGCGTTGGCGGTTACCAATCCTCCGACCGGGACCAGCGTGTCTCCGATGAGGCCGCTAATGGGCGCGCGAATGGTGGCATACTCCAAATTCAGGCTGGCGGTGCGGAGAGCGGCGCGCTGAGCATCGGCTTTGGCGGCGGTGGAGTCAATCTGCGTTTGCGTCTGCAGCCGCATCTGATCGACATTGGCTTGCGCGGCTCGGATAGTGGCCTCACCGGCGCGCAGTGCCGCAGTGGCGGCATCCAGGTCTTGCTTCGAGGCGGCCTCTTGCTCGACCAGCGGCGTCAAGCGATCGTAGTCCTGCTGTTCTTTTACGAGATTGGCCTGAGCGACGGCCAGGTTCGCCTCGGCCTGTAGCAACGCTACCTGCTTGCGCGCGAAATCCAAATCCGCTTCGCTTTGCGCAAGATTCCCTTTGGCCTGCTCGACGGCAGCCAGGTAAGGGCGCACGTCCAGCACATACAAGATGTCGCCGGTGTGCACTTCCTGCCCGGGCCGAAAGAGCCATTTATCGATATACCCATCCACGCGCCCACGCACGTCCACCGCATTACGGGCGTAGGTCTGCGCAGGAAATTCCGAATAAATGACCACATCGCTGGCGCGGACTTCGGACACCAGCACGATAGGCGCGGGCGGCTGCGCTCCGGCGCGGTCCTGCGCACGCGAACTGCAACCCGCAACTAGCGCTGCGAACAGAATGAGGCTCAGGAGATGGATTCGATACAGCTTCATCGCGCTAAAGAAATTGGATGCAGCGAGCGGCGTAAAGTACCACAATTGTAACAAGCGAGCTAAGCGGACTACGCCTCTATTCTATCGGAGTAGCATCGGGGGGCGCTCGAAGCTACTGGTTCGCGTCGTGTCTAGTGGCCGGGCCGGGCTGGATATTCAACCGGTTCTCAAGAATGCGGATGAGATCCTGGAGGCGGTTCTTTTCGGCGGCTTCCTTGCGAACCGTTTCCTCGAGCTGGCTCACTTGAGTTCGCAACGCGTCCCGTTCGGCCCGAAGCTCCAGCGCTTCGTTGGCGGAATTGATGGCAGCGGCGGGGGTAGGTTTGTTCTCGGGCGCATCGGCCGGCGCGAGCAATCGGCCAAAACCCTGAACCGCCGGTCCGGTGGGAGGATAAACGGTCATGCTCAGATTGACGTCCGGGGACTGGCGGACATAGCTGACACTCCCGGCCTGAAGCTCATTGGGCGAGAGCGAGTATTTAGTCGATTTTCGGCCATCCCGGATCTCCAGCACGGCGGCCCGCGCAGCACGCATGAGGGGCGAGCTCCGATCCCATTCCACCTGCATGGTTTGATCCGCGTCAGAGACGTGCAGCGAGAATGGCTCAAAGTGAGGCGAAGCCCTGCCCTTGAGGAGCAGGCCACCGACGCCGGCTGTCAATAGGATCGCAATCGCCCACAGCCATGCGGCGCGAGGAAGCAGGCGCGCTTTGCTCCAGAATCCCAGGGAAGAAGCGTGGGTGGACGGCGATTGCACAGGCGCCGCGCGGGTAATGGCGGGGGCGCTTTCGGCGGTGATGGTCTTGCGGGGCTTAAGATCGATGGACGGCCGCGGAGCCTCGGAGGGCTGGGCCCATGAAAATATGGGAACGGTTTCGGCGGCGGGCGCCGGAGTATCGACGGCCGGAAGCTCGATCTCGAATTCTTGATAGCTCGAGCTGGATCTCAAACTGCCGTCGGGTTCCCGCGCAAAGAAGCCGAATCGCGTGGCGCCCCTGACCGCCGGCTTGAGAACCAGCGCCACCTGCCAAACAGAAGGAAAAAAGCCGTTGTAGAGTTCCAGATCGGAGGGCGAGAGACTGACCCCGCCGCGCGGATGCGATACGAACCACCCGACCGGCTGAAGGTTTCTCAAGTCTTCGCTGCGCCGGGCCAACTCGATTAAACAGGCCAGCTCCACGCGATCGCGGCGGGTGAAGTGAAAATTCGGTCCGTCAGCATGTTCGCAGACGATCGGACGCCAGGTATCGATGTGGATGGTGCGGGCGTCGTATTCGCCAAACAGGACGCCGCCAATTTCCACCTCTCCCTGCGGGGCCTCGCGCAAAGCGGCGCAGGCGGCACGGCCAATGTCCCGCAAGACGGCCACCGGGTAGTCGATCTCGCGGGAGACCTGTGGAGTCTTCCACGATCCTAATTTCGATTCAGCTCCTGGTTCGGTCACTTTCGTAATACGAGAGGCTAGGGGGCACGATACTCACGGTAGAGGTCGTGTCGTCTGAGTCATCCGGTGCTTCATGCAGGTGGTAATAATACGTGAGACCTCCCATCATGACACCGAAAAGCAGGATCGCGGTGAACCAGCCGACGGTGCGGCGATTCCAGGCCGCAGGCTGTTCCACCATACCAGCGGTGAACCGGACGCAGCACCAGGCTGATCCGAGTACACCAATCAATTTGAAATACCAGGGTAACAAGTCCATGTGACCCTCGCCGCCGACCTCGCCCCAAAGCGTAAAGATGGCAAGGATTGCGATCAGGAACTCGATCGAGTAGGCCAGCCGCAGCCACGCTCGAGTGGTCAACTCGGGAAACTTAGGCAGCCGGTCAGCCTCTCGAGGTGCTTCGATGAGCGGTTGATCCAGATCGTGTTCTTGCAGTCCTTCGTTCACTTCATTCCCAACGTATCATGTTCTTTGTGCGACTCGGCGATGAAAAGCCATTTTTGGGCTTCGGCATTCCAGTAACCATCTTTGTCAGCGCATTTTTGCTATTCCAGGTGCAGCCGATGATGGGCCGGTATATTCTCCCCTGGTTCGGCGGCGGCCCGGCGGTGTGGAGTGCTTGCCTGCTGTTCTTTCAGACCTTCTTGCTGGCCGGGTACACTTACGCGCATTGGCTGGGATCGCGGGGGAATTCGCGCGTCCAGGCAGGCGTGCACATTGTATTGCTGCTCGGCTCGCTGTTATTCCTGCCGATTGGATCGCATTTAGCTCTCTGGAAGCCGGATTCTCCGGACCACCCGGCCGCGAGAATTTTGCTGCTGTTGACGATGACCGCCGGAGGGCCGTATTTACTGCTGTCGGCCACCAGTCCACTGTTGCAGCGCTGGTTCACGGTTGCTCGACCGAAAAAATCGCCGTGGCGTTTATACGCGCTGTCGAATCTCGGTTCATTCCTCGCGCTGCTGAGCTATCCGTTTGTGATCGAACCGTTCTTGCGCCTGCGCACGCAGGCCTGGGTCTGGTCGATTCTCTACGTGGTGTTCGTTGTTATGTGCGGCTGGACGGCGCTGCGGCAGCGTTCAGTACCGGTTGTTCCGGCAAGCCCCGATGCAGGCGACCAAGCCGCGGCGCGTCCGACGGTGCGCACGATCCTGTTCTGGCTGGCGCTTTCCACTTGCAGTTCCACGTTGCTGGTGGCAACCACCAACGAGCTTTCGCAGGAGATTGCCGTAAACCCGTTCCTTTGGGTAGCCGCGCTGTCGGTTTATCTGTTGACGTTCATTCTCGCGTTTCAGAACCAACGTCTATACAGTCGCGGTCTCTTTGCTGTCGCCGCTGGAGTGTTGGCCCCGGTGGGCTGTGTGATTCCCACTTTGTCGAGCACGCTGTCGCTCGCTTCGCAAATGACGCTTTACCTGGTGGTCTTATTTGTGACGTGCATGTTATGCCACGGAGAACTGGCGCTGTCGCGGCCCCGGGCGAGCGATCTGACTCGGTTTTATCTCGCGATCGCGGCCGGAGGCGCGCTGGGCGGCGTGTTTGTCGCGCTGGTGGCACCGCGCATATTTACCGAGTTCAGCGAGTATCCCATCGGTCTGGCTGCCGCGTGTTTGCTGGCATTTTTCGGGTGGCTGCGCACCGGCGCTCTCGGGCAGTGGACCACTCGTAATCTCGCGGTGCGGATTCCGTTGATGGCGTTACTGGTCGGCGGCCTGGCGGCGATCGTGGCCGCGGCCAACAACAGCAGCCAGCCGGCGGTGGCGAGCGCGCGCAATTTTTATGGCATCCTGCGAGTGACCGAGCGCACCGATGGCAACGGACCATATCGCGAGCTGCGGCACGGGCGCACCCGGCACGGCTTCCAGTATTTGAGGGACCCGCAGCGAAGCTGGCCGACGTCGTACTACGGCCCGCACAGCGGAGTGGCAATCGCGTTGAATGCGCTGGATCAGGCGCCGCGCAAAGTGGCCGTGATTGGGCTCGGCGCGGGCACGCTGGCGGCATGGGGCCGGCCGGGCGACGTATTTCGTTTTTATGAAATCAACCCGGATGTGGAAACGATCGCGCGGGCGTGGTTCTCGTACCTCAAGGACGCCAAGGCGCAAACGCAAGTCGTGCTGGGCGACGCGCGGATCGAAATGGAGCGCGAGCTCGCGGCGTCAGATGCACAACGATTCGATGTGATCGCAGTGGACGCGTTTTCGAGCGACGCCATACCGGTGCATCTGCTCACTGCGGAATGCGCCGACATCTATCGGAGGCGGCGAGTGCCTGGCGGACTGCTGCTGCTCCACATTTCCAATCGCGTGCTGGACCTGGAACCGGTGGCACGAGGAATGGCACAACATCTGGGCTGGCAGGCGGTGCAGTTTATTTCGGGCGACGATCCTGAGACCGGTGAGAGCAGCTCGCGATGGGTTCTAATTACGGCTAATACGGATTTTCTGGAGCGAACCGGCATGGCGCGGCAGCTTTCGGGATGGGGCAAGCGCGAACCGATCGTGTGGACGGATGATTTCGCGAGTTTGTGGCACGTGCTGCGGTTTTGAAGTTCTCTGTTTCTCTACCCTACTTATGCCGCGTCGAAACGGACTATATTAAAGCTCAATGACCCAGCCCCCGGAAGAGCATGAGCAACATTTTTATCAGCTGATTGGCAAACGAGAATCCTTGACTGATGAGGATCTCCAAACCTTGCGAGATGTCCTTTCGCGTGCCAATTTCAATATGGTGCGTCCACATGTCTTTGGCAAGGCACAGTTGCGGGTTGACGTCGACTTGATTGATTCGTTGAGGAAGTTCGATAGGGCGAGCGCTGCGCTCGTCAGTACAACCAACAGACTAACCCGTCGAATTCTATGGCTCACCGTTGGAGCAATATTCATCGGCTTGGTTCAGATTCCGGTCGCAGTCATGCCTTTATGGTCCGGAAGGAAGTGAGCACTTTGATGGCACTTGTTATTGCAGCAACGGCCCCAAGGCGGGCAGCGGGACGGCGCTTTCCTTTAACGCCGCATTGTGAAAATCTTCCAACTGATACGCCGAGCCTTTGCGCATCTTGTATTGCTCGCGAGTATCCAGCCAACCGCGCCAGCCGATGAAATACATCGGTAACTGGCAGGACGACAACTGCGCGCGTTGCAGCTTGCCAGTCGCCTCTTCCTTTTCCTGGAACGTGTCGTTGATCATCAGGTCGAGCGCCTGCTGATCGGTCATGCCCATGGTCTGAAGCCGGATGTCGAGAATCGCGTTCGCGATGGAGCGAAGCAGCTGCTTATACAGCGTCATGCGCAGCTCGGGGCTGTTGTTCAGGAAGCCCTCGTCGGACATCATCTGCTGCGTATAGAGCGCCCAACCTTCGACATACGGGCCGTTTCCGAAAATGTTGCGGAGCAATCGGCGGCCCTTGGGCTCCAAATTGTCCGCGATCTCGAACTGCACGTAATGGCCGGGCATGGCCTCATGAATCGTGATCTCCATCAGGCCGTAGCGGTTGTATTCGCGCAGCTTGGATTCGACGCGGTCCTTGGGCCAGTTGGTGGGGATCGGCGTCACCCAGTAGAACGCGCCCAGTTGCGGCTCGAGCGCCGGCGCAGGATTGAACCCGGCCACCGAATAAATACCGCGCATGAACTCGGGCGTAGGAATGACCTTCAGGTTGCCACGGGATGGCAACGTCACCAAATGCTTCTCTCGCACAAAATCGGTGGCTTCGGTCAGGTCCTTTTGAGCCTGGTCCAAGAACGTCTCGGGCGTGGCGTGCTGTTGCGCGATCTTGTCCAAGGTCTCTTTCACGGATCGCGGCGCGGCCAGTTTCGCCATCTCGGCTCGGACGTCTTTCAGCGCGGCTTCGGCTTCCGATAGGACCTGCTCGGGCGGCTTCCCGGCCACGAGCGTGTGCTCGAACTTCAGCGCGTACTTCTCCTTGCCGAGCCGCCAATCGCTGGTCCGCTTCGATAGATCGTCCTTTAGATATTGCGTGAACCCGCGCAAAGCTTCCAAGGCCGGCCCGGCGGCCTGGTCGTAATCGCTCTTCAGCTCGGCGGGCACTTTCGCCCGCAGGGTCATGTCGATCAGCCCCACATTGCCGTCGTTCTCTTCGCGCGCCACGCGGTTCCAGATCTCCGGCGCGTCAGTCAAATTCGTTTTGGCCTGCTGGATCAAAGCCGGCAGTTTCGCCAGCCGCTGGATAACGTGGCGATAGCGCTGATCGAGTGGCGCGTATTCCAGGACGAAGGGCGTGAACAGCGAGTTGCCGATCAACTCCACGTAAACGGTCGGGTTGTGGCGATAGCTCTGAATGCGATCGAGCTCCAACATCGCCAGTTCGACCTGGTGCTGGATGATCGAATAGTCGGCGCCCTCTTCTTTGGATAGAGAGCCGGGCTGGATCGCAGCCAACCGGTCGCGGAAGCCCGAATAGAATTTGCGCTGGTTTTCGACGCCGGCCGCGCTGTAGTCGTCCAGTTGCTTATCCAACCGGACGCCCTGATGCTCGTGGTAACCGGCCTGGGTGGCCGAAACTGGCGATAAAGCCAGGGAGCCGTACACGAAATCCTCGGTCAGCTTGGAAAGATCAAGTTTTTCGGTTGCCATTTTGCAACTCGTGAGGGAAAAAATAGAAGCCGCTACGACAGGGAGCGCACTACGCGATGGCCGCATAAACTTTGTCCAGGTCGCCCGCTTCGCCGAACTTGGACGCTTCCAGGCTACTGTCGATGCTACGCACCAAGCCCGTCAACACGCTGCCGGCGCCCACCTCGATGAATCGCCGCACGCCGAGCGAAGCCAGCTTTTGGATCACCTCGGTCCAGCGGACCGGATTCGGCACTTGCTGGTAGAGGCCTTCGCGCGCTTCGCGACCGGTACGGACCAGCTTGGCCTGCCAGTTGTTCACCAGCGGCACGTCCAAATCCCGGAAATCCACCGTGTTCAGGTCCCTGGCCAGGCGCTCCTGGGCGGGCTGCATCAGCGAGCAATGGAAGGGCGCGCTCACGGGAAGTAATACCGCGCGTCTCGCTCCGGCAGCTTTAGCGAGATCCATGGCCCGATTGACGGCGCCGGCATGACCCGCGATCACGATCTGGTCTGGTGAATTGAGGTTCGCCGCGCTAACCACCTCGCCCTGTGCGGCTTCCTCCAGAATGGCATCCAGCTTTCCTTCAGGCAGCTTCAGCAAGGCAGCCATCGCGCCCACCCCCGCGGGAACCGCCTCTTGCATATACTGGCCCCGCTTGCGCACCAAGCGAACTGCGTCGGCAAAGGCGAGCGATCCCGCCGCCACCAAGGCCGAGTATTCGCCCAGGCTGTGGCCCGCGACATAGTCGGGGCTGACTCCTTGGCTGTCTAGCACGCGTAGAGCCGCGATGGAAACCGTCAGCAGCGCGGGTTGAGTATTCTCGGTAAGCTGCAGGACTTCGGCTGGGCCTTCGAAACAGAGTTGGGTGAGAGGACACCCAAGGGCCAGGTCGGCTTGGTCGAACACTTGACGCGCAACGTCGAATCTTTCGACCAGGCTTTTGCCCATGCCGAGGTATTGGGAGCCCTGACCAGGAAAAAGGAATGCGGTTTTCATAAGGAATCCGACATTCCAGTGTACCGTCTTCTTGCGGGGCAGTAATTTTGGGCTACCTGCTGTTTACAAATCTTTAGCAATCGTTTGGCACTCGGCTTGCGTCGAAAAGGCGGACATGGAGGAGAGGTCATGAACAATTCAATTCGTTTTCAAGCTCAAGCGCCTGTTGAGCACGAGGGACATGCTTTCGTGTACTGTCCTATTTGCACTCATACGGTGGAAGCGACAGTGGTGAGCAATAGAAAATTTGCCAAGGTGAAACCCGGTCAAAAATGCTCGCGCTGCTCGGCTGCTCTGGACCCGGCAGTCATAGTAAGGATGGACCGCGCGGCGTAATTGCTAGAACCGGCTGCAGCGAAGTACGCGCGAGCCGTGCTAGTGTGGTTGTTAGTGAAACGGAAACCGTTGGCGACGAGCGAACCGGTGATCGACCGGAAGCTGTTAGCGCAAGCCAAGCGCGCCATCATGACCGATCAACTGCAGCGTTTGACTCAGTGTTCGGTATGCGGCGCGGCTTGTGCGCCTAATTCCGCGGAAGGCTTGTGCTGGGTTTGCCGCCGGCTAAAGATTAGCGCCTGGCGGGATTCCGATCAGCAAAGCGTTCAGGAGTAGCCAGCGCCCGCTCATAAACGAAGGCTCCCGCAGCCACGTCCTCCACGCCAATCCCCAGTGATTTGAAGATTGTGAGCTCGTTCGGGTTCCAGGACTTTTTCAAGTTTTGAAGCTCGACCACGTTCGCCCAGGCATCCGCCAAAATTATGTCGCCGGCCTCGATTCTGGCCTGTTCGAGCGAATCCACGGCGATCAAACCGCCGCGGCGCACCAGCGCTTCGGGTAATTCTCGACGGGTGGCGGCATTTGAGCCCATCGCGTTGATCATGGTGCCGGGCGCGATCCAGTCGCTCTCGAGCACCGGATCCTTGGCGTTGGTGGCGGTGACGACGATCTGAGCACCTCGAACCGCCTGTTGAGCAGAATCGACACTCGTGACGAAATTTTCTTCAGCAAAGCGGCGGCGTTTTTCCTCGCTCCGGCTCCAGACTCGCACGGTTTTGATCGGCCTCACGGCGCGAATGGCCTCAAGCTGTGTACGAGCTTGAAAGCCCGACCCAATGATTCCCAAGGTATCGGCTTCGGGATTGGCCAGCAGATCGGTGGCATAGCCGCTGGCCGCGCCGGTTCGGATTTGCCCGAGATGATTGGCCTCCAGGTAGGCCAACGGCTGAGCCGTCATGGCGTCGTACAGCATAAACGAGAAGTGCGCGCCGTAGCGCGGATTGGTAGCGTAAACCTTGGTTCCGAAATAATTGAAGAACGAACCCGCCAGGCTGTGCAGCGTCGACCCGGTGTCGAGAATCAGACGCCGCCGCGATTGGTTCTGTGCGTGGCCGGAAGCCAAAGCCTCAAAGGCCCGTCGCATCATAGCAATGGCCTCGTTCATCGGCAGAAGTTCTTGAACGTCCGCCTCGGTGAGAAAGAGCATGAAGCCAGTTTATCTTGTAACTGGGTCGGGGCTGTCGGGGTTCAATCCTAATTCGCGGATCGCAGCCTGCGCGCGGGTTTTGTCGAACTTGCCGTCGCGAGCCAGACGCGCCAGGGCCGCTGCCGCGATCGCTTCCGCGCCGTTCTCGAAATGGCGGCGAAGATAAGCGCGATTCTCGCTGCGTCCGAAGCCGTCGGTGCCCAGCGAAACCAACCGGCCCGGCAGCCAGGGTGCGATCTGATCGGCCACAACTTTCATGTAATCGGTAGAGGCGACGACGGGGCCCGTGGCGTCCTTCAGCGCTTCGAGCAGGTAAGGTCTGCGTTCGGGTTCGGCCGGATGCAGCCGGTTCCAGCGCTCGACGTCAAGCGCGTCGCGGCGCAACTCGTTATAGCTGGTAACGCTCCAAACGTCAGCCGCTACTTGATAGGTCTCAGCCAAGGTTTTTTGCGCTCGCAAGGCTTCGTTGAAGATTGGTCCGCTACCGAATAGATGCACCTGCGCTTTTCCATTCTCGGCGGGCTTATAGCGGTAGATTCCCCGCAGGATGCCTTCGTTCACGCCTTGCGCCATGGGGGGCTGCGCGTAATTCTCGTTGCAGATGGTCAGATAGTAAAAACGATCTTCCATCTCCTGGTACATCCGGCGGATGCCATCTTGGATGATCACCGCAATCTCGTAAGCGAACGCCGGGTCGTAGCTGTGGCACGTGGGGACGGTGCTAGCGTGAACCAGGCTGTGTCCATCCTGATGCTGGAGGCCTTCGCCCGACAGCGTAGTTCGGCCCGCAGTGCCGCCCATCAGGAAGCCTTTTCCGCGCGAGTCGGCGAACGCCCAGATAAGATCGCCAACGCGTTGGAAGCCAAACATCGAGTAATAGGTGAAGAACGGAATCATCGGCACGCCGTAGGTGGCGTAGGCGGTGCCGGCCGCAGTGAAGGACGCCATAGAGCCGGCCTCCGTGATTCCTTCCTCGAGGATCTGGCCGTCCTTGGCTTCCTTGTAAAACAGGAAGTTCTCGCTGTCGACGGGTTTATAAAGCTGGCCCCGGCTGGCGTAGATACCGTACTGCCGGAACAGCGACTCCATACCAAATGTGCGGGCCTCGTCGGGGATGATTGGAACGATGTACTTGCCGAGGTTTCGATCTTTCAACAGCAACGTGAGTACGCGGACGAATGCCATGGTGGTGGAAACTTCGCGGCCTTGCGATCCAGCCAGCGATTCGGCGAACAGTTCCAGCGGCGGCGCTTGAATGGTGATCTTCGGTACGTTCCGCGCCGGCAGGCTGCCGCCCAGCGCTTCCCGCCGCTCCTGGATGTAGCGCATCTCGGGGCTATCGTCCGGCGGCTTGTAAAAGGACGCGGTGTGCACGGTCTCCTCGGAGACCGGAATATCGAAGCGGCGGCTGAAGTACACCATCTCGTCTTCGTTCAGCTTCTTCTGCTGATGCGTGACGTTGCGGCCTTCGCCGGCTTCGCCCAGGCCGTAGCCCTTGATGGTCTTGGCGAGGATCACGGTGGCGGAGCCGGTGTGCTCGACGGCGCGTTTAAAGGCATTGTAGACCTTTTTAGGATCGTGACCGCCGCGGCGCAGATTATGGATGTCTTCGTCGGAGAGGTGCTCTACCAGCTTCAACAGCTCGGGATACTTGCCGAAAAACTCCTTGCGGACATAGTCGCCGCCGCGGGCTTTGAAAGTTTGATATTCGCCATCGACGCACTCGCCCATGCGCTTGATGAGCAGGCCGGAGGTGTCGCGCGCCAGCAGGTCGTCCCAGCTATCGCCCCACAAAACTTTGATAACGTTCCAGCCCGCGCCGCGGAATGAGCTTTCAAGCTCCGTGATGATCTGGCCGTTGCCGCGAACCGGACCATCCAGCCGCTGCAAGTTGCAATTGACGACGAAGATCAGGTTATCGAGCTGTTCGCGCGTGGCAAGCGTGATCTCGCCGAGCGATTCGGGCTCATCCGTCTCGCCGTCGCCCAGGAAGGCCCAAATCTTTCGCGGCGTCACGGGGATGATACCGCGGTTCTCCAGGTACCGCATGAAACGCGCTTGATAGATCGCGTTAATCGGACCCAGTCCCATGGAGACGGTGGGGAATTGCCAGAAATCCCGCATCAACCAGGGATGAGGGTAAGACGACAGGCCGGGGTGCTCGCGCAGCTCGTGCCGGAAGTTTTCGAGGTGCTTTTCGGTCAGCCGGCCTTCGAGAAACGCTCGCGAGTATTCGCCGGGGGAGGCGTGGCCCTGGAAGTAGATGAAGTCGCCGGGCTGGTTGTCGTATCGTCCATGAAAGAAGTGGTTATGGCCGACCTCGGTGAGCGTGGCGAGCGACGCATAAGTGGAGATGTGGCCGCCAATTCCCGGGTCGTGCTTGTTGGCGCGCACCACCATGGCCATGGCGTTCCAACGAATCAGGCTTTTGATCCGCCGTTCGATGGCGCGATCGCCGGGATAGGGGACTTCCTCTTCCACCGGAATCGTGTTGACGTAGGGCGTCCGGAATTTGTGGGGCGTCTCCACGCCGTATAGAGCGGCGCGATCGATCAGCCGTCCCAGCAGATAGGCTGCGCGTTCTTCCCCGCCCTCTTCTACTAGTCCGTCCAAGGATTCCAGCCATTCGCTGGTCTCCTGGGGGTTCACATCCTCGCTGGTTACGAGTTTCGTTTCAAGCATAGATATAAGCTTTCCCTTTCAACATACCATTCCGTCGTGACTGGGACGATTCAGTTCGAAGTACTGGCTGGGACGGGAGCCGGGGGGACGGTCGTGGGCCGGGGGTCTGAAGTTTATTTTAGCGCGGATTCACGTAGCGGCCAAAGCGGTGCGCGAGTTTGAGACAATTGATTATATAAGAGATTGGAATGAATCTGAGAGCGCCCTCAATCTTCGATCTTAGCCCCGCCGAGAAGCTTCAGCTAGTGGAGGATCTTTGGGATGACCTCGCGGCCACACCGGAAGCTGTGCCCGTTCACGACTGGCAAAAGCACGAGCTGGCGCGGAGAAAGGCAAATCTCCTGAAAAATCCAGCTTCCGGACTAGAGTGGGAAGAGGTGAAGCGCAGGGTGCGCGGCCGGCCTGGCCGCTGAGTTAGCTATTGCGCCAGAAGCCGAACTGGATATCGCGGAAGCTTGTGTCTGGTACGAGTGGCGGCAGCGACTTCCCTGACCCGCTCGTGAAAAGGACAGTCGTAGGCCGGGTATGAAGGGACTTTGAGATTAGCGGGGGCGATAAAGAATTAGTTGGTTTACGAGGTCGAGGGACGCGTTTTGCATCTCCAGATCGAAGTTTTCGAGCCGGCTGCTGAGGTAGGTGTAGGACCAGGAAGCAACGATCGCGACCGGGAGGCCGAGGGCGGTCAGCGGAATCGCTTCTGAGATCCCTCCTGCTATGGACCAATGTGGGTCGATCCGTCGCCTACGATGATCAGCGCGTTTGAAATACCCAAAACTGTGCCGAACAATCCGACCCACGGCGCCGTGGCTGCAATGCTCGCCAGGCTGCTCAAGCCGCGCTTCATTTTCTGATGAACACGCGCCGCCGCACGCGCCGAATGTCGTCTAACCGCCTCGATACCCTCAGCGCGTCCCATCTCCACGATATTTCTTTAGACACCACTACGCGGTGGCAAGTTCCGCTTGATCGGCGGGCTGGTAGCAGCAGCGGGGATCGGGCGCGAGATAGTCGCCGGTCATCGCATAAGCCCGGGCGCGCGAGCCGCCGCAAATCCTTCCGTACTCGCAGTGGCCGCACTTGCCTTCTCGGGCGGCGGGATCCCGCAAGGTTCGGAACAGCGAGCTATTGCGATAGACGTCCACCAGCGAGTCGTTCCGCACGTTGCCGGCTGAGATAGGAAGATAACCGCTCGGACAAATCTCGCCGGTAGGCGAGATGAACACGAAGCCACGCCCCTCGCCGACCGCCGTCGTTCTCCACAGCAATCGGCCGTTGGCGCCGCCGCGTCCGCCATGTTCGGCCTTGAGGCGCTGCGCAATGAAGCGGCGGTAATGCAGGCCCTCAGTGGTCTTCACCTCGAACGGCGCGACCTTCGAGATGTCGTAGAGAAATTCGAAGATCTTCTCGTACTGATCGCTGGTAAGGTCTTCTTCGGGCCGCGCACCCACCGACACCGGGAAGAACAAGCTCCACATCTTCGCCCGGACATCCGCCACGTGCTCCGCGATGTGGCCGAGCGAGGGGAGATTTCGCGGCGAAATCGTGGTCAGGACCTGGGTCTCGAGACCAATTTCGCGGGCATGCCGCAGCGCAAAAAGCGCCCGTTCGTAGGTACCTTCGACCTGGCGAAAGCCGTCATGCGATGGGGCATCTGCCCCATCCAGGCCAATGGCCATGCGCGATATTCCACAAGCCTTGAATTCGTTAATCGCCTCGGCTGTCAACAACGGCGTGGCGCTGGGGGTGATGTTGGTGCGCAGCCCGGCGGCGACGCTGAACCGAATGAGGTCAAAAATATCCGGCCGCTTGAGCGGGTCTCCGCCGGCGAAAACCATCAATGGGTTTCCAAACTCTTTCACCTCGGTGAGAAACTGATACGCCTCCTCAGTGGTGAGTTCGCGGGGATCCCGGTCCGGACGCTTCGAATCGCGACACTGAACGCAGGCCAAGTCGCAGGCCTCAGTGACTTCCCAGACCACGAGAAGAGGGGACAAGTCAAAATCCATGACGTCTCCGATCGGGGAACTGGCGTGCATTTTCCGGGCCAGCATCGCGATGCGCAAGCGAGTTTCGGGGAGAGGATGACTACGCGCTATGGACGGCGAGTCCCAGGACGGAATTCACGATGCTCTGCGCTTCTTCCTGAATCCGCTCCAAATGCTCGCGGCCGAGAAAGCTTTCGGCGTAGATTTTATAAATGTCTTCGGTGCCGGAAGGACGGGCAGCGAACCATCCATTTTGGGCGATCACCTTGACGCCTCCGATCGGGTTGCCGTCGCCAGGAGCGGTGGTCAGGATGCGTTGGATCTTTTCGCCGGCAAGCTCGGATGCCGAAATATCCTGCGGAGACAACTTAGCGAGGGCGGCGCGCTGGTCGGCACTGGCGGGCGCGTCGATGCGCTCATAGAACGATTCGCCATGCTCACGGGTCAGCTCGGCGTAAAGCTCGCCCGGGTCGCGCCCGGTGCGCGCGGTCATCTCGGCCGACAGCAAGGATGCGATGATGCCGTCCTTGTCGGTCGACCAAACCGAGCCATCGCGGGACAGAAACGATGCGCCGGAGCTCTCCTCGCCTCCGAAGGCCAAGCTCCCCGAGAGCAGGCCGTCCACGAACCATTTGAAACCGACCGGAACTTCGTAGAGCTTCCGGCCCAGCTTGGCGGTGACGCGATCGATCATGCTGCTGCTGACTACGGTTTTTCCCACCGCTGCATCCTGGCGCCAACCCGAGCGATTGCGGTAGAGATATTGGACGCACGCCGCGAGGTAATGATTGGGAGGCAGCAGGCCGAGGCTGCGCGTCACCACACCGTGCCGGTCGTGATCGGTGTCGCAGGCGAACGCGATATCGAACTTGTCCTTGAGTTCGATCAAGCCACGCATCGCGTAGGGCGAGGACGGGTCCATGCGGATTCGGCCGTCCCAATCGAGCGTCATGAAGCGGAACGTGGGATCGACGATGTCGTTGGTGATGGTAAGGTTCAGGCCGTAGCGATCGCCGATGGGAGCCCAGTAATGGATTCCCGCGCCGCCTAGCGGGTCCACGCCAAGCTTGATTTTCGCGTCACGAATTACATCCAGATCGATGACCTGCCGCAGATCGTTCACGTACTCGGCAATGAAATCGTGGTGTTGTGTTGTGGAAGCGTGGAGTGCTTTCTCAAATAAAATGCGCTTGACGCCATCGAGCGAGTTTTCCAAAAACTCGTTGGCCAACTTCTGAATGAGGCCGGTGGTCTGGCTGTCGGCTGGTCCACCGTGCGGGGGATTGTACTTGAAACCGCCATCCTCGGGAGGGTTGTGGGAGGGAGTAACGACGATGCCGTCGGCGAGTCCTGT
>Ga0182024_10011749_pt1 | contig 17499 bp, 13 predicted proteins | sample P32metaG_FD_120480 | JGI IMG/M metagenome (GOLD analysis project Ga0182024, IMG submission 120480) | Permafrost microbial communities from Stordalen Mire, Sweden - P3-2 metaG (Illumina Assembly) | ecosystem: Environmental > Terrestrial > Soil > Wetlands > Permafrost | place: Sweden: Stordalen... | reverse complement strand
TTGAGCGTCCACGAGCCCAGGAAAATCAGATCGGCGGGTTGGAAGACTTCCTCGCCGCTCTGATCGATGTAATTCACCCCCGTCGCGCGACCCTCTCCGTGCGGCCCTTTTTCATAAACAATACGACGCACGGTGCAGCCATTGTGCAGCGTCACACTCTTCTGCTTCTCAACGATGGGCAACAGTGTGTTTGTCGGCTGGGACTTCGCGCCGATCATGCAACCGAACCGGTCGCAGAATCCACAGTACATACATCCGGGCCGCGAGATTCCGTCGGGATTCGTGTATGCGGTGCTGATCGTCGCCGCAGGGTTCGGATAGGGATGATAGCCCAGCGATTTCGCCGCGCCCTCGAACAGTGAAGCAAAGTACGGCTGCTTGGTGGGCGGCGTGGGGTATTCCTCGCTTCGCGGTCCCTCAAACGGGTTACCACCCTCCATCAACTTGCCGCGGATATTGCCCGCCTTGCCGGAGACGCCCACCAGCTTATCGGCGCGAGTGTAATAAGGCTCGATCTCACTCCAGGTGATGCCCCAATCGACAATCGCGTGATCTTCCGGAAGCTTTTTCAGTCCGTATCTTTCCTTAGTGCTCTTGAGCAACTCGAAAACATCAGCCAGATGCCGCGGGAAGACCGCGCCCCAGTGTTCCCCCGCCCCGCCGGTGCCCTGGCCCGGCATGAACGAACCGAGCTGGCGAATCGGAATTGCGCGGTCGCGGAGCGTATAGCGCAACGTGGCGGTCTCGAGCGCATAATTTTGCATCATGCGAAAACGCACGTTGTAATCGAGTTCGTCCATGCCACCGACGTAGTCTTCTTTGTGACGTGCCACGCCGCGCTCGAGGATGGACACCTTGACCGCGCTGCGCGTGGCCAGCTCCTTGGCAATCAGCAGGCCGGTCCAGCCGCCGCCAATCACGACGACATCGGTCTTGGGCAGAGTTTTCACGACTCGCTTTGTTCTTTCCCGTGCTCTTTGCCGCGATCGTTGACGCGGTCTTTGCCGCGGTTGCCGCTGCTCGCGACGGTCAAGATTCGTCCTCGCCTGGGCGATTCGGATGCGCCGTTGCTTGCGCGAGGCTCATCGGCTTGGGCCGGAACGCCTCGCCACGATACTTCTCAATCTCGAGGTAGTTCGTCATGCGCGGGCCGGGAAAACCGATCAGTTGCCAGCCCACCATATCCACGTTGCCGCCGTGCTGCGGATCGCAGAACATGCCTTCGATGGTGTTGCGGCGCAGCAATTCGAAAAACACAGTTGTCTCGATGGTTCTCAGCTTGGCATCTTGCTCGGACGGCGTGAGCTGGTCAAAGCCCTTCAAGCCTTTGAGTGCCTCGCGATACATCTCGGATGGCGTGGCTTTGCCCTGATAACCGAACTCTGCCGCCGCACCGTCCTCAAACGGCTCGTGCGCGTAACGATGGCCATCGCGTCCCCACGGACCCGCAAGCTGGCGATCGATGAAAATGACGACACCTGCCTCGCGGGCGCCCGGACCACTCTGGTCGCTGGGGAAAATTCGCGACGCGGCGGCGGCCACGATCAGCGCTTCCGACGCGGTGAAAAATTTGAGTGGAATGCGGATGGAAGAATTGTCGTCCTGCGCCGGCAGCAGAGATGGCTGACCGCCCAGGGTGTAAACCAGTACTCCCCCGACGCTCGCTGCGGATAGAATCAGGAACTGACGACGTCGCATGACCGGGGAGTGTAACACAATGGCGAGCGGCATTGTGATCTTGCACGCAGCGGCTGAGATGCTGCTCGCGTACCTGTCCGGTTACTCATCCTTATCTTACGGACTGTTAGAGCCAGCTTAGCGCGTTAAAGACACGATGAAACCCGAGCGGCTCGCGACCGCTTGCGTACCTTTGAATGCCGGAATGAATTTCCAGTTTGCGGTGGCGCTCTTCATTCCCGCGTCAAATCTGCGCGCATCGGCAGCCGCCTGAGCGGAACGAACTTTTCCAGCCGCATCCACCACCAAAATGAGTTGTAATTCCGATGTCGCAAGATCTTGATCTTCCGGCCCCAAAGGAGCCGCTCGTCGGAGCAAAATCGGTTCTGGTGGAATCACTTCGGCTTTGCCTTTTTGCGTCTCGGTGAGCGCGTCGTAAATTCGCGCGCTGTTTTTGTGGCGTGCGCTGGCGCCGGTGGACACACCGTGCACTTGCGCACGAATTCCTCGCCCGCGCGCCTGCAAAATCGCCGCGCGCATCCTCGCGGCATCGCCCGGCGGCCATAATTCGGCAAGTGCACGCCAGGCCTCATCATCGCGGCCGCTGTAAAGGTAGGCCCACACGATTTCCAGAACTTTGACCTTCACGCCCTGCAAGCGATCTCTGCGACGCAGCGCCTCGGCGGAGAACGGAACGGGCGCGGGCAAAATGCCGTCACTGGCCTGGAAATCGCGCAGGTCCTGCGCATCGAGTTTCGCTTTTACCGTGGCGATTTGCTCGTCAAAATAAGGCTGGAACTCGGGACTAACGTCGAATAGCTGCCCCCGCGTGTATCGGAGCACCACCGTCGGCGAGAAATCCAGCTGCCCGACCACCAGGTGGTCGAACCCATCCACCGATGCCGCGTCATCCGTCCAAATTTCCACGGCTCCATCGAGGTCGGTGTCGGCGGCACTGAAAAAATCGCCGCCAGTAATGGTCTGCAACAGTTTCGGCGGCTGTCGCAGGGAGTAAATCCGATACTCCACGCAGCAGGTGTTCGCGGATTTCTTGATTTGAAACGCAACCACCGGCACGCCCAAGCCGAGGTCGGAGCCGAACGCATCCACATCAACCTGGGCTGCTTGGTCCGCAATCACCAGGTTCTGGTTTCCCCAGCTAAGGGCCGCCTGGCAAAGACGCTCCGCGAGTCCGCCATTTCTGGCCGCTCCTACCCGCACGGCCACCCCGGTGCGAAATTGCGCCGTGAAATTTCCCGTGCCTAAATTGCAAAGGACGTCACGATTTTGCGCGTGGCACGCGGCGGCCAGGGCGAAAAGAAACAACAAGGGCGGCAGCGTCCTCAGCGCCTGCTGAGCCCACGTGCCACGGTGAGGTCGCACCATCGGTTTCCTACGGTATGCCCAGCTCAAAACATCAGGCCTTCAACAGCTCCTTGTAGACTACTTCCGTGAAGCTCGGAAACTGCAGGGGCCGGGTGCAGCGGCGGGCGGAGTCGTGGATTCGCCCAGGGCTGCCTTCACCTCGTCGAGCGACTTCCCTTGCGCCACCAATTCCTTGATCTTTGCTCGCCGCTCCTGCGCCGCCATAAGGCGTTTCTGCAAATCGGCTTTCGCTCGCAAATCACCATGCCCCGGCACGAAGGTGTCTGCGTTGAGCGCGATAATCCCCTTCCTCGTCTCAATCCAACCTTCCGATGAGCCATTCTTCTCGAAATGGATCAGCACCCAATTTCCCGACGTTGCCACCCAAAATCGCTTCCTTCGCAGGATTATTGTTGAAGAAATCCGCAGCGAGGCCGGCCGGCAGAGGAAATAGCAGCGGCGCCGAATACACGATCGCCGCATCCCAGCGGTCATTCGCGCCACATTCACGGCCACAGCTCCTGCCAGTTCCCGCCGCAGTCTTCCAGAAATTTCTGCGATTCGGCATCCGGTCTGCTCTTGTGCCCCCTGCTCATTCGCCGGTGGAAATGCGGTAAGTAGACCTCCGCCCCAGCCGGAAGTCAAGGGACTGACTAGCCGATCCGTTTCAAAAAAGCGATTGTTTCTCGATCAGAGTGGATGCAATAACGGCAACACGTGCTTGGGTGGTTTCTAATCCCGTGAACGCGGCCTTGAGTCCTCTCGTCGTTTCATAAGGTTCCCTTAAGCATTGTGGCCTCTAAATATCGGCAAATTTCTGTTGGAGGTACGTAATTTCCCGTATGGAAAAGCGAAGAATCCATAGCCTAATATTTGTTTTCGCAGGAAGGAGGCATGGGCCAGTTCGCCTGCGGAGCCCACATGGAAGAAAAACCGACACACTCTTCAAGGCACTACCACATCCGATGGTCACGAGGCAACCAGCTGGATCGGCAGCGCTTTGCTACACGTCAGGAAGCTAAGGCGGTCGCAGAAGAGCTCGTATGGCAAGAGGAAACCTACACAATTGAGGAGTTCGATGAGTCCTGCCCCGTTTGTGGACCGAGAGATGAGTAGTAGGAAATTCAACTGAGTCAGTACCAGAGGTCCCCCTCAATTAGGCAAACCTAGCGGTCGTCGTCCCAACACCTAGCCGCTTCCCACTTCGTTTGACAGTATAACCAATGCCAGCGTAGGCTGCGGCACGCACCTCAGCGAAGTCCGGCCAGAGCAGGGCCGACGTGGAGCCCACAGTGACCCGATATTGAGCCAGGGAGCCACGGGAGCCAACGCTGAGCCACGCTGGGGCCGTGAATCAGGCTCGACCGAAATTCCTCGGGAGGCATGCATGAGAACTTGCATACTCACATTGCTCATTTTCCTGTTTGCTCCGCTCTCCTACGGGCAGCAAAACGTCCCGGAAATCCCTTTCGACTCCGTTCCTGACTTTCTCAAGCTTCCAGCGGGCCTGAATTTCGGGGAGGTACCGGGTGTGGCCGTGAATTCCAAGGGGCATATCTTTGTGTTCACGCGCTCGAACAGTGCCGGAGGTCCCGCGTACGGTCCCGCAGCGGCGCAGTTGCTCGAGTTTGGTCCCAGAGGCGAGTTCCTGCGTGAAATTGGCAAGGGGCTCTATGCCTGGGCCGAAGCGCACACTGTGCGCATCGATAAAGAAGACAACATCTGGGCCATCGATAAAGGCTCAGACATGGTGATCAAGTTCAACCCGGCCGGCCGGGTACTCATGACCTTCGGACGCCGCTTGGAATCCGCCGATGGCGCCAAGCCTTGGGAGCATGTCGAGCCGCCCCTTCCAGCTGTAGACGGACTTTTTCGCCAGCCCACCGATGTAGCTTGGGATTCGCAGGGCAACATCTACATCACGGACGGGTACATCAATTCGCGCGTCGCCAAATATGACAAGAATGGCGACTGGGTGAAATCGTGGGGCGATAAGGGCACCGGACCGGGGCAATTCCGTCTGCCCCACGCTCTGGTGATCGACCGGAATGACAACATCTATGTAGGAGATCGTACGAATCGGCGCATTCAGGTGTTCGATACCAACGGGAAATTCCTGCGTATGTTCACCATCGACGTGCCTCCTGCGCCGGGAACCCATGCAGTGAATGGCAACACACCAACCGGAGCTCAACTCGCCGAGGTGATTGGCGCCCCCAATTCGATTTGCATCACGCCTGGACCTACCCAGGTACTTTTCGTGGGAGAGAGCACCTTCCCCGGCCGCCTGTTCAAAGTTTCTCTCGACGGCAAAGTGCTGGGAGTGATTGGGCGCTCGGGTCGCCAATTGAAGCAATTCTCCGGCATTCACCAGCTGGCTTGCCCTTCGGAAAACGAAGTGTATGCAGCGGAAACCGCCAATTGGCGCGTGCAGAAGTTGATCCTTCACGGGCAACAGCAAACGGCGAGTGTCAGGCAATAGTGGGATCGTCGCGCGCCAGGCAAGAGTCGAGCAACTACAGATGTATCGCACGTCAGCAGATTGCGGCGTTCAATCTAGAGCGCCGAACAATAGAAGCGACATATCATTAGAAGGATGACGCGCTTTCTCCCCGGTGTGATGAATGACCCGCCATGTGGTTTCGTTAACGAAGAAATTGGCCGCCTTTTTGCCTATCACCAAGCGACCAAGCACACCTATCAATCCGTTCGTGCGGGCGCTCATTACCTCGATTGGAAGAACCAGCCCAATCCGTTTCGCATCTACGAAGGCGCTGCTACCATCTTGCTGGCGCCCGATCCCGGCTTTCCGGATACGGGAACATTTGCGGCGATTGCCGCTCTTGCCAATCGCGCGGGGACGCTTGCACAACACAATCCCAGCACCCAAATAGAAGAGCAGGAAAAAGAACATGCGAATGAAATCCAGCTTGACCAGTTGTTGCTCAGTCGTTTGCTTTGGCACTCCATGGCGGTTAGCGCCTGGAAGAAAGTCCCGCGCACGAATGATCGTTACAGCCTGCGTGTAAACCCATCGTCTGGAAACCTTCATCCCACCGAAACCTATCTCGCACTACGAAACGTCACCGGGCTCGATGACGGCCTATATCATTATCAAGCGAATCGTCACGCCCTTGAGCTTCGCAGTCAAGGAACGTGGACGCGTGAGCTTTCGCGGGTTCTACATATTCCCTGGGCTGCGGAGTCGCGGTTGATCGTCGCCTTGACTTCCATATTTTGGCGCGAGGCGTGGAAGTATCGCGACCGTGCGTACCGCTATTGCTGCCATGATCTCGGGCACGCGCTGATGAGCCTGCTCTTGGCGGCCCAAGCTCTGGGCGTGCACGGCGGCGCTATAGCCCATTTTGCCGACTGCCGCATGGTTCGCACGCTTGGACTCGCGGACAGCGATGAAGCGCCCATGATTTTTCTGGTGTTTCCGTCGCCGAGTTCTGCCGAGCAATCGCCTACCGCCTCGCCAGCGTCACACATGGGAGCGTTCTCCGGAACGCCTAACGAACTCTCCTCAGAAGAAATTCCCTATGAGTTGCTGCTCGGCATGCATCGAGCAACGCTTTTGCCCGATTCCTCAATCAGTTCACGGCATCGACCCAGCGATGAAGTTATTGATGCAGGAACGGTCGTGAGTGAGCAACGATCCATAGCCACGGCTCTGAGCGCCATCGCACCGTACCCGGATGCCACTCTGGCCGCAATTGCGCGCCGCCGGCGCTCCGCACTTGATTTCGACCCCGCCACCACGCCCATGCAGCTTCAAGAGGTGGAACAACTGCTCGACTTTGCCACGCGAGATTGGCGTGCCGATTGGCGTGGAAATTTCGACGGCCATTCGGGGCTGCCTGCGCGCGGTGTGGATTTTGTGACGCTATATCTTTATGTGCATCGCGTGTCCGGGTGCGACCCTGGCGTGTACCGCTGGAACCGGAGCAGTCAAACTCTCGAGCAACTTCATGGCGGCAACGTCGCGCGTGTCGCTGCCTACCTGAGCCTTGAACAAACCCTGGCGGGAAATGCCTGCTTCGCCGTTTCCATGGTCGCCGATCTGGAGCGAGCGGCGGGGGCATTTGGCAATCGCGGCTACCGGTACGTTTTTTTCGAAGCTGGAGCCATTGGCCAGCGGCTTTACCTGGGAGCCGAAGCGTTGCGTTGGAGTGCGACCGGCATTGGCGCATTCTACGACGACGATGTGCACCGCTATCTTGGCTTCCTGGAGGAAAAAGTCGAGGAAGGAGACGTTTCGGTAAGCGATTCGCTCGATGCCGCAGAATGGCTTCCCCAGCAGGTGATCTATCACTTTGCGGTAGGGCGCGCCGTTCCCGATCCGCGCCTCGAGGCGTGAGCCGACGCCCGGCATTTTGATTTGGGGAAGCAATCAATGCATCGGCCGGAGCTCATCGCCGTAGTCACCGGTGTTTCCACTCCTGCAAGTGTCATGTAAAATTCTGTCCGGCTATTCCGAAGGAGGCTTATATGATCCGAACGATTTTTGCAGTCACACTCGCAATCTGTTCGTTGAGCGTTGCGGCGGGAACTGCGTCGGCGCAGCTCATTGAGAAAAAGACGATCAGCCTGGCGGCGGCCAAGAAAATGGCGGCTGCTGCGGAAGCCGAAGCCATCAAGAATAACTGGACCATGGTGATCAGCGTTCTGGACGATGGAGGAAATCTGGTTGATCTGGAACGTATGGATGGAACGCAGCTGGGGAGTATCGAGGTGTCGCAGGGAAAGGCTCGAACCGCCCTGCAGTTCAAACGGCCGAGCAAGGTGTTCCAGGATCTCGTCGACAAGGATCAGCCGCACCTGGTCACGCTCGATCATGTCACCGCTGTGCAGGGAGGATTGCCGATCATGATGGACGGCAAGGTGATCGGGGCCATCGGCGCGAGCGGGGGAACCAGCGCGCAGGACGAACAGTGTGCGCAGGCCGGGCTGAACACGCTCGTTGCGCCATAGCCCGTTGCGCCATAGCTGGTGGCGGCGTCACGCGTAGCTCGTGGCCGCTCTGGCCGCTGCGCCTTAGTCAGAGCACGAGTGATTTGACGCGTGGTTGGCTCGCCGTTCGCGGTACTTAACGGCGATCGTTTGCAGGGTTTGCTCGAGAACGAATCTGGTGGGGCTCGTCCTTCGCCGCAGTCGGCGTGCCATCGGCTTAGGCGGCCGGAATGCTTGCATGGTGCTGGGATCGAGCATGGCGCCATTCGTATCCACTCCAATGGGGAACGTTGCCAGAATCTTGCCGTCTTCGGAATTGAGAACCACCATGTTCTGTGGGTTACGGGCAGGCGGTAACGCGCCACGGCCGGTCCGTTTCCTTTTATGACGACGCGCTGCGCCCCGAGTTTTTGCAAATACCTCTGAAGAGAGCGTTATCTTGGCTCGTTCGCATGTCCACTCGTAATGCTCTTGCCATTTTATCGTTACCCTTATAGGCTCTCCGGTCAGCGACTCTGACCGTGTTCGCCAACCTGCTGAAAATGGCGTGTTGCGACCGCTGCATCGAGTTTGTCGCGCCGTTTTGTTCGGACCAGATGGACTGTGGCAGGGTGCCAGATTCAGATCGCGATTCACCTTGGAGGGTAGGCATGCGAAAAGTTGGCTTGATGCTGTTGATGTTGACGCTAGGCGTCGGAATCGGTGTCCGCATTTCCGGCAGAATGGGGCAAGTCGAAGGACAGGCGAAGCCTGGCGCCGGTTTTGCCGCAGTGCCGGGAGAAACAGGCGCTGAGGATCTTACCGGCCCCTACGAACTCGTGAAGGGCTGGCCCAAGGACATCAGTACTTTGCCCGGGAACGAAAAATGGACCTACGGCGCGGGTGAAAGCGTTTTTGCGGAAAGCCCTAATCGCGTTTACGCCCTCTTCCGCGGCGAGTTGCCGAAGATGGCCCCGCCCAAGGCGATGTTGCTGCCACAGGCTGGACCGAGCATCAGCTTTCCGGTAGCCGGATTTTGGCGCGATGCCACGACCGCTTCTCTGCCGGGCACGGGCGGCACCGACAATAATATGAAGGAGTGGCTCACAGCCTGGGAGGGGAAGGCTCCGGACCTGGGCATCAAGGGGCCGCCTTATCGCACGCTGGGCGTGGACGCCAACTGGGAAAATTGCCTGGTGGTGCTCGATCAGAACGGGAACATCGTCGAGACCTGGAAGCAATGGGACAAGCTATTCCGACGGCCGCACTCCGTGTACATCAGTCCCTATGATCCCGATAAGAACGTGTGGATCGTGGACGACAATATGCAGGTGATTTACAAATTCACGCATGACGGCAAGCAGCTCCTGCAAACGATTGGTACGCCGGAAGTCGAAGGCGCGGATGCGACGCACTTCAACCGCCCGACATACCTCGATTGGCTGCCGGACGGCTCCTTCTTTGTCTCGGACGGATACACGGGCACACGAGTAGCGAAGTTCGATAAGAGTGGCAAGTTCCTGATGGCCTGGGGCACGAAGGGCGGCCCTCGCGGCGGAGGCGGAAACGAGCCTGTCGAAACGCGACCCAGCTACTTTAGCAACGTGCACGGCGTGGCCGTCGATCCCCAAACTCACCACGTTTTCGTCAATGATCGAAACAATCATCGTATTCAGGTTTTCGATGAAAACGGCAAATATCTCTACGAATGGAAAGTGAACGCCGATCCATCGAGCCTCCACTTGCTGTATATCGGAGCGGGCCACACCATCTGGACCTTTGACCGCACCACCAACAAGATGCTCGAGTGGGATTTGCAGGGGCACCTGTTGTACAGCTGGGGCAGCATGGGCGATTTCCCCGGCGGTCTGTGGGGCGTGCACGGCCTGAGCGTGGACCAGGAGGGGAACCTGTATGTTGCCGAAGTCGATGCGGGCCGCGTACAGAAATTCCACCCGAAGGCGGGCGCAAATCCTGCCTTCATTGTCAGTAAACCCGTATATTCCGCCTGGAAATAACCAAGCGAGATAGAAAAGAGGGGCCGATTGTAGCGATGCGCAATCGGCCCCTGTTATTTTGGCCGGAATTCCTACCTCGTCCCGCATGAACCCGCACTCCGGCATGACGCACGCAGACACCGGCTACGACGCAGCACTTCGACAGCACGGCGATAACATCTCAAATAAGATGTTTAATGGGAGCCTTTGGCTGTTGTAGGCAATTGTCGCGCCCCAGCGTCTCGTTATAAACTGAGCCGTGGGCGCCGCGTAAAAGTCGACCAGCAGAACATGGAAACGATTCTCAATCTCCTGTGGCTCACCATCACGCTCGGCGCGATTGGCGTTTGGAGATTCCGTTGGCTCCCCTCGCGTCGGCATTCGCGAACTCGCGTATGCCGCGAGGCGATTGCGTTGCTTTGTGCTCTGGCGCTTCTGTTTCCGGCAATTTCCCTCACGGACGACTTGCATCCGGAAAGTGTGGCGGTGGATGCCGGCTGGGGAAAGCGCAATGGCAGCCAGCTGTTCGTTCACTCTTCCCAACTTCGTCCGGTCGCCGCAAATTCATCGGGCAAGTTGCTTGGCAATTCGTTGACCCGTGCAGGTGTGGCCATACTCCCGCACGGACTAGCGAACAGCGATCCGCACATCGGCTATTTGGCCTCCGCTACTATCTATACCTGCCTGCTTTCTCGCACTATCGGTCGCCGCGACCGCTCTCCGCCCATCTCCGCGCTCTAGCATCAGTCGCGCCTTTCCTTTCAACACATTTCCAACGCTCAGACCGCCGCCTAGCTCGACAGCCGAGTCGAGTCGCCTGACGAAAAGCCTTTTCTTTTGACTGTGGCGACGCGACCACGATGGAATCGGAGAAGCAAACGTGAAAACCGCAAGTTTCTGGATGATTTCGCTGGCGTGCATCGCCGTTGCTGGTTGCGGCAAAGCGGCCCAATCTTCGCCCGCGCCAGCTGCATCTGCGCCAGCAGACCAGTCTGGCGCGACGGGTGTGGTGATACCGAAAGATGCCAAGGGGATTCAAACGGTCACCGTCCGGATGCGCCCGATCGCCGATTTTCTGCAGATACCCGGTAGCATCCTGCCCGATCCCACCCAGGTGGTCCACGTGTTTGCGGCCGCAGGTGGGCGTCTCCTGCAGATGAACGTGCGGCCCTGGGACCATGTTGAAAAGGGACAATCCCTCGCTTTGCTCGAAAGCAGCGACGTATCTCGTGCGGTCAACGACAATGCCAAAGCCAGTGTGGACGCGGAAACAAAAAAGCAGGCGCTCGATCGTGCTAACGACCTGTATGCCCACCATGCCATTGCGCAGAAAGATCTCGAGCAGGCGCAAGCAGATTTGAAGATGGCGGAGGCCGAAGTGAGAGCCACGCTTGCGAGTGTCCACCTTCTGGGAGTAGACGCTGGAGCACCCACCAATCAATTGAACGTGTTGGCCCCTCGTGCGGGCGTTGTCCTCGACATCGGCGCGGCGTCAGGCGAATTATCGAAGTCTGTCGATGCGGTGCAGCCACTCTGCACCATCGCTGACCTGAGCACCGTGTGGGTGGAAGGCGATGCGTTCGAGCAGGACGCTGCAATTCTGCGTTCAGGCAGTGCGGCGAAAGTAACGCTGAACGCGTATCCGAATGAGTCCTGGGCCGGCACCGTTGCGGTGGTTTCCGACACCGTGGACCCCGTCACGCGAACGATGAAGGTTCGTGTCGTACTCCCCAATCCCAAACTGCGTCTGAAGCCCAACATGTTCGCGACGGTTTGGCTGTTGCGTTCCTCGACGCAAGGGATTTCAGTTCCTGCTACAGCGGTGCTGCGCGAGGGTGTCAAAGCCTATGTCTTCGTCTCCGCGGGCAACGACCGTTTCGAACGCCGCGATGTCGTTCTCGGCCGCACCGAAGATGACAACGTGCAGATAGCCTCCGGCTTGTCCGCTGGTACGGTTATCGCTTCCAATGGCGCCTTGCTCTTGCGCGACGCGGCCAGCAGTGATGCCAAATGAAAGCACTGATTCAATCGCTCTTGCGGTTTCGCCCTTTGATGGTGCTGCTCCTGCTAGCCTGGATCGCAGGGGGAGTGTACATGTTCTCGCGTCTGGATATTGAGGCGTATCCCGATCCTTCACCGCCGCTCGTGGAGTTCATCACGCAAAATCCTTCATGGTCGGCTGAGGAAATGGAGCGACAGGTAACTGTGCCCGTCGAGACCGCCCTGTTTGGCATTCCCGGTCTGCAGTCCACGCGGTCCATCAGCGTATTTGGATTGAGCGATGTGAAACTTTACTTCGACTACTCCACCGATTATTTCACGGACCGCCAGGAAGCCATGAACCGGCTGCAGCAGTTGGTGCTGCCTGGAAATTTGGCGCCGCAGTGGTCACCCTGGTCTCCCACCGGCGAAATTTATCGTTACCGTCTGGAAGGTGAGGGCTATTCACTAAATGAATTGAAGGCCGTGCAAGACTGGTTCGTGCGCCGCGAAATCAAACAGGTGTCCGGCATCGTCGACGTAACCACGTTTGGGGGCACGACGCGGCAATATCAGGCGGAGACGGATCCCAGAAAATTACTGCAATTCAACGTCACTCTGCCTCAGGTCCTCGCGGCTTTATCGTCGAGCAATGCTAACGTCGGTGGCAACTACATGACGCTGGGCAGTCAGAGCGTAAACGTCCGCGGCCTGGGTTTGTTGGCTTCCATCGGCGACATGAAAAATGTGGTTATTACCGAGCACAACGGCGTTCCCGTCTTTCTGAGCGATGTCGCCGAAGTGCACGAGGGTTTTCAGCCACGCCTCGGGCAGGTCGGCATGAATCACATAGACGACGCCATCGAGGGCATCGTTTTGTTGCAGCGCGGCGAACAATCGCTGCCCGCACTGCAAACGCTTCGCGCGAGAATTGCCAGCCTCAACAACGGGTTGCTGCCGCATGGCATGCACGTGCGGGCCATCTACGATCGCACCGATCTTGTGCGCCTGACCACAACGACAGTCCGGCACCTAGTGCTGCTGGGACTGTCGCTCGTGATCGTGTTGCTCTTGGTGTTCCTGGGTGACGTGCGTATCTCGCTGATTGCCGCCCTCACCATTCCCTGTTCTCTGCTGTTCGCATTTTCCATCATGGTGCTCACCGGGCGTTCCGCGAATTTGATTTCGCTCGGTGCCGTCGACTTCGGCATCCTGGTGGATGCCGCGGTGATTGTGCTCGAAAACGTGTTTCGCCGCCTGCAAGCAGCCGGGCCGCAGCAAAACCAATTCGAGCTGGTTGCAGACGCCGCCGCCGAAGCCGTGCGCCCTGTCTTGTTTTCCGTGCTCGTGATCATCGTCGCGTTAATCCCGCTCTTCACCATGGAGGGCGTGCCGGGAAAAATCTTCGGTCCGATGTCTCTGACGTATGGATTCGCGCTGACCGGTGCGACGCTGTTTGCGATCTTCCTGGCTCCGGTCCTGGCGTCATGGCATCGGCTGAAATCTACCGCACACCAGTACACGGTGTTGGTGCGGTGGCTTCGCCGAGCTTACTCGCATTCCTTATCGTGGGCCTTGCGGCAACGCGCATTCGTCGCAGGCCTCGCCCTGGCTTTGTTAATCGTAGCTGTCTTGTTGATTCCGCGTATTGGTGGCGAATTCATGCCTAAATTGGAGGAGGGCAACCTCTGGATTCGCGCCACACTGCCGCAAGACGTTTCCTTCGAATCCTCCGCAACACTCGCCCATGAAATTCGCGAGATTCTCCTGGGATATCCTGAGGTTGGACAGGTCGTGTCGCAGATGGGCCGCCCCGATGACGGCACCGACGTCACCACCTTCAACAACATCGAGTTCATGGTTTCGCTCAAATCCGCCGACAGTTGGCCGCGAGGCATCGGCAAAGACGAACTTACCCGGCAGATCGATGCCGCGCTCGAAAAGTACCCGGGCATTGGATTCAACTTTTCCCAGAACATACAGGACAACGTCGAGGAAGCCATGTCCGGGGTCAAGGGCGAAAATTCACTCAAGCTGTTTGGCGATGACATCGACGTGCTGGTGGCCAAGGCCGGGGAGATTCACGACGTGATGGCGGCCGTGCCGGGCATCGCCGATCTTGGTGTGCTGCAGGAGACCGGCCAGCCCGAACTCGTGATTTCGATAGGGCGTGAGGCGAGCGCGCGCTACGGATTAATGGCCGCGGATGTCAATGCCGCCGTGCAAGCCGCAGTGGGTGGACTCGCGGCTACGCAGATTCTCGAAGGCGACCGGCGTTTCGATTTTGTGGTGCGTTTTCGTCCTGAATTTCGCGACACGCCCGGGTCCATTCGCAATATCCTGCTGCCCACCCCCGACGGCGGTCACGTGCCACTCGGCCAAATCGCCCAGGTGGAGATGCGGCAGGGCGCGTTCATGATCTATCGCGAAAACGGCCAGCGCTACATCCCCATCAAGTTCAGCGTGCGGGGCCGCGATCTTGCCGGCACGATGGTGGACACCCAGCAACGACTTGCGCGAACCGTGCGGCTCCCCGAGGGATATCACTACGAATGGGCGGGAGAATACGACAGTCTTCAGAAAGAACAGCGCCGACTGGCGGTGATCGTACCCGTCAGCCTGCTGATCATTCTCGCGCTGCTGTTCACCGCGTTTAATTCGTTTCGCGACGCGGCTCTGATCATGGCGATGCTCCCTTTTGGCGTCATCGGCGGCATGATGTCTCTGCTGATCACGGGCACTCCGTTCAGCATATCGGCTGCGGTCGGCCTGGCTTCGGTGATCGGCGTCTGCACCTTGGCGGGTGTAGTGATGCTTTCCGGCATGCGCCGTGCCATACCCTCGGCCAAATCGTTCTTAGGCGGAATTGAATCAGGTGCGCTGGCTGAAATGCGGCCCGTGATCATGGCATGTGCCGCTGCGGGGCTCGGATTGCTGCCCGGCGCGGTATCTTCGGGGATCGGCGTTCAAGCGCAACAGCCGCTGGCTCGCGTGGTTGTGGGGGGAATGGTTACTTCGCCGCTTGCAATTCTGTTTCTGCTTCCGGTGTTGGCGAGCTTTTTTAAGCCGCGACCGGATATACCGCCGCTCCAAAACTAGCCTGCAAAATTAGCGTTGGTGCATGAGCGAACGAACGCGCGAACGTACGCGCGCGACACCGTTTGGCCGCCGCTCACAACTCGAGGTGCAACCGCAGGCCCGGTACCCACACAGGACCGCGATCGCGGTTGTAGCCCGGATTATTGATGTGCTGAAGATCGAACGCTCCATACACTCCACGCCAGAAATGCGCGTTGTAATAGGTCTCGAGAATATTTTCGCGGCCGTAATTGAGGTTGCCGTCACCCAATAAGAACCCCAGCCCGCCGAGTCGCAAGTACTCCTGATGATCTTTCGAAATCGCGTTGGTGATGAACGCGGCGCCCACCTTATCGTGTTTCCGCCGCCAACGGTCGCCTCGATAATCGGCCCCAAACGCGAACGTCTGGTTGACCTCGGTGTACGCGAACGACTCATGCTGCCCTTCATTCCATCCGAATCTCCCGAAAGCGCGCAACGTGCCCGTGACCTGTTGCTCGAGATTCACGCCGAATCCATATTTCACGGTTCCTTGTTGTCGCGTGTCCTCGATAATGGGCACCGGCGTCTTCCCTTCGCGAAACAGCGCCACTGCCTCGCGGTAATCGCCCATGTTCCCGTGGTTCACATAAGAGAGCAGGCGCACTGCGCTGGCGCGACCCGCGAACACACGGGGACGCAACTCAAGCTCCACGTTTTCCGCGCGTGCCCGATGCAGATCCCAATCCAGGTCGATGCCGTTCGCCACCTTGGGCAACAATGCTTCCGCAAATCGCAGCGCCCAGGCCCGGTCGTCGTACTCGATCATCGCGGCATAGGTATAGCCGCGCGTGTCTGCCGCGTAATCGTAAGCGCCGTTATTCACGTCCGTCCAATTCAAGAATTGCAGCCGATCATCGCTCCCCACCGCGTTGACGTCGAAAAAATCGGTCAGCGCAAATTTGCCTGCTCGCAGCTCCAGCCTCCGCGCTGGCAACTGCGTGAAAAGAGACAGCGGACTGCGTTCTTCTTCGGTTGTCGCGTGGCTGAGGGGAATGATTTGCCGAAACGTGACGCGTGCCACGTATGGCGTTCCGCCCAGGTCGGGGTTGCGCACCACGTCCAGATTGGTGAATCCCGCCAGGCCCAGAGCATCGCTGATGCCATGCCCCTGGGTGACTTCCGGATCGAAAAGTATTTCCGTCAAATGGGTAAGCAGCAATCCCGTGTAGAGCGTCAAAACACGCGAATCGTGAATTTCCCCGTGCGCTTCGAGACTGTGCGTCCCGGAATATGCCGCGAAGAAACTGGGATGTCCTTGTAGGATGTTGTTGATCTGTCCCGAAATCCACCACCGCGCAGTGTTCGAGTGCGGGAAGATCGTCTGCGGATCGGTGGTTTCAGGAGCTACGGCGGGAGTGTCCAGCGCGCTAGAAACCTGACTGTGGGCGAGCGAACCGCAGAAAAATACGAACCCAATCAATAGAATGCAACGTGTGGCCATGCGCAGGAATCCGCACGTGCCCCCGCCAGGAGATGCCTCGCCAAATGAAACGGGCCGGCAAACGGAAACCTGGTGGTTCTCTGGCGTGCACACCTCGTGTTCGGTCATCGCGAATAATCCACCCAACAAGGGATGTTCTGCGCAAGGATGGCCTGGTCGGAACACCTGGCGGCAGAAGCAATATTAGCGTACTCGCGGATTGTTTCCGGGACATGAATGTGGCCGCACCATCGTAATACCCATCCGCATGGTTAACTCCCGAATGGCGAATCGTGGTGAGAAGTAAGGGCTCTTCATCTAACCCTGACGCGACCGCTGCAGATCGCCATCATGCTGTCGAGTACCATTGCCCCACCGGTGATTCCGGTGTCCATTTTTCTGCCTGATGTAGTGCTGTGCTCGCCTTTTCTGCTCGCGCCCGCAACAGTGACCCGTCTGAGGTAAGTCCGCAGCTGACGGCAGGGCCGGCTGTGATCTTGGGAGTGGCGCTGCGACCTCAGAATCGCGCCACCGCTCCTGTGGCTCCTGACTGCCGGCACCAATATTTTTGTCGCCCGCCAGCGCCCCAAGCTGATGTATCCTTGGCGACCGGAGCAGCTCACGGAAAGCCTTCCGCGTCGCCGCCCAACGCTCAAGGACACCCAAGGAAGACTCAAGGAGCAGCACATGCGCAATCGCAGAGATTTCGTTAAGACCGTGGTCGGCGCGACGGCGGGCATGCTGGCCGGCCATGGCCTGGTGGATGGCCTCGGCCTCACGCAGGCGCAGGCGCGACCTCCACAAGAAGCGACTCCACCAACACGTCGCGAGGTGCGCGTGGCGGGAAAGCGCGTCAAAGTAGTCGACGTCCACGCGCATGCCGCAATCCCCGCAGTCGGTGAGGTAGTGAAGGATACGCCGCTCGCACGCAACGCGGGGGCTGGCGGCCGCGCCCTCGGTCCGGATCGTATTCAGGAATTGGATAAGCGCGGAATTGACGTGCAGGCT
>Ga0182024_10011748_pt1 | contig 17499 bp, 9 predicted proteins | sample P32metaG_FD_120480 | JGI IMG/M metagenome (GOLD analysis project Ga0182024, IMG submission 120480) | Permafrost microbial communities from Stordalen Mire, Sweden - P3-2 metaG (Illumina Assembly) | ecosystem: Environmental > Terrestrial > Soil > Wetlands > Permafrost | place: Sweden: Stordalen... | reverse complement strand
TTTTTCGAATGGAACGTCAACATGGTGCAGACGTTGCAGTTCGTGGATGCGGTGGTGGCGCGCGCGGAAAGCGAACTTCCACCGGCAGCAAAGATTGAGACGCACCGCCTGACCTTCGCGACTTTCCCGATACTTGGGTATAGCTTGACGTCGGAAACCGTGCCCCAAACGAAGTTGTGGGAAATCGCAACGTACGACATCAAGCCACGTTTGAACCGGCTCGACGGCGTGTCCACCGTGCTGGTGCAAGGCGGGCGGGTGCCGGAGTTCCAAATTACACCCGATCCGGCGCAATTGTTGTCGTCCGGCGTAACGGTGACCGATCTACTCGAGGCGATCCGGCGCACCAATCTCATCGACTCGCCCGGCCTGATCGAGCACGACCATCAACTTGTGCTGGGACTGGTGAGCGGGCAAGTGCATTCGCCGGAGGAAATTGGGGAAGTTGTCGTGAAGACGACGGCGGCGGGCGTGCCGGTGCGCGTGGGAGACGTCGCGAAGGTCACCGCTGCGGTACAGCCTGTGTACACGATCGTGACGGCGAATGGAAAGCCTGCGGTGCTCATCAGCGTGGACCGTCAGCCCGACAGCAACACCGTTGCGGTGGCGGACGAAGTCCACGCGCAGATTGAGGAGTTGAGAGCGTCGCTTCCGTCGGGAATACACCTTGAGGCCTTCTACGATCAGTCGACGATCGTGCACGACTCGATTGCGAGCGTGCGTGACGCAGTGCTCTTGGGATTGTTGCTGTCGTCGGCGATTCTAGTGCTGTTTCTCAGGGATTGGGGAACCTCGGTAGTCGCCGCGTTAGTGATTCCCGCGACGCTGTTCCTGACGTTTATCGTTTTGAAGTTGACCGGGCAAAGCTTCAACTTGATGACGCTGGGGGGGCTCGCTGCGGCGGTGGGACTGGTGATCGACGACGCCATCGTGGTGTTGGAGAACATCGTGCTGCACCGGGATGCAGGAGAGGATCGCTTGCAAGCGATTCAGAGCGCGTTGCACGAGATGATGGTGCCGCTGATCGGTTCGACGGTGACGCCGATCGTGGTTTTTCTCCCGCTGATTGCCATCACCGGCGTGACCGGTGCGTTTTTTCGCGCGCTCGCGGTGACCATGACGGTGTCTTTGTTCAGCTCGTTGCTGCTGGCGCTGACCTGGACGCCGACGCTGAGCCAGTATTTTGTGATGCGCAGGGTAGCATCGGCTAAAACGAACAAGGAGCCGGAACCGTCGGGCTTCTTCGGCCGCATCGTGGAGTTCTACACGCGTTTGTTGACAGGGGTTTTGCACCGGCCGTGGGTCCTGGTGGCAAGCTCGGTCGTGATCGTGCTGCTGTCCTATGGTTGCTACCGGTTTCTCGGCACCGATCTGCTGCCGGCGATGGATGAAGGCGGATTCATTCTGGATTACTACACGCCGGCGGGAAGCTCGTTGACCGAGTCCGATCGGATTCTTGGTCACATCGAACAGACTCTCCGCTCGGTTCCCGAAGTGGAGAACACGTCGCGGCGAACGGGACTGCAGCTCGGCCTTGCCGCGGTAACCGAAGCGAATCGCGGAGACTTCACCGTGAAATTAAAGCGAAAACGGAGTCGCGATATCGACGCCATTATGGAAGATGTCCGGGCGCAGGTGGAACACAGTGAGCCCGCCGCGAAGGTGGAATTCGTGCAGGTGTTGCAGGACATGATCGGCGACCTGACGAACGAGCCGGAACCTATCGTGATCAAGATGTTTTGCCAGGATCCCGGATTGTTGGCGCAGAGCGCGCCGCGTGTCGCGGAAGCCATTCAGAAGGTGCCCGGCGTGGTGGACGTGCTGAACGGAATTGAGAATACGATCAGCGGCCCCGCGTTGACGTTTCAGGTGAATCCCATAGTGGCTGCACGCGCGGGCTTCACACCCGAAGAAGTGAGCGTGGATGCGGCTGCGATTCTGGAAGGAGCGCCGGCGGCAACACCCATGGTACTGAACGATCGCGTGTATCCGATTCGTGTGCGCTTTCCAGAAGCGAATCGCTCTTCGCTGGACCGTATGAACAACACATTGCTTACGAGCGCCTCGGGAAAGTCCGCAACGCTCGGATCGCTGTCGGTGATGGCTTCCGATCCGGGGCAGACGGAAATCACGCGGGAAAATCTGCAAAGATTGGTCGAGGTAACGGGGCGACTCGAAGGAGTTGATCTTGGGAAGGGAATCTCAGGAGTAAAGAAAGTAGTGAATGACTTACACTTACCCCCGTCGATCCGCATTGAGTACGGAGGCACCTACCAGGAACAGCAGCGCTCGTTTCGCGACCTCTCGATGGTGCTGGTGCTGGCGGTGCTTCTACTTCTTATCGTGTTGCTGTTCGAGTTTCGGACCTTTTCGGCGCCATTGGCGATTCTCGCCTCCGCATTGCTTTCCACCTTCGGGACGTTTTTTGCATTACTGATCACGCGGACCACGTTTAATGTAGCGTCATTCATGGGCATGATCATGGTGGTCGGAATCGTGGCCAAGAACGGTATCTTGTTGCTAGACGCAGAGAATCATTTTCGAGCCGCGGGTTCCTCGCTGCAAGACGCGCTCGTGCAAGCCGGAAGGCGAAGATTGCGGCCTATCGTGATGACGGCACTCGCGACAATCGCCGGAATGTTGCCGCTGGCCTTTGCCATTGGCGCCGGCTCGCAAATGTTGCAGCCGCTAGCCATCGCGGTCATCGGGGGCCTGTTGAGTTCCATGGTTTTGTCCCTGATTTTCACACCGGCAATTCAGTTTTTCCTGCAATCAAGAAAAACCCTTACCTCGTAGAACAAACTCTGTCGTAACACCCGATTCACACGATGTTCATAAACCTTGGCCTAAAATCCGCCGAGGAAATCGTCCATGAACGTTCTAGTCGTTGAAGACGACGCGGAGATGGCGGAGCTGTTGGTCCGCGGGCTTCGCGAGGAGTCGCACGAGGTGGATCTCGCGCGAGACGGCCGGGCAGCCCTGGCCCTGTCGAGCGACGGCGATTTCGATGTCATCCTGCTCGATGTCATGCTGCCGGAGATGAATGGGCTGGAAGTGGCCAGGCAGTTGCGCCTGCGCAGAGAGCAAGTCCCGGTGCTCATGCTCACGGCGCGCGACGCTCTACCCGATATTGTGAAGGGCTTGGATGCCGGCGCGGACGACTACATGACGAAGCCATTTTCGTTTGTGGAACTCCTGGCGCGAGTGCGCGCTTTGGGGCGGCGACGGGCAGGGAGACCGAAAAATGTGCTCGAGGTGGAAGACGTGATTTTGGATGCCACAACGTACCGCACCTTTCGTGGCGGGCGGGAGATCTATCTTTCGCTGACGGAATTCCGACTGCTGGAGCTGCTCGTTAGAAACCGAGGGGTGGTCGTGTCGCGTCACGCCATATTGGAAACACTTTGGGGAAACCGCCGCGACATCAGTGAAAACACGATCGATGCGTTCATCCGGTTGCTGCGACGGAAACTGGACGACGGACCGCGGACAAAATTGATTCAGACGCATCGAGGGTTTGGGTATTCGGTAGGAGCACTGAACTGAAACTCAACGTCACAATCCGGGCGCGCCTGACGGCGCTATACTGCGTTGTTCTGGCATTGTCGTTTGCGGTTTTCTTCTGGATCAGTGATATAGGATTCCGTCGCAGCATCGAAGCTACCGTTAACGACGCCTCCCGGACAAATCTTGAGACTATCCAGCGGCTCCTGCAAAGCAAGGCGGAGTCCGGAAACGACAAGATTCGCCACGAACTTCGGGAGCTTTCGGACTTATGGGCGAATGGCGCGCTGTTCGAGGTCGCTGACGGAAATGGAGACTGGATTTTTCGATCGCCGCGCTTCATGCTGGCAAAGACTCCCTTGCCTGCGGTTCAAGATCGCCGCATAACATTCTTTACCACCAATCTTGATTCCTTCCAGTATCGAATTGCGCTCCAGAGAGTGGACCTCGCCGGCAAGAGATATGAGATTCATGCGGCGGTGCCCACCGAGCCTTTCGACCAAGCGTTGGATCATTTTCGCTCCATTGAACAAGAAACCTTGCCCGTGCTGGTGTTGCTCGCTTCCTTCCTGGGTTATTGGCTGAGTGGAAGGTCCTTGGCGCCTGTCAATCGCATCATCGAGACCGCGAAATCCATCGGCGTGCAGAGCCTTTCCCGCCGATTGGAGCTCCCGAGGGCGCAGGATGAATTGCGGCGCTTAACGGAAACCTTGAACGCCATGCTGGAGCGCATCGAGAAGTCGGTTGCGCGGATTACGCAGTTTACGGCGGACGCGTCGCACGATCTGCGGACGCCGGTCGCGGTAATCCGTGCCACCGCGGAGATCACCTTGAGGAGACGGCGCACGGACAGTGAGTATCGGGCGGCCCTTTCGAAGGTTTTGGAAACCTCGGAGGAGACTTCGGAACTCATTGAGAATCTTCTCACCCTGGCGAGAGCAGACGCCGGTGCCGTCAGCATGGACATGCGCACACTCGATCTCGCAAAGCACGTCCTGAAGGCGAAAGAGCGCGGAGCGGTGCTCTCTGCCGAGAAGACGCTCGATGTCACAGCACGCACGCCACCGAAACCGGTATGGATCGAAGCGGACGCGATCGCGATCGATCGTCTTCTTCTGATCCTGGTGGACAACGCCGTGAAATATACGCCTACGGGAGGACGCTGCGAGATCGAGCTGTCGCGCGAGGGAGAACAGGCGCAAATCAGGGTGCGGGACACAGGCATCGGTATTTCGATGAACGACCTCCCCTCGATTTTTGAGCGGTTCGTGCGCGCTGACTCCACGCGGTCGCGGGAAACGCGCGGGGCCGGCCTGGGTTTGGCGATCGCGCGTTGGATCACGGAAATGCACGGCGGCACGATTGTGGCGGAAAGCGAGATCGGTGTTGGTTCTGTTTTTCGCGTGAGTTTTCCGGCATTGCGGGAACACCGCAATGCCATTGATTTGAATGAGATGCCCCCTGCGGCGTCGCGAATCTGAAACATTTTCAGGCTCTATTTAACCATTCCTTCATCTTCATTCACCGTTCGTTCGCAGTGTTGCGGCTAAATGTCAGCAACAAATAGGTCAGCACAAGCCGCGATTTTCCGTCGAGGCGTGGTTTCAGCGCGGTTTTCTCGAGATTGAAGCGGAGGGGTTTTATTTATGCGTTCTAGATTCACGAAGAGCAAAATTCTGGCCGTAGTGTTTGCGATGTTGGTGAACGCAATCCTTGTTGGCGCGGCGTTGGCGCAGAGTGGCAAGGGCACGATCAACGGCCGAGTCGTGGATGACTCCGGCGGCGCACTGCAAGGCGCCAGGATCGTGCTCCAGCCTTTGGGTGTCACAACGGCAACGAGCGATCAGGGCGAGTTCAGCATTCCGGACTTGGCGCCGGGTGACTACACCGTCAGCGTGTCCTACGTCGGGTTCGCCAATTTCTCAAAAAACGTGACCCTCACTGCCGCGCAGACGTTGCGCATCGATGTAGGGCTTAAAGTGGCCGCCCAAAACCAACAGGTTGTCGTCATCGCCGAGCATGGGGAAGCCGAAGCCATCAATCGCGAACGCACCGCCGACAACATCCTGCAGGTAACGCCAGAAGAGGTAATCACGAGTCTTCCGAACGCTAACATCGCGGATGCAGTGGGCCGGCTGCCGGGGGTTACCCTCGAGCGCGACGAAGGGGAGGGCAAATATATTCAAGTACGCAGCCTTGAGCCGCGTCTGACCAACGCCACGATTGACGGAGTCAATGTGCCTTCGCCGGAGCCCGGCGTCCGTGAAATCAAATTCGATGCTATGCCCGCGGATCTCGTCGAATCCGTGGAAGTCAACAAGACCCTCCAGGCGAATATGGACGGCGACGGCATCGGGGGTTCCGTGAATATCGTCACCAAGACAGCCGGAGAGCGACCTACACTTTCCTTCGCCGGCGGCGGCGGTACGAGTCTGATTCAGAGTAACCGCAACCTCGTGCAAACATCGGGAACCGTGGGGCAGCGTTTCGGCCAGGACAAGCGCTTTGGAGTTCTCTTCGGGGGCTCCTATGACTGGAACGGCCGCGGCATCGATGATATCGAGCCGGTTCCGGACGTGGCGACATTCGCCGATGGCACGAGTGAACGTTATTTCGATACGCAGGACATTCGCGAATACAGCTACAAGCGCAGCCGTTGGGGACTCACCGGTAGCGCCGACTACAAATTTTCGGAAAATTCCAGTATCTACATTCGCGGAATTTACTCCAGCTTTCACGATTACGGCGACAAATGGGTCTATACGCTGACCGACAACACTACGGGAATTGGGCTCGACAATAGCAATGGGTGCGCGACAAGCGGTGGAGTGACCGGCCCGCCTTGCACAGGTGTGCCTGCTTTCAGTCAGTCCAGCCGCGTCCCGATATTCAACATCGGAAGCATTCTCCTGGGCGGCAAGCGCGATTTCACAAGTTCCTGGTTCACCTGGGATGTTTCGGTTTCTCGGTCGGAGCAGCTCAAATCCGGGGGCGACGAAGGCGCGGATTTCGCAACCAATGCCACGTATAACAGCCTCTATCCGAACGGCAGCACCTGCCAATTCAGTCCCGCGCTCACCACGAAACAGTACATCCCGCAGTGGACTACAGGGTGCTTCACCGAAGCCTATGCGCCGGCGAATTACGATTTGGAAGGCGTAACCACTTCCTTGGGGAAATCACCTCAGCTGAACCTGCAGTTTACCGGGGCGTACGCGAAACGCTACCACCTTGGCTCGCACCTCTCCACGATCGAGATCGGAGGGAAATTCCGCAACGCGCACAAGTTCGATGATTCCTACACACCGGAGTACAAGCCCAACGGATCGGTGCCAATGACGCAATTTATCGGACCGGTGGTGAACAACGACTACTACTTCAACAATTACAAGTTCGGACCGACCACCGATTGGACCAAGGTCATCAACTATCTCAACGCGAATTCGTCGGCCTTCTCGCTGGTACCCGGCACCGTCGGCGCGAACCCCGGAAATTTTGATTTAGTGGAAAAGGTATCGGCCGGCTACGCGATGGACACTATCGATTTCGGCAGGTTTCGCGTAGTTGCTGGCTTGCGCGTCGAAGGAACCAATCTGAACACGCTTGGCTTTGACATTCAGGCCAACACGCTGTCGTTCCAACAGAGCGGTTCCTACGTCAACTTACTCCCGAGCGCGTCCGTGCGATACGACCTGGGGCACGACACGGACCTGCGGGTGGCTTATAGCCGAGCGCTGTCGCGTCCCGATCCTCAAGACATTGCGCAGTCGCTGTCCGTGACTCTGAACCAGGCGCCGCTTTTGGCGTCCTTGGGGAATCCCGCCCTCAAAGCGGAAAAGGCCAACAACTACGATGTTCTTTTGGAGCATTACCTGAAGCCCTTCGGCATGATTCAGGGCGGCTTTTTCTACAAACAGTTGTACCAGCCGATTGTTACGCAATCGTTCTTACAGCAGAACTACAGCCCGGACCCGACCAACTCTTTCTACCCGACGGGAACGTGGCTGGTAACGCAGCCCGTCAATGCCGGAAGCGGCTGGCTGGCGGGCGCCGAGTTTGCCTACCTGCAGCATTTCACCTCGCTGCCGGGAGTGCTTGGCGGCTTGGGCCTCACCGCCAACTATGCCTACACGGATTCTCAAGCGAGCGGCCTGCCTGGACGTTCCGACAGCCCGAGACTCCTGCGACAGGCGCCGAACACTTTTAACATCAGCCCCACGTTCGATCGCGGACGGCTTTCCATTCGCGTCGGCATGACCTACAACGGGGCCAGCATCTACGCCTATCAATATCAGGACGGCACCGGCGGCTCGAGTCCCACGCCCGGCGGGCTTCGCGGCCCGGACGGTGACAATTATCTTTACGCCCACTTTCAGCTCGACGCGCAAGGAAGCTTCCGCCTGAAGTATGGGTTTACGGTCATCGCGTACGGACAAAACCTCACCAATGAGGTATTTGGGTTCTACAACGGCCAGCAGCAGTACCTGGTGCAGCGCGAATACTACGGACCGACCATTGCGATGGGCATGCGCTGGTCGCCCGCGCATGAAAAATAAACAGTTCGGCAGATTTTCCCGAAGAGCAGCAGGTCACCAGTGCGAGCGCGAGTCTCAGGCGCTTGATTTGCATTCCGGAATCGGGCACAGCAGTGCGTGCCCCTCCAGGTGGTTTTGACTTGTCCGGCGTTTTTCGCTCGTATCTGTAAATAGTCATCGCATGTCTTGTGAAAGTTGGTTCTGATGAAGAGGAATCTCGCGGTCTTCCTGTTTCTGTCGGTGGGACTGATTGTGGCTCGCGTTTCTGTGAGCAATGCGCATGGCGCCTCCGCTTCCACGCCGACAGAAGAGGACGCCGTTCTTGTCGGAGCGGGAGACATCGCGGACTGTTCAGATTTGTCCGGAGCAGAAGCCACCGCGAAGCTTCTGGAAGCGATTCCGGGCACGGTGATGGCGGTGGGCGACCTGGCCTACCCGGACGGCACGCAAGCCAATTTTGCATGCTACGACAAGACATGGGGCCGTGTGAAAACGCGCACACGTCCCGCGGTCGGTAACCATGAGTTTCACTCCACCGGCGCCACATACTATTTCAGCTATTTTGGCGCCGCCGCCGGAGACGCCACGAAGGGCTACTTCAGTTACGAACTGGGCGCGTGGCACGTCATCGTGTTGAATAGTGAGTGTGCCGCGATCGGTGGTTGCGAGGCGGGTTCGAACGAAGAGCAGTGGCTGCGCACGGATCTCGCCAGTCACCCGGCGGCGTGCACGCTTGCCTATTTTCACAAGCCGCTCTTTAGTTCCGGCGGCGCGCATGGAGACGCCCCTGAATTCAGACCTTTCTGGCACGCGCTCTATGAAGCCCACGCCGACGTGGTCGTGAATGGGCACGATCACGACTACGAGCGATTTGCGCCACAGAGTCCGGAAGCCAACGCGGATGCCGCGCGCGGCATCCGCGAGTTCGTCGTGGGCACCGGCGGAAAGAATCATCGTCCGTTCGGCGCGCCTCACGCGAACAGCGAAGTCCGCAACGCCGATACGTTCGGTGTCCTGAAACTTACGCTGCGGCACGGTGCGTACGATTGGCAATTCATTCCCGAAGCAGGGAAGACCTTCAGGGACGCAGGCAGCGGCAAGTGTCACTGATCGCTGGTTCACGATCCGTCGCGAAAGCTGGCCTCTCGTTCTCCGGCGTTACTCTTCAACTCAAGAGACATCCGTAAAAGCGAGCGTCAGCGGAGGCTGGTCATTGTGAAAATGAACCGCGAGCAAGTAGCATCCCAATGGCTGCCCGTCGTCCAGCGACTCGGGCTTCCTCGGGAGGCGCGGATTCTTTGAGCGGCATTGTCGGCGTGTTTGATCGAGATGGCGCGCCCGTGGATCTGCCGCTCTTGCAGGCTCTTACCGGGTCCTTGTCCCATCGGATTGCGTAAGAGCGCATCCGGATGTCTCGGGCGCACGGAATGACTCCGGCATCGCCGATTTTCTGCTGTTTGGACTCAACTACAACGAAGCGGCGACATCCCTCCAGGGCGTAAAGCGGTTGCCTCCCGCGCACGACCTGACGGTGTCCCGATGGTCTCGCGATGCGCCGATACTGGACACCCCCAACGAACCACCGCATCCGGTACCGCCGCCTCCCCTTCCTGGGACACTGTGCTAGCATCTTTTTGCACATGCAGTCCTCGCGCTGGTAACGCAATGGTTGTGGTTGACGGGTAGACTTCGTGCCGCGCCCTCGTAACCCAAGCCTCGGGCCCCGGTACTAGTGACACCAACCCTCGTCTTCCGTTCAACACGTTCCGTGGTCCAGACGCGCTCGATCATCCAGGAGGGCAGTCCGCATGCAGACGAAATCACGCAGGGCTCGGATCGCTGGCTATTCCGGTTTGGCCGTCCTCGCCTCTGTGGTGTGTGTTCTCTCCTCCAGTCCGAGCGCAAGGCGTTGGTTTGCAGGCCCCTCCAGGCGCCCGGCCAGCGCGGGCGGGCCTTCTAAGGGTGCATCTCACCAGGTGGCCGCTGCGGCATACTCCAACTTGCCGTTGCAGTTTGAAGAGAACCAGGGGCAGACCGCGCGCGAAGTCCGCTTTGTATCCCATGGGAGTGGATACGAACTCTTTTTGACGCCCGACCAGGCCGTGCTGGCGCTGCATCCAAAACGCCCGCTCGATCTCTCCGCGACGCACCGCATGGCTTTCTTCCGAGCGAGGCGCGAGGCGCGCAAAGCCGCGAAGACCTCGGTGCTGCGAATGCGGCTGGCCAATGCCAACAAAGGCACCAGGATTGGTGGGATGGACCGGTTGCCGGGAAGAGTGGACTACTTTCTCGGCGGAGACCCTGCCACCTGGCGAACGAATGTCTCCTCCTATGCCCGTGTGAAGTACGCCGACGTTTATCCGGGCGTGGACCTGGTTTTTTATGGCAATCAGCGGCGGCTGGAGTACGACTTCATTGTTGCCCCGGGAGCCGATCCGAAAGCGATCGCGCTCAGCGTGGAAGGCGCGCGGAACCTGCGATTGAATGCTCGCGGAGATTTGCGGGCGAGCATCGCTGGCGGCGAGGTCGAACTCCAGAAGCCAGTGGTGTATCAGCAAATTCACGGGGGGCGGCGCGAAATTGCCTGCAACTACACAATTTCGGCAAATCATCGCGTGACCTTTGCGGTCGCGAAATACGATCGCAGCGAGCCGCTGGTTGTCGATCCCGTGCTGATTTATTCGACATACCTGGGCGGGGAAAGCGATGACACCGGACTGGCCATCGCGCTCGATTCACTGGGTGACGCAGCTGTGACCGGTGCGACGAATTCGCTGCAATTTCCTACGACCGCCGCCGCCTTCACCCCGGGCCCCCTGACGACCAACAACGGACTGGTTTTTGTCACGCAGATGGATCCCACCGGCACGCATCAACTCTATTCCTCATATGTGGGCGGCACCGGTGGGGAGTTTGGACTGAGCGTCGCGTACGACAGCACCGGGAATATCTATGTGGCCGGAGAAACCGATTCGACCGACTTTCCCACCACCGCGAATGCTTTGAAGCAGGGTCCCAACGCAGGAAATACCAACGGAACCAGCTTTATCTTTGAAATCAATCCAGCCGCTTCTGGCACGGCCTCGCTCGTGTATTCGTCCTACTTGGGCGGTACCCAGGGCGGCCCAAACATCACCGAATTCGGAAACGGGGTCGCTACCGACAGTACCGGCGCGGTCTACGTCGTCGGAATCACAGCATCACAACCAGGAACAGCGTTGGCGAATTTTCCGGTTACCACGTCCGCCTTCCAATCTACGCCGGATCCCAGCAATACCAGCGGGACCGGATTCATCACCAAGCTGGACACGACCCAATCAGGAAGCGCGTCGCTGATTTATTCCTCCTACTTGAGTGGCAATGGGGCCGACTCCGCTGGCCCCGGTTTTGGGGACGAGCCGTCGGCCGTTGCCGAGGACTCCGCGGGCAACACCTACATCGCGGGGTCAACGACGTCCACAAACTTCCCGACGACTACCGCGTCCCCGAGCTTCCCGACGGTTAGGACTGCGTTTCAACCGACCCCTCCTGCTGCGGTAGCCGGAGGCACGGTGTTCATCTCGCGGTTCGACACTACTCAATCCGGAGCTGCATCCCTGCTCTATTCGAGCTATGTCGGAGGCGACAGCGCCGATTTCGGTGATGCCATCGCCGTTGGGCCTTCCAACGTCGCGTACCTGACCGGCTCGACATCGTCGCTGCTTTTTCCGACTACGGCGGGAGCGTTTCAGACCACCGGCAACACGAACAGCGTCGCGTTTATCACGTTGTTAGACACGAGTATGAACGGAAGCGCCGGCCTCAAGTATGCGACGTTCCTGGGCGGATCCCAGACGAACACGGCATTTGGCATCGCCGCGGACGCCTTGGGAAACGCGTACGTAGCAGGGGAAACGCAGGGTGCCGATTTCCCAGTGACCCTAGGCGCGCTGGAGCCTAGCCCCGCCTCAGGATCTCCCGGCGCAGGCTACGTCACCAAATTGAACCCCGGCGGACACGGAGCGGCGGACCTGGTGTACTCGACGTACTTTGGCGGAAGTGGAGCAAATGGCAACGCCGATGAAATCGATGGCATCACCCTGAACCCCGCCACCAACTACGCCTATCTCACGGGTCACACCTTCTCCCCGGCTAGTTCCTTTCCCATTGCGCCGAATCCGGGCGCTTTTCAGGCGACCCTGGACGGCCCATCGGACGCGTTTATCGCCGAACTGACGCTGCTGCCGACTTTGGCGGTGTCTCCGACGAGTCTGACCTTTGGGCCTCAGTTGGTCGGCACTACCACGCCCGCGCAAATGGTGACGCTGACAAACAACACCAGCACGGCGACCACGTTTACAAGCGTTACTGTCACGGGAGGCTCACCCGCGGCCGCGGACATGGACTTCACAACGCCCTCGAATACCTGCGGAACCAGTATTGCGGCCGGCGCTTCCTGCACTATCGGCGTCGTGTTCACGCCATCGACAGCGGCTGTGGAAACGGCCAACCTGGTCATCACGGACGCGGACCTGTCGAGCCCTCAGACCGTGACACTAACCGGAACGGGCACGAACATCCCATTGACGGTTGCTCCGACGAACTTGGCATTCGGATCTCAACCGGTCGGCTCGGCGACGCCTGCCCAAATGGTTACGCTGACAAACGGCTACAACGCCGCGATCGCGTTTACCACTGCGGTAGTTTCCGGGGGAGCGCCGGCCGCGGCCAACACGGACTTCACGGCCACGAACACTTGCGGTTCGAGCATTGCAGCGAGCACGTCGTGCACGATCAGCGTGGTCTTTAAGCCGTCCGTTGCCGCGGCGGAGACCGCGAACTTGGTAATTACGGATGGAGTCTCGACGAGTCCTCAGACGGTAACGCTGACGGGCACCGGCACGAGCGGTGCAGCGAGTTTTACGGTCACCGCGTCACCGACCACGCTGATGGTCGCTCAGGGTGCCAGCGGTACGTTTAAGGTGACCGTGACGCCCGCGGGAGGATTCCATCAGGCGGTGGCGCTGGCTTGCACGGGCGCACCGTCCGACTCGACATGCACCGCTGCACCGACGTCGGTGACCCCGACCGATGGCGTCACTCCCGTCAGCGCCACGGTAACCGTGGCCACCACTAGCCCGTCGATGGTTACGCCTCCATCGGTGATGCCGGATCCGCCCGTCTTCCTATGGCGAACCGTGCCACTGCTGCTTGTATTTTCGCTGTTGTTGTTCTTGGCTCGCCGTCAAAGATTCGCAGTCCGGCTGGGCATGGCCGCTGCCATGGTCGGGTTCCTGGCGCTCGCCGGTTGCAGTGGCGGTCACAAGACGTCAACGGGTGGAACGCCGCAGGGGAACAGCACTCTGACGGTGACCGGCACATCCGGAAGCCTAAAAGGCTCGGCGACCGTTTCGCTAATCGTAAACTAAATCCAGCAAACAAATCACGCGCGATTCAAAGATGAAATGGGTCCGCCGTCACGATACCGCGGGCCGATTTTCGTTTTGAGTTCTTGGCTATAGCGCTCGCGGGTTGCGCGATAACGATGCAACATCGACGCGGCGTTAGGTATTAGATTATTTTTGCGGTGCCCGGCGGACCAGGGTGTTTTCCAGAAACAGGTATTCGATGCCCGTACCCAGGAAGGTGTCGATGGCTTCGCGAGGGGTGTTTACGATGGGCTGCCCTTTGACGTTGAAGCTCGTGTTCAGGACCATTTCGCGGCCCGTGGTTTTTCCTACGGCTTCGAGCAGCGCGTGGAATTCGCAATTGTCTTTGGCGGAGACGGTTTGCACGCGCGCGGAACCGTTCACGTGGGTGATGGCGGGAAGCTGGGCGCGAAATTGGGGGCGAACGTCGGCGGTCATGATCATGTACGGCAATTCCATCCCGCGCGGTACCTCGAACCAGTCCTGCACTTGCTCGAGAGAGACGGCCGGAGCAAAGGGGCGGAAGGCTTCGCGCATTTTAACCATCGCGTTGATGCGGTCGCGCATTTCGACGTGGCCCGGATCGGCGAGGATGCTGCGGTGACCTAGTGCGCGCGGGCCGAACTCCATGCGGCCTCGATACCAGCCGAGGACCCGCCCATCTTTAATCAGTTTGGCGGCTTCGGCGCAGGCTTCTTGTAAAGTGGCGAATCGGGTGACCTCGATGCGGCCGCCCGTTTCTTGGATGGCAGCCTCGATTTCGGATGGCGTCGCGGCGGGACCGTAGAAGGGGACAGGGAAGCGGTAGTTGCGCACACCGCCGTTGCGCGACCCGCGCCACAGAGCGGCGCCCAACGCCGTGCCATCGTCTCCAGCCGCTGGCTGAACGTAGATCTCGTCGAAACTTCCTGATTGAAGCAGCCGCCCATTCGCCGTGCAGTTGAGCGCTACGCCTCCGGCCATGGCCAGACGCCGCAAGCCGGTGGCGCGGCCGAAGTGCCCGCAAATGTGCAGCATCACTTTGTCGAGGCATTCCTGCAGGGCAGCGGCGACGTCGCGATGATCGTCGGTGATTTCCGAGTCCGGAGCGCGGCTAGCGATGAGGTGCTCTTCCAGGTAGCGGCGTGTCGCTCCGTAGGTCTCGCGGTCCTCGCGCTGTTCGTTCAGGCGCAGAATGGGGATTTTGATCGTGCCATTGTCGAGCAGTTCGACGGCTTGCTCGAAGAAGTGGCGATAGCGAGCGGGATTCCCGTAGGGCGCCAATCCCATGATCTTGTATTCGTCGGAATTGAAATCGAAGCCCAGGTGCAACGTAATGACCGAGTACAGGATACCGATGGAATCCTTCGCGGTGATTTCCTGCAATTTGTCGATCTGATTGCCGTGCGCGTGGTAGGCGGTGGCGCTGTGCGCTTCGCCCATCCCATCGATGACGACGATGAGGGATTCGTCCCAGCCGGACGTGTAGTACGCGCTGGCTGCGTGGGCGAGGTGATGATTGACCTGATGGACTTTTTGCGCGGGGAAGCCTGGAAAGTGCTGCTTTACCTGCGCGAGCAATTTCTCTTTTGAGAAGACCTGATCGTACTGCTCGGCGCTGGTGGTATCGAGGAGAAACGCGGCGCGATAAGGAGTGTAGTCAAAGCCGTGGGCGATCTCATCGACGTCCTCCGCCTTGATTCCGGCAGCATCCAGACAATACTGAATCGCCCCGATCGGGAAGTCGCCGGTGTGCTTCTTGCGGCTGAAGCGTTCTTCTGCGGCGCCGGCTACGACCTCGCCATCGATGAGTAACACGGCCGCGGAGTCGTGTCCTTGCGAGATGCGATATTCGCGTTCTTCGAGACCGGGCCAGTGCGCCTTCTTGAACGGAATCGAATTCTGGAATCCGCTTATGCCCAACACTTTCGCCATTATCTGGTCTCTCCGCTTCCAGGTCTCCGGGAACGCACACCCCGGAGGACAGCTAACGCCGTAGCCAACTCCAAGCTGCAATTTCGATGCCTACTTATTCTGCGGCAATTCCGGGAGTCTGAGCCCGGTTTCCGGCGATCTTGTATCGTTTGCTGCATTGTCGCAACCGTAGCCACAGGTTGCAATTTTCTCGCTGAATCAATCGGAAAACAGCCGGGAGCGCAGCAAAATAGGGACTTTAACGCCTAATACCCTCCGAAAACAGGGGGTCTAAATGGTACGCTGTATTGCTCAAGATGGCCCCGGGCCCTCTAATGCTAGAGACAGTAAAATCTTCGGAAGCGGGGCTCCCCCCCTCCTCCCGCCGTTGATACGTCTTTGAATGCTCGCGCCACGTACCCGAAAGGTGACGGTGAACCATTCCCGCTATCGCCTTGAGATTTGCACACTTGCGGAAGCAAGGTGTCCTTAGATGGAGACACAAACGAGATGCCATCGGGCGGCTGGGCCGGTAGGAAGCATAAGTATAATATAATTCAATGAGTTACAAACACATAGCCATGCCCTCATTTTGGCAGCGAACATGCTCTCCTTTGCCTTGTGGTACTAGGGACCGCCTAGGGAGCGAAATGTCCGAGAGTTTCTCCCGCTGGTTCGTGTTCCTACCCTATCCCTGGCCTCCAAGAGCAGCCTATTGAGGCCCGTATCGTCATGACATCACAAGCTAGCGAACAAATCTTACGGGTCGCAAAACGCACCAGCGTGCTGATCTCCGAGGCCAGCAAGATGTATTGCGACCTGTTGAAGATGGCATTCCTGGCGGTGCCCGAGCGTTTCGAGGTCGTCGCGTGCGGGTCAAAGACCGCTGAGATTCTGGCGCTCATTCAAGAGCACCGGCCCACCGTGGCCATTATCAGCGACAACTTGGAAGAAGGGCCGCTGGCGGGTCTCCGGATGTTGCCGGAGGTTCGACGCGCGAATCCGGAAACGCGGATTTTGCTGGCGATGGGTTCGTCCGACAAGGAATTGGTGATTGAGGCGTTCCGGTTCGGCGCCGACGGAGTATTTTGCAGAAAGAGTCCGTTTGAGATGCTCTGCAAGTCCGTCGATGCGTTGTCGCAAGGGCAAATCTGGGCGAACGCCACCGAGCTACGCTACGTGCTCAACGAATTCACGCGCGCGCCAAAGCAGCGCAAGGTTGATCCGACGGTCGAGAACCGCATGACCAAGCGGGAAGCCGATGTTGTGCGCCTGGCGGTGGAAGGGATGTCGAACCGCGAGATTGCCGGCGAGCTGGGTCTGACCGAGCACACTGTAAAGAATTATTTGTTCCGCGTTTTTGACAAGCTGGGCGTCTCCAATCGAGTGGAGTTGGTTCTTTCCTGTCTGCGACAGGAAGAGGCCGCTCGCGAAGAGGCGACAGTCGTATAGTAAAAAAGCTTGGGCGATATCGCGACACCCCCGAACTCGCGACGTCCGCAAATACGGGATATGCAGAAACCAATGACACAAGATCAATTCACGGAATTGCTCACGAACTGGCTTCGGGCGAACAAGCAATTCTCAGCGAACTTGCAGATTTCTCCGGACACCGAGCTTCTGGGGTCCGGGTTACTGGATTCCTTCGATTTTCTTGATTTGATCGTGCACATCGAATCCAAGATGGCGGCGAAGATCGACCTTTCCGTCGCGGACCCCAATCAATTTTCGACGGTGCGTGGTCTGTGGAACCTGGCGATGAGCGCGCATGGCTCCGAAGCGGCCTCGCGAGAGGCCGATCGCGGCAACATACTGCGCGCCAGCGCAGAGATCTAACTCCTCATCAGCACTTCCCCTAGGAGAAGATAGCTCGTCGATCTTGCTCCGGCAGAGGCCGAGTAGCCCAAGATCCCTGGCCATTGGTTGCGTCTGACTGACTCTTGCCCACAGCCAAACCCAATCCACCCTCGACTTTTCCACGGTGCATGCTACAGTTTCCTCATTGGGTATTTCGTCCAAGCGCCGTCAATCGGCGCTTCTTTTATTTCGCCCCTCTCCCTTGCAACGTAAGCACTTATTTTTCCATGATTTACACGAACGCCTTTTCAATCCATGGTCACGTTAACCGCCGTAGAATCAATGCGTTACGCACAATTAAG
>Ga0182024_10011747_pt1 | contig 17501 bp, 15 predicted proteins | sample P32metaG_FD_120480 | JGI IMG/M metagenome (GOLD analysis project Ga0182024, IMG submission 120480) | Permafrost microbial communities from Stordalen Mire, Sweden - P3-2 metaG (Illumina Assembly) | ecosystem: Environmental > Terrestrial > Soil > Wetlands > Permafrost | place: Sweden: Stordalen... | reverse complement strand
CGCAATTGATTATAAATTTCTTTCCCAACATCACAATTACAAAATTATGAGTTACTTAAATATGGTGACGGAACCCGCCATCTTCTTTTCATTATTTTTCAGATCGATGATATAGTAATAAGTCCCCATTGGAAGGGGATTGCCATTATAAGTTCCATCCCATGCTTTGTTATAATTTTCGGAATGAAAAACAAGCTGTCCATACCTATTGAACACATCAACCGTTGCCCCGGGGTAAGCTGAAAGATTGCTGATGATCCATGTATCGTTGATGCCGTCACCATTTGGCGAAAAAGCATTTGGCACTAAAATTTTTGATGTTCCCCCTGCCACAGTAATCTTAATGCTGTCGCTGGTTTCACATTTATTGTCATCTGTAACAAGCAGCGTATAAACCGTAGTAGAAGATGGACTTGCAACAGGATCTTTAATGGTCGCATTATTCAGTCCAATGGATGGCTTCCATTGATAAGAAACTATATTCCCGGTCACCGAGACGTTCAGCGTAGTACTTGCTCCGGCAGCAATGGTTAAATCCGGCCCCATGGTCAACGCGGGAAGTGGGTTGATCACTATGGTGATTTGCGAAGATGTTCCACACTGACCCGCTGCCGGAGTAAAAGTATATAAAGTAGGGCCAACGGTTGCGGTGTTGATCGAAGAAGGGTTCCAGGTTCCGTTAACTCCTTCCTTCGACGTTGGTGGTAGTGCCGGCGCTATGTCATTCAGGCAATATGAATCTGCTATTGTTGGAAAAGTTGGTGAGATGCTGCTAACGATTGTAATGTTTAAAGAAGCCGGAGTTGCGCAACTGCCCGCGGGTGATGGTGTAAATATGTAAGTCGCAGTTCCAATGGCAGATGTATTGATGCTGGCAGGGCTCCATGTTCCGGCAATTCCTTCCCTCGACGTTGGCGGTAGCACCGGCGGTGTGGAATTTTGACATAGCGGCCCGATTTCATCAAATATTAGTGTAATCACAGCGCTTACATTTAACACAATAATATTTGATGTACCGGAGCTGCCCGCACAAGGCCCGGGGGCGGATACGACACAGCTTACTGCGTCGTTGTTGACAAAACTGGTGCCACTATATACCGGGCTATTCGTGCCTACATTTTTGCCATTTAATAGCCATTGGTAATTGGGTGAATTCCCGGCGTTGGAAACCGTTGCAGTAAAGCTCACTTCGGCGCCTGCACAAATATTTGTTGCCGAAGAAGTGATCTGTACGGTCGGGGATACAGCAGGATTGATAACTACTATCGTGCTGGCTGTGTCGGAAGTACAACCATTTGTATCGGAGGCGACGGTGATCCAGGTTCCGGCATAGGCAGCAGTAACATTGTTAAAAACAGCGGTACTGGCGTATTGCCCACCCCCCAAACCAGCGCTTGGATTTTCTATAAAATATGTTATACCAGGTATGGATGGTGCGGATAAAATAAGTTGACCCCCGGTACACACGGGGCTGTTCGATGTGAATACCGGCGTAGGCAGATTAGACACATTCACATTTATTGATTTTGTAATTGGACCTGAACACACATCGCTAATTTGAACTGCATATGAAGCATTAGCCGTAGGATTAACCTGGATTACCGAATCACCATTGTATTGCGGTAGTCCCTGCCATACGAAGTTGTAAGGAGGTATGCCATAGTACGCTCTTGCTGTCAGGGTCACCGGAGCGCCTGCACAACTGCTTTGCGGCGATGCACTCAGGGAAGCAAAGTCAAATGTTCGTCCCACTAAGGTTATCGTTAAATCTTCGGCGGCTCCAATGCATGATCCATCACAACCATCAGGGCCATGGCACTTTCTAAAGAAATTAAAAGTAAAAGGAATATTTTGTGAGTGCTCGCAATCTCCCTTGTCTGATTTTGGAAAACAACCACCCAGGCCACCCCCGTTATTCAATAGCATGCTTTGATTTGTAAAATACTGCGATCCCGTACCGGAATCAGTGCCTACCCACATCTGAGAGCTACACCCACCATTTATTGCAAATGAGAAAGCTCCGTCCAGGCCAACACATGGAGCATTTGCATTAAATCCAAACGAGAACAATACATCAATAATTGTTGCTGCAGGCGGTGCGGGCACGTCAATTTTGTATTCGCAAGCAGTTTTCAGGCTGCAATCCTGATTCAACTGCGATCCTTGTTTCTGATATAATTGTTTGGTAATTATCAAACAAGAGCGCAATATGCCTGTTGGCTAAGCTAGTATCAGATTGAAATTGACGGTATCTTCCCAAAGTCTCCTCATCTGGGTGTCCGTCATCAGCCTGCATAGTTGTTTCATATAATCTCTCAAGCACATTTAGAACCGCTTTGTCAGTTGAATCAATTCTTGTCCTATTTTTCACCGTCCACAACGGAAGTAAGAAGATATCAGAAGTATCACTCAAAACAGAGTTTCCTTCAGTATCAAACATAAATTCACTTGGTTTGCCTCGCTTAAAAACACCGATTAATGTTGAATCTTTTAATGTGATAAACAAAAAGCTGCAGTCATTCGGGTTGGGCTTTGATCCTATAAAAAGCATATTAGCACCCTCTATCCAACCAGTAAGCGCAGGAGCCCCGAAAAAATACGGCTTACTTAGTTTTTTAAATTCTATGTTTAGCGTATCTCCCTGTTTTATGATTTGTGCACCTGAATGAAGCGTCAAAAATATTGCAAGTAAAGAAAGGAAGTTTTTCATATATTAGTTAGCCTTGATAATATGTGAGCTAATAATATTAATGTTGTTCAAACCTGCCTTTGCAATAATATTCTCTGGATATTGGATAAGAATTTCTTCATATAACGCTTTTGACTCCTTCACATTCCCGATCTGTAATAAACAATATGCCATATTACAGAGTGACATTTCTCTAAATGTTCTTTTCGAGGAACTTATCATTAACAGAAACCGAAATTTGTCGATCCATGCTTTTTTTGTAAAATAATCAACGTCCTCTTGAATAAATGGAATAGCGTCTTCGAAATTTTCTTGCTTGATTAATTTTACACTTTCATACAGTGAAGCAGGCAAAAGAAGTCTTTTTAAAGGAATTGTAATGGCTAAATAAAGAAATAAACCATAAAACACAAATAGGCGATGATCAAACCTATAAACTAGCAAACAAAGCACCGCCATTAGAAGTATTCTTGGAATAATTGCCAGCCAATCAGTTTCTTGCTTTGCTAATGGAACTTTTGTTTGCATAAAAAAGATATCTATTCACATAACCTGTATTGGAAAGAAATAAAATATTTTTCACATTTTATCCGCTGTAATACAAAGCATCAAACCATAGATTGGTTTAATGAATATATCAAGTTTTCTCAACAAATGCAATACTACAAATCTCATAAATGTGTACCCTTAGGTGGAAATTGGAAATGACTATATCATACCGTATCATTGAGTATCATATCATATCATTGTGACCCATAATCTGGCCACCAAAATGAGCAAATAGTCAAAACCGGATTTAGTAACAGATTAGTAGCGAAGAAAAGGCTACTAAAGGCTAAGAAAAGCAACTAAAAGCAAATGAAATGCAATGAGAATGAAAGTACTCCGCAGGGAACGTGCATCTGACGTGGATAGGTCACTCCCCCACACAAAAAGTACCGTAGCCCGGTTCTAGTGGGTTTGCTGGGTTTTAGTGACAGTTTAGTAATGAGTATTTAGATGGTTTTTGCAGCTACCCATGCACATCGTCAATGCATCAATTTTTGGATGGCGTTATTACCCGTTAGCTTCCGGTGATTTTGGACGATCGTTCTCAACATATAATCTTCCCATATTTGCTTGATCGTCGATTCTAGAAGAAGCCCAAAGGCTTAAAACCGCCATAACAAAAGAAGATTCATTGCCAGGAAAAGAAAAAGTAATTCAATGAAAAGAAGACGACCATTTTCAGGTTACGTCGGATATCCGGACGTTCTATTGTAGAAAGATCATGGAGGTTGCATGGAAACGATTAGTAGAGGAAGCATTTACGAATGCTGAGAATCTGGTGCGAATTATTGAAGAACTTCCCGAAGGGAAACTTTGGGAATACCTTGGTGAAGAATAAATTACTAAATATATTATTTCATCGCTCCCATTATCTTACCTGTAATATAATCAGCAAATTGTTGTGTATCAAGATCCTCAGTTCTTGTCGAATAACCTAGATTATTACTCATGCCGGCATTGATGTCTCTCAATTGACATTTATGTAAGTTGAAAATACAACCGTTTATACATTGAGTTTGGTAAAATGTATAGATACCTGCTATTTCATTTTCTTTTACCATAATAATTTTTAAATCTATTTTAGAACCGGGAAATTTCCAATGGCAGTCACGTGCGACTTTTGCTTTATCATTCTTTTCATATTTGTTAGTTTCATATTCTTGCTTTTGGATACTTACTATTTCTAAAATAATGTCAGTATTTGTTAGTTCTTTAACTTTGGAGTAATCAATATCCTGGCTTTGAGTAAGTACTTTCTCGAAAATTGCTCTGTCCCGTACTATAAAACCGCTTTTGAAAAAATCCTTTTCAATATAATTGTATAATTGATTTTCATTGGTATTGCTATTCGTTACAACACCGCTTTGATTAGGTATCCTTAATAAAATAGTCTTTTGATCATTTTTAAAATATTGATTCAAGATTGGCTTTGTAAATACTTCATCCTTCGGCTGATCTAATGTGATTTTTACTAGTGGGTTACAAGAGGAAATAAGTAAGGCAGTTGTTAATACGGCAAATAGTCGTTTCATGCTTGCTAAGTTTGGGGTTAAAATGAGAAAATTATACTAGCCTCAAGAAAGGTAAACTAATAAAGCTAGAATGTCACATTTATATGGTTTAATGAGAACCTGATTTTAGAGGTGTGTTATAGTATGCAGCAAGAAGAAATATAAATGATGGACTAAACATAAATTCAGATTTAGAAAAGTCACTGGTTTACCATTTTTGTGCAATTCTAATGATGTGAAAAACACGCTCAAGAATGTGTTTGACTTCACTTAATTTGTTTCCAAATATATCCACGTGTGTTTTTAAGAATTCCATTAACTGCACGGGACACAACCAACACTTCGGACTTGGTTAAGGCTGACAAGTATTTTCCTTCCTTTAGCTAGTCCGTAAATTTATTAATCTAGACAATTTACCAAGTATTGGAAGGATACCAAAGCTTAAACTGTTAAATCCAAAATATCTGCACCGGCTAATCCTCAGATAATGGTTATTCCCTATCGGCTTCCAGTTATTTTCGTCGATCGTTTACTTGGTGCATTCTTCCCATATCTCTGCGACCGACGATTCTAGAAGAAGCCTCGATGGTTTAAACTGCCATAACAAAAGTAGTTTCATTAACCGCCCGTGAGAAACAGTTCAAAGAAAAGAAGGTTTCAATTCTAGGCTGCCTCGAATTTTCGGACGTTCAATAATAGATAGATCATAGAGGTTGCAGGGAGCAAATATTATTAAATTTCATGCTTTAAAGTTTAATCAGGGTGGCGTTCAATCATTTAAACCTCAATACCACATGGTTGATCCGGAATTGCGTGCATTGAAGGAGATCAACGCGAGATAAAAAAAGATCATCTGCAACGAAGATTTATTTATATTATCTTCAAGATCGATGAAAAGCCTCTTTCTATTTCTCATGGTTGCCCTATACGTCGGAAGTGGAATTAACCACTTCCTGAATACTCCCATGTATATGAAAATAATGCCATCTTGGCTACCCTTTCATTCAGGACTTGTGTATATTAGCGGTATTTGCGAGGTGTTATTTGCCATTCTGTTATTACCACCAGCTACAAGGCATATAAGCGTATGGTTATTGATTTTATTATTGATTGCAGTCTTTCCGGCAAACATACAAATGGCTATTAATTATTGGCGTAGTTCCAACCCTGGCCTTTGGATGGCCATACTGCGATTGCCCTTGCAAATTGTGCTTATAATGTGGGCCTCGTTTTACACAAAATAATCCCGATTTACTTAGTCCCCTGCAACGTCTTTGGTCCCTCTATAACATAGTGTCCGGATATCCGACATTCCTGATTATCAAATCTATATAAGATTATTCATAAGGGGTACCTTCGAGCTCAAGTGGCCAACCTTTCATCACATTGTATTCTGACCAAGACCCTATGCAGCATCAGCATTTCAAAACATCCTATCATCCCTGGGATAGCGCTATTACCTCTCAGCTCGCGGTTATTTTCGTCGATCGTTTACTTGGTGCATTTCCTATATGTCTCCGATCGTCGATTCTAGAAGAAGCATCGGCGGTATAAACTGCTGTAATAAAAGAAGATTCAATTAACCTCCTTAGAAAATTCAATTCACAGAAAAGAGAGACCCAATTATAGCTTACGCTGGATATCCCAAAGTTCCATCGTAAAAAGATTCCGAAGATCGCACGGGAGTTTTATATTTCTTCGGCCAAGTCCGGAGAGGCCTACAATGTACCTAAACTGAAGGTTGCAATTTTAGTTTGACCAGTTCAACAATTTTATCAAATTTCTCAGATCCTAATTGCTCCTCGCTTAAAGTAATCGCATCTATTATTAAAAGCAACCCTGCCGTTTTTATTCACCTCTTTTCCCTTAACAAATTGTTCATAGCCTGCCGCTAATTTCTCCATTAGAGTTTTCCTATTCTTCTTACCTTTCATAACTCTAATTTAGTCATTAGTTTACTTATTGAAATATCAAAAATATATTATGACAAAAATAATATTAGTAACCATTTTTTGTCTTTCAGCTCCATTTTGCTTTGGACAAACTCAATCGGATTTGGACGATAGTGCTGCGGGTGATTACCAAAAAGCAGACCAGGAACTTAATGCTGTTTACCACCAAATTTTAAAAGAATACCGAAGTGATACCGCATTTATTAAAAATTTTAAAAATGCACAACGAGCCTGGATTTTATTTCGGGATGTAGAAATGAAAGCTGTATATCCTGACAGGCCTGAGGGTTATTACGGGAGCGTTCAACCAATGTGTTGGTTTATGGAGATTACAGGCTTAACCCAAGAACGCACTCTAAAATTAAAAGTATAAATAGCTGGTATAGAGGAAGGGGACGTTTGCAGTGGATCGGTAAAAATGAAAAAGCCTAAGTAATTTGTATCCTGACTAAACATATCCGTGCAACGTCTATGGCCTTTCTATAACACCGTGTCCGGATATCCGACATTTCTGATTATGGAAGCGTTATTACCTGTTGACTTCCTCTTATTTTTGTCGATCGTTTTCAGCGTATATTCTTCCCATATTTCCCTGATCATCGATTCTACGAGAAGCCTCGATGGTCTTTCAGGAAATAATCCTAGAACATCACGTGATAAGCAGGGAGGTAATCCGATTTGCCAGGATTATCAGAATTTTGAAAATATTTGGAATTTTCAACGGACGTCGGCAATGCATTAATCATTTCGCGCCGTTCCTCTTGAAGATCAAATACCTCATGCAGCATTTCATTTTATTGCTGACAGTACATCATGCAAAAATTTATTTCCATCGAAATTATTGTGTTGCGTCAGCCCAAGCCGGACAACAACTAAATTTTTGGACGGTATAATAAAAATAAGCTGGCTTTCAAATCCATCCGCATAAAACATATCTGCAGGCGCAGACGGATAATGCTTTATTAAGATATCGCCGCCTGTATTCAGCCATATTTGATAACCATAGCCCTGCTTGTCAGTAGATGCAGGTCTTGTACTTTGTGCAACCCAGCCTTCGGGCAATATTCTTTCTTTATTGAACACGCCATCGTTCAAATATAATAATCCGAACCTGGCCCAATCGCGGGCAGTGGCATACATATAGGATGATCCTACAAATGTGCCGGATGCATCTGGTTCTATCACGGCACTGTACATTCCCAATTTGTAAAACAATTGCTGATAGGGGAAACCGTAATACAGGGAATCGCCGAGAGTTTGCCTGATGATACGCGATAAAATATTGCTGTTGCCGCTTGAATAATAAAAGACAGAGCCTGGACGGTTTTTCAAGGGACGTGACGAAGTAAAACCGCCCATATCAGCTTTTTCAAATAACATCTGTGTAGCATCACTTGACTTGGAATAATTCTCTTCAAAATCCAATCCACTGCGTTGTTGAAGTAAGTTGGTCACCGTGATTGAATGCCTCGGATCCTTTGCATTACGCCATTCCGGTACCGGTGCGGGCGAATCAATATCCAATTTCCCTTGTTTTACCAGTATGCCGATCAGAGCACCCGTAACAGTTTTTGTCATAGACCAACCTGATAATTTTGTTTTGGCAGTAAAACCATCCGCATATCGTTCCGCAACCAATTGTCCATTGTATAAAATGATAACAGCCCTGGTACGGACCGGCCAAATAGTATCTTCTTCCACGAAAATATTTTGAATGGCTGATTGCAACTTCGTGCTGTCTACTGCCGCGGGAAAGCTGTCGCTCAGTTTATCTCCCAATGGCCATGCTAGGGAATCTGTATTAACCTGTGGTTTTCTGGTAAGGTTAACTTGCTGCAACCTTATATTTTGTTCACTGAGTTCACTCACCAGGGTTACTCCTAAACCATTCCGGTAAATGGCTTCTCGTTTTGCAAATCCAAATATCGATCCCGTAACGGATGAGTCGGCATAATTAATTTTAAAATCGCCAAGTTTCATCATATATGCGCTTAAGTCCTCGTCATGCACCTGTTGTTCATTTCTCCCGGCAACAAAAACTGCGGAGCACAAGACTTTGGATCCATATCCGGCCATGATAGGAAAAGATATCCAGGCATAGTAAATCAAACAGCCGATGGCGGCGATCAGCAGGATCAATAATGAGCGGACAATTATTTTTTTGACCTTCATTGTAAGTTCACCTTATAAACTGGAGGGTTTTACAAAGTTAATTGAGCACAATCTGGATTTAGTGAAGTTTTATCCAAGAACTTCACATGAGCTCACCAACTCTCCTTAATTTCGCCGGTCTGCTCTCTCGTTGGCTTTCAAGATCTTGCGTAAATAGTCACATTTTGTTCTGTACCGATATAAAAAGTACCGTAGGCCGGTTCATGCAGCATGAAAGGGATTTCGTAACTGTTAGGAACTGGATTATCTTGGAAGCGGTGACTCGCCTGAATAGGAAAGTCGCTGATGGAGTGACTCATCCGGGACATAAAAAACTATTGCCAGCAATCATAAATTTTATCTTATATTTAAAACCGATTCGCCCTTCGTAAACTTCTCCTCCTGCCCCTTTTTTACTTCATTTATTTAAAAAAAAATTATGAGATCCAAACCAACAAGCCAATTCATGTTGGCCATCTTCATTTCTTTATTAGTTATTGCCTGTGGCCAGAATGAGAAAAAAACGGATGATTCCAAAACAGCTGACAGTTCAAATACCACAAAAACTGACACAGTCAAAGCTGCTGCACCAGATGCACAGATTGATGCTGTAATAGCGGCTCCGAATCTTTACAAAACTTTACAAGACACCCTGGGCATAAGAATCGTAGAAGCTGATTACAAGCCCGGCGATTCCTCTGCTATTCATTCACATCCTGACTATGCACTGTATGTAATTCAAGGAGGCAAGACTGAGTTTACCGCAAAAGACGGAAGTAAAATGGTTGCCGAAATGCAATCGGCAGAGGAAAATATAAGGCCCGCTGAGTTTCATAGCGTAAAAAACATTGGCAAGACTGAAGTGAAAGTGCTGCTTGTAGAAGTGAACAGGCCCATGGGAACAACTTCTTTCGATGCTTCAATGGATGCATCAAAAGTAGCACCAGATCTGTACAAAGTAATGAAAGACACAATGGGAATAAGAATTTTACACGCTACTTACAAACCCGGCCAGTCGTCTGCCATGCATTCCCATCCCGATCTCGTCTTGTACGTAATTTCTGGAGGCACTACGGAGTTTACCGGAAAAGACGGCAAAAAAGTTAAAAGGGTATTAAAAACGGGTATGTCAATGGTTGTACCGGCTGAAACACATAGTGTGAAAAACATTGGCAAAACAACGGCCAAAGTTCTGCTTGTGGAAGTTAACAGGCCAATGAAATAATTTATATCACTATTAGCTAAAAACAATTGAGCTGGTATTCCCATCCATTGTGGAATTTTACCAAACTCCGGGTCAGTACAAAATCCACTGCCGATGTCTCAAATTATATATTTTGGCTGTACTCTGTTCCCCTGCAACGTCTATGTACCTTTTATAACTCAGTGTCAGGATATCCGACATTCCAGATAATCAAATCTATACAAGATTTTTCATAAATTGTACGTGCCAGTTCAAGTGGCCAACGTTTCATCAGATTGTATTCTAACTAAGTACCAAAACATCCTATCATCCCTGGGATAGCGTTATTACCTATTGGCTTCCTATTATTTTCGTCGATTGTTTTCAGCATGTGTTCTTCCAAAACCTCTACGATCGTCGATTCTAGAAGAAGCCGTATGGGTTTAAATGGCCCTAACAAAAGAAGATTCAATTAACCGCGTTAGAAAAAGTAATTCAAGGAAAAGAAGGACCCAATTCTAACCTACGTTGGATATCCGGACGTTCTGTTGTAGATAGATCATGGAGGTTGCAAGGAAGATCTATGTAGTCATTCAGGACCTTCCTTTGTTTTAGCGTTAGGGGGCAACGCAAAAAACGCTTTCTCCAGTTTCATTGGGGTTACCGAAGTGGCTACGCTTTCTACCGTGAATTCCTTTTGTTCTATTATTGATTTGAGTGGCAGAGATTTTGCGTTTGAAAGATACGCAAACCAATTTACATATTTGTGATTTGCAAATAACTTGGGGTCAACCGAAAGTTGTGTGTTGAAATAATATATCTCTTTGCCACTTGTACAGGTTAATACCACCTCGTCGCAGGTATAACCAAGAACTTGAGTCACCGTCTTTCTGTTTTCTACTTTTAATATGCTATCTGCATAAGTAGCCCCATCATTCCATATGAGGGTATCAAAGCCTGAAAATTTAACGTAAAGTTTATTGTCGGAGTTTATGTAAAGTAACCATTGAAAAAAGCTGCCATTGAAAACAGATTTGTAATCTCCATCCTTTATGTAATACTCACGGGTTGTACCTAACATGGTAGTGAGTTGTTCATCTGTAAGGTTTGAAACTCTACTTTTATAGACATCTTTGTAAACGATTTTCCCTTCAAAATGCTGCGCAAAGGAAGTAAATGCAAAAAAAGTTGCAATGAATAAAAGGATATTCGTTTTCATGATCCTACTTTTAAAATTCAAGTCAGTCCAGGCGTATTGCACAGGTTGAGGCAACCAGCTCATGTGGAAGCTGTATTTTTCCATTAAGACTTAAGCCAAATGTAAAAATAAATTAATTAACAGGATTACCTATTTAGAACTCATTAACAATTTTGCTGTAAGGTTGGTTTGTCATAAACAACTCTTTGAGCTTGTGCTAAATGCTGATTAAAAAATTTCTTCTGTTAAGCCGGAAGAAGAACTCGTTTAAATATCCATTGATAAATCTGCCGGAACACTGATGATGAACCCCCAGCAACGTCTACAGCCTTCCTATAACATAGTGTCCGGATGTCCGACATTCCTGAGTATGGTAGCGTCATTACCTGTTGGCTTCCTGTTATTTTCGTCGATCGTTTACTTGGTGCATTCTTCCCATATCTCTCCGATCGTCGATTCTAGAGGAAGCCCCGGGGTTTAAACCACCGGATAACCGGACGTTCTGTCGTAGAAAGATCATAGAATTTGCAGCCAACAAGTGATAACACAAATCTTCATTGCGTACTTTTTTTTGCTGTCTTAAACACGATTATGAAAATCACTTAGGCACCAAATACCTTTTAATCTCTTCTTTTAATTTATTCCATTCTAATGGTGATAAAGCAGTGGAAAGAACAATGTTTTTTTCCTTTGAAACAAGCAGATATCTTGGGATAGTAATACCCTCTTTTTCCCCGATGCCATACATCTGTTTAATTTCCTTGATGAGATCGTTGTTCGCCAGGATGTGAAAACCACCAAGTTTAAATCTTTGAATGGCATTCTTCCATGCTTTTATTTGAGACTTCCCATCGAGGCTTATATATAACTTTGTTATATTGTTTGTAAGAAGAAATGAATCTAATTCGCGGTTGAATCCAAAAGCTTTTACACAGGGTCCACACCAGGATGCCCAGATATCAATAAACACGGGTTTGTCAATAGGCAATAGTTTGAAAACACTTTGCAATGAATTTGCGTCTGGTGAAACCTTCGTTTCCGCTACTAGTGAATCTATGTAGATTACAGGTGATGAAAAGGCATATTCTTGAAATTTTCTTTTGGAACAGTCGGCTTCCTGCTTAGCCAGGACCGGAAGCCATTTGCATTCAGGGAAAATGGATTTATATTTTTGTATTGTTTCTGTGAGTACCCCGTCCGGGATAAAAAATAGGAGATCTACCATAAATACTCCCCACAACTCTTCTACTACTTTTAAGTCCTTGATGTATAAGAATTGGCTGCATTCATTGTCAATAGTTACCTTCTTGCCTTTTATTACGAAATCATTTGTTTTGTAGAGTGGCTCTATTGAGGTTAAGCTAAGCTCCTTGTAGCTTAAGAAATTAAAGTAGTTGATTATGTACGGATAGGCGTAATAGCTATATTTTAAATAAGGATTGGTAATGGGTAGTTTTTCATAACATAAATCAATGAAATTGTCCCTAGTCTCTTTTGATAAGATTTCTCTTTCTTTATATTGCATCAAGAACCTGGATATTATATAATGGTAAGCTAGATGAGTAAACGTAACCTTTTGAAAATCTCTAAATTCCTTCGAAATCCTTTTCTCTGAATACAAGCTGTCAAAACCCGAAGTCAAATTTTCGAGTCGTGTATTCACATGCTCAAAAAAATGTTCCTTATTCTGATCCAGGCTATCCAATAGGTCAATAAAAGGCATAAATTTATTTACAGCCACATAATCTATTCTATTGAAAAGCTTCTGCCCTTCTGCATTACTGCCTGAATAAAGTATTGACTCCGGAGATTCATTAACAAGATCCATTTTTAGGTGAATCGAATCGTCGGGAAATAATACAACCATTGATTTTGTAAGATAATTTTCTGAACTATCAGTGACAAAAATTAATAGTGTGATCGGTGTTGCACTTGAAACTCTGTAATAAAATGAATCCGTCCCCGGGATTGAAAACCTATCCGGCGATTTGAAGGAAAAAAAACCTGTGTTGTAATATGAATTTACAGGTTCGTAAATTTTAATATGCAATTTCTGACTAGCTGTATAAGAACCACAAACTACAATATCCTTGCCTTTACCAAGATTTGCAAGTAATAAAGGAATAATTATTAAGAAACATCTTTTCATACACATACGGGACCTTGAATCTGGCATAGTCCACTACACCATCTACGGCCTTTCTATAACACAGTGTCCGGATATCCGACATTCCAGATCATCAAATCTATACAAGATTTTTTATAAATTGTACCTGCCAGTTCAAGTGGCCAACGTTTCATCAGATTGTATTATAACCAAGACCCTATGCAGCATCAGTAGGCAAAACATCCTAGAATCCGTGGGATGGCGCCATTACCTCTCGGCTTCCGGTTATTTTCGTCGATCGTTTTCAGCTTGTATTCTTCCCATATCTCTCCGATTGTCGATTCCAGAAGAAGCCTCGATGGTTTAAACTGCTGGAACAAAAGAAGTTTCAATTAACCGCGTAAGAAAATGCAATTCACAGAAAAGAAAATACCAATTTTAGCTTACGCTGAATATCCGGACCTTCTATTATAGAAAGATCATGGAGGTTGCAAGGGAAGAGTTCTTTATATTTTGGATTGATAAAGACTTATAAAGGCGTCTGTTGTCAATATATCGTTAGATTTCAAGTTCGATAACTGAGGGCTTAGGTCTACAAAAGATTGATTTGAAAATATCTGAAAGTATTTAGTTTGACCCTAAATCGCCGTAATCCAGCGTTGGCAATCAATAGCAGTTTTTTTTCAATATATTTGAATTCGGCGGACAATTTAATTTAAGCTACATTTATTGCTCCTACCTCTTGTAACAAACTCTCCCGGCCCTTTTGATTCTCCTTATCAAGTATATAATCTATCATGGCTTTCTCATCCTTAAAATCTTGCTTCTTAAAATGTTCTCCATACGTTTTGTCGATGAATTGTAACAGAAAGAATGAACGCGGATTCAAATCAACCATTGCTTTCATGAGGATCCTAAGAAGAAAACATATTAGATCTAAGGACATTCTTTGTGTGTTCAAGAGCATCAATGATGAAGTAAAATATATTTTCTTCTCCGATCTTTTCAGCGATACCAGTCTGTCTGAAGTGATTTTGCATATTTACATTTACATCCGAAAAAACGATTAAAATCTTTTGTAAGCCAAGCCGTTTTATAATTTTATTAAGTATATCTAATTCCGACTGTGTTATTCGGAATTTATTATTAAACCGGATGATCATAATCCTTGGAGGAATTGCAATATTTCTTATGACCTCGACATAGCTATATAAATTTCCTATGGATGGAGGCTTGCCCAAATCAAAAATGTCCACACCATCTGGCACTGCTAATTCTTTATCTTTATAAAAAATTTTGTGGCGCTTAATAAAGCCAGGATTCAGTTGAAGAATGACCCTCCTGATTAACAGCATTGAAATACAAACTATAGATAAAAAAAAGCAAATCGAAGATTAATGAAGAAAAATAAGATAAAAAGAAGGATACTAATAAATAAGTCTTTTATTATTCCCTTTATATGAATATTATACGTGTTACTTTGTCTCACGATCTTGTTTTGATTAACTGTAACAACCCATTGATAAATGTCAGTGGGTGTATGGGATTACCGGGTACAAACAAATCGATTTTATATTTAGACAGAAAACTCCTGTTTAAGGCCGGGCTTCCTTCAAATATTCCACCGCTGATGGCGTCGGTGCCCGCAAGAATAATCATTTTAGGTTCAGGTATTGCATCATAACATATTTGCAAGGGTTGGGCCATATTTCCTGTGATAGGGCCAGTTATTACAATGCCATCTGCATGGCGGGGTGAGGCTACAAATTCAATCCCAAAACGGCCCATATCGAAGTTTACGTTACTGCAGGCGTTCAATTCCAGTTCACAACTATTATCCCCACCGGCAGAAACCTGTCTTAACTTTAGGGAACCGCTGAAGTATTTATAAATTTCTTTTCTTATCAGTTCTGGATTAAGTTCAATAGGTTTATTGGTGCCCTCCTTAATGATGAGCTTATGACGTTCATTGGTCGCTATTTTATAGTCGGTTGTAAATTTTATTTTGCTTGGAAATGCAAAGGCACACTCTCCGCAAAACGTACATTTCCCCAAATCAATACAAAAAGGAGCAGTGGAGATGGCATTTGTGGGGCATAGTTCCGACAATTCATTTTCATTAACTATTTCGGTGCTGATCACCGGCCTGCCTCTGAATATGCCCGGTACGATTGCGTTTGAAATATCTGGAATGTATTGCTTGCCCTGATGCAGAAGTATTTTTAGATTGTCCAGCATTTTAATCAGCTTTATTATTTATAAATCATGACCGCTATAACTCAAATCAAAACTTTTATTACAAATCGGGAAATCAGAAATTTCATTATTCCGAACTGCTAAGCCCATCGCCAGCCAATTGTGGAAAGAGGGATCTTTGATTTTATAGAGGATCAATTCTCCCCTATCATCCGTAATGGCGCAATGACAAATTTCTCCCCTCCATCCTTCAACTAAAGAAATAGTAAACGAGTTTGGAGTTGGGGACGATAGCTGAAATGCACTATGTTCATCCGTTGGAGGAATTTGTATCAATTGCCTGATATACCCAAGAGACTGGTTAATTTCTTTTTTTCGCAAACGGGCTCTTGAATGAACATCACCATGATTTTTGATAAGAGGTTCATGATGCAATTCCGGATATAAATCATGGGGATGTGAAAAACGAATATCCCTGATAATAGCGCTCATTCTGGCAGCCATGCCAACCGTTCCAATAGTTGCGGCTTGTTCGGTAGTAATAACGCCTGTTTTTTCAAACCTGGCCAGTGCGCTCGGCAAACTGAATAATTCTTCGGAGATTTCTTCAAAGTCTTTTTCATATTCATCCAGTAATCTTGTTAATTGCGAAGCTAATTCATGAGTAAATGGGAAATTGGTTTTGCCTGGCCTAATTAACCCTTTTGCCAAGCGGTTACCGCACCATTTTTGAAAATAATTAATTACCGGAGTTCTCAGCCTTCCAAATACAGAACTGCCCAATTGATAAGCTACATCTGTACACATGCCGCTTAAATCACCGGTATGAACAGCCACTCGCTCCAATTCCAGGGCAAGTGTGCGCGCTACCTCTAAATCCCTGCCCGGAAGGCAATTACACAGACTTTCCCAAAGGTTTACAAAAGCTAATGTATGGCCGATCACTGAATCGCCGGCAATGTTTTCTGCTAATGTAGTGCGTTGAAGAAGTTTTTTCTTTTCAAGAAATAATTGCTCTATACCTCTGTGCTGATAACCCAATTGTATTTCAAGATGAAGGACCTGCTCTCCGTTACAAATAAATCGAAAATGTCCCGGTTCAATAATACCGGCATGTATGGGACCTACACCAACCTCATGCAATTCTTCGCTTTCAATTTTAAAAAAGGGATAATCCGCGACCGATATTTTATTATTGAACCGGTTTGAAGGAAAACGTACTGGTTTGAGCCAGGGATGATCAGTATAAGCTATGCCATAATTTTCATGAATTTCCCTTTCAAATTTTTCAAATACAAGGTTATGTTTTGTAAAAGATGGTAATAGTTGTTTTACATCTACTATAGATGATGAGATATTGATAGCGTTTAATTCGTCATTGGCAATACAACAAATAAGTTTGAGTTCACCAGCATGTGGAAATCCAAAATAGTTAAGACAATGAGACTTTGAACCTTTTATTAAAGAAAAGACATTTAGGTCTAAAAATGAGGAGTAATCCAACTCCGGGATAGAGGAGATGGGAATGGTTTGATTATTTTTAAGACTTATATAATTCATATCAATGTGGTAGGTTTTTAATTGCTTCATCTATCAGAGTTACAAATTCTTGTGGTGGGTTCAGCCCGAGGTAAACAACTAAGCCAAGTAATATAAATTGTGATATAGATTCCGCCGGGTTTATTCTTTCGATATCATCTTCCTTAAAATCAACGGCTGGAGAAAATAGTAACTTAAAGATGTTTTTCCCGAAAGCCCAAATAATCATCGTTAAAAGAATCATTATGAGAATCAATACTGGTAAATAATTTGCTTCAAATAATGAACGGAAAATCATGAATTCGCTGATAAATAAACCGGAGGGGGGCATGGCTGTTGCAAAAAAGAAACCCAACAGTATCACGATGGATCCGGTAGGATTATATTTAAAATAATTGCCTACGTCATAAATACTCTTGCTTTTAT
>Ga0182024_10011746_pt1 | contig 17503 bp, 16 predicted proteins | sample P32metaG_FD_120480 | JGI IMG/M metagenome (GOLD analysis project Ga0182024, IMG submission 120480) | Permafrost microbial communities from Stordalen Mire, Sweden - P3-2 metaG (Illumina Assembly) | ecosystem: Environmental > Terrestrial > Soil > Wetlands > Permafrost | place: Sweden: Stordalen... | reverse complement strand
TTCAACCGCTCCCGCTCTTTCGCGCTCAACTCGATCCGCTCCTCTTCCATCGGGCCCCCCGGCCCCTAGAAAAGCGGACATTTCTACTTTGCACAATCCGGACATTCTCACTTTGCAGCTACAGGAACCGCGCTGGCGTTGACTTGAGCATGGCGCGGCCATAAGATGGCGCGCAGCCGGGTTCGTGCCCGCCTGCCATGAAAGCACCGCCACCTGAGAACGAATCGGCACGACTCGCAGCGCTGCAGCGTTACGCAATCCTGGATACATTTCCCGAGCAGGAATTCGACGATCTCTCGCGCCTTGCCGCGATGATTTGTGGGACACCCATCGCGCTGGTCAGTCTGGTGGATTCCCACCGGCAGTGGTTCAAATCAAGAGTCGGGATCGAGCAAACGGAAACTTCGCGGGACGTAGCTTTCTGCGCGCACGCGATTCTGCAGCCGGACGTGATGGTGGTGCCGGACGCACTGGAGGACGAGCGGTTTCGCGCGAACCCGCTGGTTACGGAAAATCCCAGCGTGCGTTTCTACGCGGGCGCGCCGCTGATTTCGCAGGAGGGTTACGCGCTGGGGACGCTTTGCGTGATCGACCGCGTGCCGCGCGAGTTATCGCCGGAGCAGATGGACGCGTTGAAGGCGCTCAGCCGGCTGGTAGTGACGCAGATGGAGCTGCGGCGCAGCGTCTCGGATTTGTCGCGGGCGATTCGCGAGCGGCGCATGACGGAAGAAGAACTCGACCAGCTTTTCACGGTTTCGCTGGACATGTTGTGCATTGCGGGGTTCGACGGATATTTCAAGCGGATTAATCCGGCGTGGGAGAAGACGCTGGGCGTGCCGATCGCGGAATTGCTTTCCAGGCCATTCCACGAGTTTGTTCACCCTGACGATCGCGACAGAACGACGGCGGAATCCGAGAGGCTGGACGAAGGCGAACAGGTAATTTCGTTCGAGAACCGTTATCGCTGCGGCGACGGAACGTATCGCTGGCTGCTGTGGAATGCGACGCCCATCCTGGACCAGAAATTAATTTTCGCCGTGGCGCGTGACGTGACGCAGCGTAAAGAAGCCGAGCGCAGGCTTTCGACCGGCTACGCGGTGACGCGGGTGCTGGCGGAAGCGGAATCGCTGGATGCCGCGGCGCCATTGATACTGATGGCCATTTGCGAAGGGCTCAGCTGGGATTTGGGAGTTTTGTGGCGCGTGGACGAAGCAGCCGGAGTTTTGCGCTGCATGAACGTGTGGCACCCGCCGAGCCTGAGTTTTCCGCAATTCGTTAAGGCCACGCGGGAGTCGGCGTACCCCAGGTCCGTGGGGGTTCCCGGGCACGTGTGGGAAACGTCGCAGCCGATGTGGATGGCGGATCTGCCGCAGGTGGAAAATTTTCCGCGCGTGCCGTTCGCGATAGCGGAAGGGTTGCACGCCTCGTTTGCATTTCCGATACGCGTGGGAGAGCACGTGGCGGGCGTGATGGAATTTTCCAGCCGGCAGATACGGAATCTGGACCCGGATTTGATGGAGATGTTCGACTCCATCGGCAGCCAGATCGGGCAATTCATTGAGAGGCGCCGGGCGGAAATGGAATTGAAGTTGTACGCCGATTATTTAGAAGCGGCGCGCAACGCGCAGCAAGCGGATGCGCGACGATTGGCGCAGCTGGTGAAAGAGCTGGAGGCCGCGAAGGAGAAGGCCGAAGAAGCCACCCGCGCGAAGAGCGAGTTCCTGGCGAACATGAGCCACGAAATACGCACGCCAATGAACGCGATCATCGGCATGACGGAGCTGGCGCTGGAAACGAAAATGTCCGCAGAGCAGCGGGAATTTCTGGGCACGGTGAAAAGCTCGGCGGCGTCGCTGCTGAATTTGATCAACGACATTCTGGATTTTTCGAAAGCAGAAGCGCGCAAGGAAAAGCTCGAGCGCGTGGAGTTTCCGCTGCGCGAGACGATTGAGGACACGCTGAAATCCCTGGCGCCGCGCGCGCAGAAGAAGGGAATCGAGCTGGCATCGCACTTTGCGCCGGACGTGCCGGACGCGTTGATCGGAGATCCGGACCGGCTGCGGCGAATTGTGGTGAATCTGCTGGGGAACGCCATCAAGTTCACCGAGCATGGCGAAGTGGTGGTGCGGGTGATCACGGAAGCGCATGGTGAGCCGGATATTTTGCTGCATTTTTCGGTGAGTGATACGGGGATCGGAATACCAATCGAAAAACAGCAGCACATATTCGAGGCGTTTGCGCAGGCGGATTCATCTACCACGCGCAAATACGGCGGCACCGGGCTGGGACTGGCCATCTCCGCGCAGCTTTGCGAACTGATGAACGGAGTGATGTGGGTGGAAAGCGAGGAGGGCCGCGGCAGCATATTTCATTTCACGGCGCACTTCGGGCGGCCGGCGTCTCCCGCGAAGCAAGCGGCCGAGTCCGAGCCGGTGAAGTTACGCGATTTGCCGGTGCTGGTGGTGGACGATAATTCTACGAACCGGAAAATCCTGGAGGAAATGATCGCGAATTGGCGCATGAAGCCGGTGGTAGCGCCGAACGGCCCGGCGGCGTTAGATGCCTTGCACCACGCGCATCAGAACGGAACACCATTTCGCCTGGTGCTGCTCGACGGGCACATGCCTGACATGGATGGATTTGAAGTGGCCGCGCGCGTGAAGCAGGACCCGCAGTTGCACGGCGCAAAAGTAATACTGCTGACTTCCGCGGGGCGCAGCGAGGACGTGGCGCGCGCAAAAGCCGTAGGAGTGGCGGCGGCGCTGTGCAAGCCAGTGAAGCAATCGGAATTGTGGGACGCGATCATCAGCGTGTTCCACGTGCCGGGACGGCAGAAGGCGCGGCCGTCGGCGGCCAGGACGCGAGCGCGAGCGGCTCGGCAGCCGTTGCGCGTGTTGTTGGCTGAGGACAATCCGGTGAATCAGGAAGTGGCCGTGCAGATGCTCGAGCGGCGCGGGCATTCCGTGATCGTCGTGGAACATGGGCGGCAGGCTTTGACGGCGATCGAGCGGCACAAATTCGATCTGGTCCTTATGGATGTGCAGATGCCGGAAATGGGCGGCCTGGAAGCCACGCAATTGATCCGCGAGAAGGAAAAATCCACCGGCCGGCATTTGCCGATTGTGGCGATGACCGCGCACGCCATGCAGGGAGACCGCGAACGTTGCATCGCCGCCGGAATGGATGGATATCTGGCGAAACCGATTGATCCGAAATCGTTCCTGCAAACGGTGGAAGGAATTTCGCAACAGGTGACGCAAAGCGAAAAAGGCCCGCAGGAAACAGCGGCGCGCGAAGGGAATGACGATGGGAGCGGTGATGGGCGGCGCGCGTTGGACGTACCCGCGCTGCTTGAATGGTTCAGCGGGAATCGCAAATTGCTGCGCAGCATCGTGAAAACATTTCGCGACGACTGCCCGCGGATGATGGCGCGCATTCGCAGCGCGCTGGCCGCGAATGATGCCAACTTGCTGGCGGACGGAGCACACGCGCTGAAAGGCTCGGTGGGAAACTTCGGCCCCACGGCGGCGCTGGACACCATTCGAGAGATGGAAAAAATCGCGCGACAGGGTAAACTCGACGGCGCCTGGGAGCTGTACGCAACGCTGGAAGACGAGATCGCGCTGTTGCTGCCGGCACTGCACGCCATCGGCGCGCAAAAAAGACCTCTGCGGCGGACGGGCCGCTCGCATCATGCACCGGGGAGGAAACGATGACGCGCATTCTAGTCGCTGATGATGACCGCACAACCCGCCTGCTTCTCACCGAAACGCTGCGTGCGCAGAGGTACACCGTGGTCGCGGCTGCAGATGGCGCGGAAACCCTGAAAAAATTGAAGACCGGCAGATTCGACCTGGTGTTGCTGGACATATGGATGCCGAAAATGAACGGGTTGGAGGTGCTGGCAAAATTTCGCAAGGCGAAGAAGCGGCCGAAAATTATTGTGATGACTTCGGACGACACCCCGCAAACTTTGCTCGGTGCGATTCGCGAAGAGGCGTACACGTACGTCGCCAAGCCGATTGACCCGAACGCGCTGGTGATTCTGGTGAAGGAAACGCTTTTGAAAAAACCCGGCCAAGGACCAATCGAAGTGATTTCCGCGAGTCCGAATTGGGTGGAGCTATCGGTTACGTGCTCGCTGGATGAAGCGGAGCGCATCGAAGCGTTCATGGCGCATCTGAAGACCGGACTTTCCGACGATGTTCGGCGCGCAGTGGGACAGGCGTTTCACGAGCTGCTGCTGAACGCGGTGGAGTGGGGCGGCAAGCTGGATCCGAATCGTAAGGTGCGCATTTCGTATTTGCGCGCGCGCCGCATGTTGATGTATCGCATCGCGGATCCGGGCCAGGGATTTCAGTTTGCGGGCCTCGATCACGCAGCGATTTCACACACGCCAGATGAGCCGACAGCGCACGACCAGATTCGCCAAAGCAAGGGATTGCGGCCGGGCGGATTCGGGCTGCTGATGACACAGGCGAACGTGGATGAACTGGTATACAACGAAAAACAGAACGAAGTGGTGTTTGTGAAATACCTCTCAGAGTGACCCCCCAGGTGCCGGACCCAGCGTACGCTTGCGCACCGTGCATTTTTGGCACGCTTTTGCGCCGAATCCTGCTCGATGTGGTAAATTCGACTCGAAGAGTGCGATGAAAAATCTGCTTATTATCGCGATGTTCGTGGCCGTCCTGGCAATCGTGATTGTATTCGGTCTGCCGCGATTTCCCCATCAAGAGCATGTGGCGCAACGGCCGCAGGCGTCGCCATCGTCGTCGCCGTGGAATTCCGGCGCGATTCAGGGCACCTTTGTGGGCGCGCAAGTGCAGGAAGTGGATGCGACGCATGCGATGCTGGAATTTTTCTACGATCTGGACAACAACACGGATGCCGACTACCGGTTCGCCAAAGGCGCCGGCACGGTGGTAATGACGCGGTTGAAGTCCAACGGCAGCTTGAGCTCGGAAGAACCGATCGAATTGAATAACTCCGTGTTTCTGCCGGCGCGAAATCGCACGCGCATTGCGTTGCAGGTCACGCGACCCTTCAATTGGCCCTCGGGCCTGCCGGCGTCACAGATCGGTCCGGTGAACCAAGTGAAATTCCGGCAGCTGGTGGCGGACGAAGTGGCGCACCTGAGTGGATTTGTGATGTTCGATACGGCGACGCATTTTCAGATTGAACTTCCGGGCGGCTGGCAGGAATTGCAGCAGCCGTCGGCAAGCGCGGCGGGGTTGAATTAATAACGCAATCCGAGGATTGTTGCGGGCAGACAGAGATGCCGCAACAAACGCGATGCATGACTGACGAACCAGAACAGAATTCAGACTCGAGTCCCGTCTCCGTTCCGGCGAGCGACCGGCGCGCACATCCGCGCCAGCGCATACGTTCGCTTGCTTATGTGCATCTGGGCGAATCGAATGGCGGGATCGTGCTCAACGTCAGTGAAAGCGGAATCGCGGTGCAGGCGGCCGAGGCTTTGGATGCGGACGAAGGTTCGCTGGCGATGCGGATTGAGATTCCGCGATCACGGAAGCGACTGGAAGTGAGGGGCGAAATCGTATGGGTCGGCGAATCGCGTAAAGAGGCGGGGTTGCGCTTCGTGGATCTTTCCGAAGATGCGCTGAAACGAATTCGCTCGTGGATGGCGCGCGAGGATTCGCCGGGGACCGCGGCAGAAGGGAGCGAGGAGGAAGTAGAGGCGCCGGCGGTGAGGGCGGCCGAGGTTCGCGCTGAAACGGTCGTGACCTCAGAATCTTTGGCGGCCCGCGAGGATCGCGTTGCTGAGGCTGACGAACTCGCGGCGCTGGAAGAACAAGAGAGCGACGGAATTGACGCGCTGGCCGATGGCGGCGACGGGGCCGTGGAGTTCGGCGAAGAGTTTGAGAACGAGTTGGTGGTGGAGGCTGCGGACGAACCGGTGGAAGCGGCCGAAGACGATGCCGAAGACGTCGTCGCCGCGATGGAAGCGTCGCCTAGGGCGCCGAGACAACCGGTTGTTGCGGCGCCGGCCGCAGGTAAGGAAGAAGCTCGCGCGCGAACAATCCCGCCGCCGGTTTTGACGTTCGAGCAGAAACCGCAGGCTCCAATTTCCGCGTTCACCGGGATCAGCGGCTCGCACGGAGCGCCGGCTTTTGCGGTGGCGGCCGCGCCGCCTGTGCCAGCGCGTTATTCCGCGGGGGATGCCGCGGCCACATTGTTTCCGGGGCCGCGCGTTGCAGCTGAACCCGCTGCCGCGGATGATGGCTGGAAAAGTTTTCGCGTGCAGCTGCAAAGCGGATGGTTTCTGGCGGCGCTGGTGCTGTTGCTGGCGACAATTTCATTTGTGGCGGGGATGGCCGTGCGCCGCGGCGCGTTGAACGCCGTGATGGGCGACGGGGACGACGTGGTGCAACCCAAGAGCGCGCCGGCGCCACCGGCTGGAAATCTGGCGGGAAACCCGACGGGAAACGTGGCGGCGAGTTCCAACGGCAATGCTGCGGGCGCGGCAGCTGTGGCTGCGCCGGCTAAGCCGCTGCAAATCGAGATCGTGGATTTGGAAAATCACCGCTGGACGATTCCTGCGGCGAGCGGTGCAAACCGCAGCGATGCGAGCACCGTGCGGCAGACGCCAGCGAACGATGTTGCGCCGCCGGAAGTTGGCGCTTCGCCCGCACCTTCTGCTTCGTCCGCGTCGAATTTGGCGGATCGAAATTCCGGGCTCGGCGCACCATCTGCTGTTGGCTTGGCAGTACCCGCAAAACCGGGCGAGCCGCTGATGTTGAGTTTCCCGGAAACGCCCATCGGCGCATCGGGCTCGGTCGCGATTCGCGCGACGGGCGTGGTCGCGGTGCCGGCGGGCGACGCGCAGTCCGCGCAGCACGCGCGCAATCTGCAGATCGGCGAGCTCATCAATCTGGTGGAGCCTGTTTATCCGCCCGCTGCGCGGCAGGCGCGGCTGGAAGGAACCGTGAAATTGCATGTAGTGGTAGGCACGAACGGCGAAGTTGAGAGCTTCCACCCCATCAGCGGACCTGAATCCTTGACGCATGCCGCGATGATTGCGGTTCGCGAGTGGCGCTACAGACCCACCTTGTTGAACGGAAAAGCGGTGGAGACGCAGGAAGACGTCACCTTCGTTTTTCGCTTGCCGAATTAAAAGCACACCAGTGGTGTCGCCAGTTTCCTTTTTTGAACGGGCTGAAGGCGACGCGATGCGGCGCGAAGTGCGTCTCACCCGCCGCGGTTGACGTTACCAATCGCATCACCGCGGTGATCCTGTATTGACGATGACAGGGGCGACGTATACGATTGCTCCGCTTTTATCTGGAGGAAAAAATGGCGAAGAGCAGACTCACCAAGGTTGCGGAAAGCATTGGCGGAGCCATTGGCAAGGCCGATCGCACCGCGCACAAAGTTGCCAAGGCGGGCGTGCTGGCGAAAAAAGAGCTGGAGGCGCTTTCCAAGGAAGTGGATTCGCTGAAGAAGCGCTTGCAGAAAACCACCAAGCGCTTGCGAAACGCTCTGTCGTAAATATTTTGCCGGCTGACCGCGAACGACGTTGCGGTTGCTCTCGTCCATTGTGCGACTAGTGTGGGCGCAGCAGCTACGAGCCGGATGGTGCGCGGGATTTGGCTTCTGCTGTTGCCGTTTCGTCGAGACGGCGTAGCGCTTCGTTCGTCGTGATTGTTGTGGCTCCTAATGCTTTCAGTTCAGCCATGGTGCGGCGCCCTTCGGCCGGGTTCAGCGTTTCGATTGCGTCGCTGACTACGGCAACGCGCCGTCCTCTTTCCAGCAGGCCCTTCGCCGCCAACCGCACGCAGTATTCCGTTACTACTCCAAATACGACAAATTCCGCGTCGCGCGGCAGACGATCCAGCAACGCTTCGGCGTGGTGGCTTTCAAAAATGTCGAGCGTTTGCTTTTCCAGGAGGATTTGCTGGAATTCCTCAAGGTCATGCGGCAGTTTCGCTCCGGGATGGTTTGGAATCGTGACGTATTTATCCGTGAGCGCTTCGGGGACGTGTCTAGCGCCCGGCGTTTCCTGGACGCAATGCGCCGGGAACTGCACGAACTCGGGATCGTCTTTCGTGTGAATGCAGCCGTGCGAAACCAGAAGCACGCGGCCCTGGCGCGCTGCGTCGGTGAGCCGCCGAATATTGTGCAGCAGCTTTTCCGCGCCGGGCACGTAGAGTTTTCCGCCCGGCGTCATGAAGTCTTCCTGCGCATCCACTTGCCAGAGAATTATTTTCTTCGAGACCATTTGGGTTCCTGTGGTTGCGCGAGTGTGCTATTCGAACTGCGTCGCGTGCGTCGCCAGCTTTTCTTGCGCCAAATTCATTTATAGCCCGATTGGCAACAGCGTGACAAGGCCGCGACGATGGTGGATTGCGGTGCGCGTCGGCTAAGCCAGATCGCCTTCCTTTGCCCGCGGATTGATGTTAATTTTCAGATGAAATTCGCACGATGGCTTTGTGATGCGCCTATATGCCCGAGCGGTTTGCGTTTTCGGATCTCCGTGAGCTTTTTGCCAAGGCGAACGAGGTAAAGTCTGGCGATCAGCTGGCCGGAATTGCGGCTGCCTCGGAACGTGAACGAGTTGCCGCGAAACGCCAGCTTGCGGATTTATCGCTCGACGAAATTGTGCGCTACCCACTGATTGATCCGGATCAGGATGACGTCAGCCGCCTGATTCTGGATTCTTACGATCGCGAAAACTTTCAGCCGCTGAAAAGCATGACCGTGGGCGAATTCCGTGAACTTTTGCTCGACGACGCCACCACCGAAAGCGAGCTTCGCACAATTCAGCGCGCCATCATTCCGGAAATTGCCGCGGCCGTGGCGAAAATTATGAGCAACAAAGATCTGCTGCTGGCCGCGGCGCGGATTCGCAACGTCACGCGTTGCCGCAACACCATGGGCGAGCGCCGCGTGCTGGGAATTCGCGTGCAGCCCAATCATCCGGTGGATGATGTCGGCGGAATTTTGCTTGCCGCGTTCGAAGGCCTGCTCTACGGCTGCGGCGATGCGGTGATCGGCGTGAATCCGGCCTCAGATTCGGTGGAAACGGTTGGCGCGATTCTGCATGCGCTGGATCGCCTGGTGACTGCTTGCAAAGCGCCGACGCAAACTTGCTGTCTCGCGCATATCTCGACGCAACTCGCAGCGCTCGATCGTGGCGCGCCGGTGGATTTGCTATTCCAATCCATCAGCGGCACGGAAGCAGCCAATAAAAGTTTTGGAATCTCACTCGCGATGCTGGGCGAAGGCCGCGAACAGGTGCTCGAACATCACTCCCAGCGTCACGATGTCGCGTGGAAGGGGACGAACGTGATGTATTTCGAGACGGGGCAGGGCAGCGCGCTTTCGGCGGAAGCACACTGCGGCGTGGATCAGCTCACGTTGGAAGCGCGTGCATATGGAGTGGCGCGCGTTTTCGATCCGTTTCTGGTGAATAGCGTGGTGGGATTCATCGGCCCGGAATATCTTTACGACGAACGGCAAATTATTCGCGCAGGGCTGGAAGATCATTTCATGGGCAAGCTGTTGGGGCTGCCGATGGGTTGCGATGTTTGCTACACCAATCACGCGGAGGCCGATCAGAATTCCGCGGACAATCTGTTGCTGCTGCTGGGCGCGGCGGGATGCAATTATTTCATGGGCGTTCCGTGCGGCGACGACGTGATGCTGAACTATCAATCAACCAGCTATCACGACGCGATCGGCGTGCGAAAACTTTTCGGGCTGCGGCCTGCTCCGGAATTTCTAGCGTGGCTGGAAAGTGCGGGGATTTATCGCGACGGCGAACCAGTCAAACTGGATGCCCCGACGCGGCGCCAATTGCTGCAGGGGCTGGAATCTTCGCTGGACGGCATGACTTGAATGGCTGAAGACCCCGGCAAAATCGCCGCCGATAAATTGGCTGCTGCGAATTCCGAGTGGCCTGAGCTGGTGCGGAAGATTCGCGCGCGTACGCCGGCACGGATTCTGGTGGGGCGCGCCGGACCGTCTTATCGCACGGGAACGCAGCTGCAGCTGCGCGAAGACCATGCGGCGGCGCGCGATGCGGTGCGCGCGGAGCTTGACGTGAATGCGGCCTTCGGCGCGGAATTTGTGGATCGATGGAAGCTCTTCGAAGTGAGCACGCGGGCTTCATCGAAGGACGAATATTTGCAGCATCCGTCGCTGGGCCGCGCGTTCAGCGACGCAGCGCGCGCGGAAATTGTGCGTCGCTGCGCTGCGGAGCGCGATGTGCAAATCGCGATTGGCGACGGGCTATCGGTCCCAGCGGTTCGCGCGCAGGTCCCGCGTCTTCTTCCATTGCTCGTGGACGGAGCGCAGGCGCGAGGCTGGAGCGTCGGCCTGACATTCATCATTCACCATTGCCGCGTAGGGATTGTGAATGAAATTGGCGAGCTGCTCCGGCCGCGGATTGTGGTGTTGCTGATTGGCGAGCGGCCGGGACTGGCCACTGCGGAAAGTTTGTCTGCCTACATGGCGTACCAGCCGGAGCGCACGCATTCGGACGCGAATCGCAATCTCATTTCGAATATTCACAGCCGGGGATTGAGCGCTCAGGACGCGGCCGCGCGCATTGTGAATTTGTGCGCGCAGATGATGAAGTTGCGCGTGAGTGGCGTGACGCTGAAAGAAATCGCCGGTCACGAACCGGAGAGCTTGCCCAAGTAAAGCGCCATGCCGACGGCTGCTTGCATGCCCATTTTTTCCAGCGCGTGAACTTCTTTGTGGCTGCGAATGCCTCCAGCCGCGGTGATGGATTTTTTTGTCACACGCCGCAGTTTCCGGAACCAGGCAAGGTCGGTTCCTTCCATCGTTCCTTCGTTGTCCACAAACGTGCAGAGAAAGCCGGAGCAATAGGGTTCGAGCTGCGGGATCACGTCCGTGGGGCGCAATTTCAGGCGCTGCCGCCAGCCGCGCACGACGATTTGTCCGCGTTCGGTGTCCAGCGCGAGAATTACATGCTTGGGACCGACACGCGCGCGCAATTTCTGCAGAAAATCGTGCGCGACTTGTCCATCGCGGAATGCAGCGCTGCCCACGATGATTTTGTCCGCGCCCCAGGAAAGGATTTGATCCGCGCGAGCCACGCTGCGAATTCCGCCGCCCACGCGAACCTTCATTCTTGCGCGGCTGGCCAAAATCTTGATCCAGCGGCCGTTGGAGCCGGTGCCGATGGCGGCGTCCAGATCAATCACATGCAGGATCGGATAATCGCGAAAGCGTTCGAGCAAGCCGAGGACGTCGTCAACCGAAAGCGCGAGCTTGCGGCCGCGAACGAGTTGCACGGCTTTGCCGCCTTGCAGGTCGATGCAGGGAATAATCATCGGCTGAGGCGTACCGGCACGCCGCTTTCCGCCAGGTATCTTTTCAGCGCGCCAATCGAATGTTCCGCGGTATGGAAAATCGAAGCGGCGAGCGCCGCGTCTGCGTGGCCTTCATCGAAGACCGCCAGAAAATCCTCGAAAGTTTTCGCGCCGCCCGAAGCGATCACGGGTACGGAAACCTGCACCGCGATCGCCGCCGTCAGGCCGCAATCGAAGCCGCTGCAAGTGCCGTCGCGATCAATCGAGGTGAGCAGAATTTCGCCGGCACCACGCGCCACGCCTTCGCGCGCCCAGGCGGCGGCGTCGCGTCCACTGGATTCGGCGCCTCCTCGAATGAAAACCTCCCAGCCTGCACGGGTTTTCTTTACGTCCATCGAAAGCACTACGGCTTGCGAGCCAAATTGCGCGGCGAGTTCCGAAATTAAGTCGGGGCGCTCCACGGCCGCGGTGTTCACGGTGACCTTGTCGGCGCCGGCGCGCAGCACGGCATTGCCATCTTCGAGGCGGCGAATTCCGCCACCAGCCGTGAATGGAATATTTAATTGCTGCGCGACGCGGCGCACGGTTTCCAGAAACGTGGCGCGGCCGTCGCGCGAAGCTGTGATGTCCAGCAGGACCAGTTCGTCTGCGCCTTCGCTGTTGTAGCGGGCAGCAAGTTCTTCAGGATCGCCCATGTCGCGCAGACCAGCGAATTCGACGCCTTTCACGACGCGGCCGGCGTCCACGTCGAGGCAGGGAATGATGCGACGAGCGAGCGTCATTGCGCCCATTCCAAAAAATTGCGCAGCACGCGCCAGCCGGCCTCGCCAGATTGTTCAGGATGAAACTGCACGGCCATTAGGTTGTCTTGCTCCAGCACCGCCGAAAAAGGAAAACCATGATCGCACACGGCGGCGGTGTGCGGTTCGCCTGCCGCTGCGGCGTAGGAATGCGCGAAATAAAAATAGGCGTCGTCTGGAATGTCGCGCAGCAGAATGCTTTCGCGCAGGCGACGCAGCTGATTCCAACCGATGTGTGGCGATTTCACATTTGTTGGCAGCGCTTGAACATTTTCGTGAATCAGGTCGAGACCTGATTCGCCGGGAGCTTCCGCGCTGGACGCGAACATCGCTTGCAGGCCGAGGCAAATTCCGAGAACCGGAATTCCCCTCGTGAGCGCTTGTCGAAGCGCTGAGGTCAAATTCCCTTCGCGCAATCCGGTGACGAAGGCAGAAAAATGTCCGACGCCAGGAAGAATCAGCGCTCGTGCCGCCGCGATTTGTTCTGGCTTGGTAATGCATTCCGATTCCGCGCCCAGATTGCGCAACGCGCGCTCGATCGACGGCAGATTTCCGGCACCGTAATCAATGATCGAAAGTTTCACAGCAGCCCCTTTGTGGTGGGCAACACGCGGCGCAACTGCCGATCGCGCGTCACCGCGAAACGCAGCGCGCGCGCGAAGGCCTTGAACATCACTTCAACTTGATGGTGCGATGAACGGCCGTACAAGTGGCGCAAATGGACGTTGGCTGCGGCGGACTGCGCGAACGCCTGAAAAAAATCTTCGAGCAGCTCGGTTTGAAAATCGCCCACACGACGGGCCAGCGGCCGCCATTTGCAGACGAAATGCGCGCGGCCGGAAAAATCGAGGGCGCAGGCCGCGAGGGATTCGTCCATGGGCATCAAGTAGTAGCCGGCGCGCAGGATTCCGCGTTTCGAGCCGAGCGCTTGCTTCACCGCTTCGCCCAGCGCGATGCCGACGTCTTCCACGGTGTGGTGCTGGTCGACGTCCAGATCGCCGCGCGCGACTAGATCGAGGTCAAGCGCGCCGTGCCGCGCGATTTGTTCGAGCATGTGATCGAAAAAACGGACGCCGGTGTCGATGCGGGCTTTTCCACGGCCGTCGAGATTCAATTTCAGCTTGATGCTGGTTTCGTTCGTCGTTCGATGCACGGCGGCTTTCCTCATAGGATCTCTTTTAGTTGCCGCAGCACGCGGCGAGTTTGGGAAAGCGTCCCGAAGGTGATGCGCACATAGCCCTCGCCACCGAAATCACTGGAGCGATCGCGGATCAACGTTCCCTGGTGGGCGAGAGACGCGACGATTTCCTTTGCGCGAGCGCCGAGAAAGAGCAGAACAAAATTCGCGGCGCTAGGGAAGAACGGGACGCCTACCTTCGCGAGCCCGCGCTCAAGTTCTTTGCGGCTGCGGCGAAATTCGCGCAGGGTGTCAAGCAGAAACACGCGATCGCGGATTGTCGCGCGCGCCGCCACCAGCGCGGCAACACTCACCGGATAGGGTGATTGCGCTTTTCTAAGATGTCCCGCGATGGAGCGATTCGCAAAAATGCAGCCCAGGCGCAGGCCGGCTAGTCCGGCAGCTTTTGAAAATGTGCGCGTGACCACCAGATTGTTGTGGCGTCTGATCCACGGAAGGATCGTGATTCCGGAAAATTCGAAATAGGCTTCGTCCACTACCACCAGCGTCTTTGTTGCCGCTTTCAAGATGCGGCGCAGCTCGGCGGGAAGTAGCACGCCGCCGGTGGGATTATTCGGGTTGGCGAGAAAAAAGACGCGCGGGCGGTTGCGAAGCGCAGACAGGAGCGCGTTCATCGGAAAGTTCATGCCTGCGTCGTAACGCAGCGCCTGAATGCGTGCGCCTGCGAGCTCGGAATAGAAGCGATACATCGCGAAGGTGGGTTCAACGAGCAAGATTGTGTCATCCGGTTCGACAAACGTGTCCACGATCAGGTGCAGTGCCTCGTCGGTACCATTGGTCAGCAGAAGCTCTTCGGCGCGTACACTGAAAAATCTGGCCAGCTCGCGGCGTACGGTTTCCTGCTCCGGATACATGGACACGGCGGCGGAGGTGAGATTCCGGACGGCTTCGCGCACCTTCGGCGAGCAGCCGACAGTGTTTTCGTTGAAATCCAGGCGCAACTTTCCGTCGCGGCCTTCCAGTGGCGGATGATACGGGCGCATGCGCGCAACTGCACTGCGTACTGGAATCACGGGTTTCATTCGCGCACCTCCACGGCGCGCGCGTGCGCCATCAACCCTTCGGCCTTCGCGAATTCTTTGGCGACTGGCGCCAGGCGGGCAAGCCCCGCGCGAGTAACTTCCTGCACGCTGACGCATTTCACAAAGTCGGCGGTGGATAATCCGCCGCGCCCGCGGGCCACGCCGCCGGTGGGCAGCACATGATTGGTGCCAGTGGCGTAATCGCCGAAAGATTGCGCGCTCCAATCGCCCAGGAAAATGCTTCCCGCGGAATCGAAACGATCAGCGAGGCGGCTGGCGACGCCGGGCAGGCTCAGGTGCTCCGGCGCGAATCGATTGACGAATCGTACGGCGGCCGCAAGATCGCGGGCGACGAGAACCGCGCCGTTTTTTGCGAGCGAGCGCCACGCGGGATTCGATTTCCGAAGCTGCGCGAGCTGCTTTTCAATTTCAGCAGCGACATTTCGGCCGAATCGCAGCGAGGTGGTGGCGAAAAGCGCGACGGCATCCGGATCGTGTTCCGCTTGTGCGACCAAATCAGCCGCGATGAAAGCCGGATTGCCGCTCGATGTAAAGACAACAGCTTCTGTCGGCCCGGCGAGCAGGTCAATCGCGCAATCTGCGCTAACCAGCCGCTTGGCAGCAGTGACGTAGCGATTGCCGGGGCCAAATATTTTGTCCACCCGCGGAATCGATTGTGTGCCATAGGCGAGGGCGGCAATCGCTTGCGCTCCGCCGACGCGTGCAATGTGGCGCAGGCCGAGCCGCGCCGCCGCTGCGAGAAGTTCATCGCCGGGCTGCGGGCTAACAATCACGACGTTGCGCACGCCGGCCTCTTGCGCGGGAATCGCGGTCATTAATAGGGTTGAGACCAACGAAAATCTTCCGCCGGGGAGGTAGCATCCCACCGTTTCGATGGGCCGCACGCGCTGGCTTGCGCGCACGCCCGATTCCACCTGCAAGTTCCATTCCTGAGGTTTCTGGCGACGCGCGACAGCGCGAATATTGCGCGCGGCGTGATCGACGGCATCAAGAAACGCTGCGGAGACTCGGCGCGACGCTCTGCGTATTTCATCGCGCGAAACCCACACGTTGTTCTGTTGCAAGGCGACGCGGTCGAAGCGCTTCGTCCAGTAAAACAGCGCCGAATCGCCGCGCCGCTGCACATCGCGAACGATGCGGGCCGCAGCGCGTTCTGCCACGACATCGCGGCCGCGCCGCCGTGCCAGAATCTTTTGTTCGATTGCGCCCGTGAGCCGGAGTATGCGCATCAATACACAATTTTGTTGAGCGGATACTCAACAATCCCTTCCGCGCGCGCCGATTTCAGTTTCGGGATCAACTGCCGCACGGTACGTTCTTCGACGATGGTGTTGATTGCTACCCAGTCGGGATCGCTCAGCTGCGCGACAGTGGGATTCCGCAAAGCGGGCAGCGCCGCCAGCACATTGGCAAGATCTTCGCGCCGCACGTTGAGCATCAGTCCCACGCGGTTGTAGGCCTTGATTGCGCCTTCGAGCAACAAGACCATGTTCTGGATTTTTTCGCGCTTCCATTGATCCTGCCAGGACGCGCGATGAGCGATAAACCACGGCGCGGATTCCAACAAAGTGTCCACGATGCGCAAATGATTGGCGCGCAGCGATGCGCCGGTCTCGGTGACTTCGACGATGGCGTCGGCCAGCTGCGGAACTTTCACTTCCGTGGCGCCCCAGGAAAATTCCACGCGCGCGATCACACCGTGGCGCTGCAAATATTGTTCGGTGAGGTGCACGGCTTCAGTGGCGATCACTTTTCCTGCGAGGTCGCGCACAGTCTTCACCGGCGAATCTTCGGCTACGGCGAGCACCCAGCGCACGCGGCCCAGGCTGGTCTTCGCGTACACCAGCTCGGCGATTTCTTCCACGGCGCCGCTGGTCTCGAGGATCCAATCCTTGCCGGTGATGCCGGCATCCAGTGCGCCGCTGCCGACGTAACGCGCCATTTCCTGCGCGCGCACCAGCATGCATTCGATTTCGGGATCGTCAATCGCCGGATAATAGCTGCGAGAATTTACGGAAATGCGCCAGCCCGCGCGCGCGAAAAGCTCCACGGTGGAATCCTGCAAACTGCCTTTGGGGATGCCAAGTTTCAGGCTGCTCATGACTTTTTCCCCTCGCCATAAAGTTCCGCGGGAGAAACTATGCGCTCGGCGATCACCGCTGCTTCGCCGTCTTTTTCGAGCCGGCGGAAAAAACAGCTGCGATAGCCCTCGTGGCAGACGGCCGAACCGGAAAGTTGCACGCGCACAAGCAAAGCGTCCTGGTCGCAGTCCACTCGCAATTCACGCAGCAGCAATTTTTGTCCGCTGCCTTCGCCCTTCGTCCACAATGTCTGGCGCGACCGACTGTAGAACGTGACGAACCCCGTGGCGCGCGTAAGTTCCAGCGCCTCGCGATTCATGAATCCCAGCATCAGCACTTCGTCACTGGAATCGTCCTGCACGATGGCCGGGATCAGGCCGCCATCTTTTGCAAAATCGAGCTCCATTTTTTCGCTCCCTAAAAACAAAAAACCCGCAGGCGGGTTGGGCGCCTGCGGGTTGATGAGTCCAGCTTAATTTCGGGTCAGCTAGTCACACCACCGCGGGCACGGGATGGCGTGATGATGGTGCTGCCGAAAATTGTGTGCCCGAAGTTTCATGACTGATCAGAAACTATCGCAAGCGTCCGGCAATGTCAAGAATTCTAACTTGCACAGATTCTCGAGGCCAGATGAGATGACGAGAACCAAACTGGCGTTGTCCGCCGCTCAGCGCGCCAGTGCGACGGGACTTGCTAGTTCACTTCGATGGTCGTTACGCTCAATGCCGGCAGCGTGATTGTGAAAGACGAGCCGCTTACCGGCATCTTGCCGATGGACACCGGCTCAACGGGATTTTGTCCCTGCGCCGAAGCCGCCGTAATCTGGTAGAGCTTGGCCGTGCCGGAAAGCCCCAGGCCACTGACAACCGTCACCTGCGAACTGGTGGAGCGGTTGATGGCTACGAACACAAACCTGCCGGCCATGCTGCTGTCCGAACTCGCATAGACCACAACACTTTGCACGTTGCTGGAAGTTGCCAGCAGGGAAGTATCGCCGAAATTCGCGCCCGCTCCATCGAAATCGCGGAACGCGCGGAAACCCGCCAGCGCGTAGGAGTACGTTCCATTCGGAGGCCAG